>Ga0126381_100001353_pt1 | contig 26429 bp, 13 predicted proteins | sample PanSoiMetPlot_28_FD_96465 | JGI IMG/M metagenome (GOLD analysis project Ga0126381, IMG submission 96465) | Tropical forest soil microbial communities from Panama - MetaG Plot_28 | ecosystem: Environmental > Terrestrial > Soil > Tropical forest > Bulk soil | place: Panama | collected 2016-02-17
CCGCGGCGCGATCATCGGCAACACCTCCATCGTGCTCTCGTTCTTGATGGTGTTTTTCGGCATCCGAACCTACCGCGACAACATCGGCAATGGCCAGATTACCTTCTTGAAAGCTTTTGCCGTCGGCCTCTCCATTACTCTGATTTCCTGCATCTTCTATGTCATAACCTGGGAAGTGATCTACTACAACTTCATCCCTGGCTTCTGGGACGCATACGGCGCTCACTTGGTTGAGAAGCTCACGGCCTCGGGCGCGAGCCCGGCAACCATCCAGGCAAAGCTTGAGCAGGTGAGAAAGTACAAAGAGCTGTACAAAAACCCACTCCTCAACGCAGCGCTGACGTTCATTCATCCCTTTCCCATTGGGCTCGTCATCACGCTGATCTCCGCGTTGGTCCTGAGGCGAAAGCCGCAAGCGCAACCTGAGCAATCACCCTTGCCGGCATCTTGAAGCCGTGTCGGCGGCTTCGCCCTGGGGTCGTCGTTGGCATTCGTGAGTAAGCCGCTAATAGACGATCTGCCCGTCTTTGTGGCTTGTTTTGTCAACGTTCGCATCGTGACGTTTGCGCCATGGCAGCGACTCGAATTCTACAACCGGACAACTTCCCTGTAGTCGGCCACTCGGAAACTAACGTTCGCCGCCACTTGGACGAGAAGTCGGCATGTCGGACTTGTGCCTTCGCGTCCGGCGATATGGAAGGTATTCGGGGCGTACTTGCCTCGGTACTGTCGGCATAGCGGAAGCGGTCTGCGCGAATGCTGACTCGTCCGGCGGATTAATCCTGGATGACTGAAGCCAAGGAGATTGGCCCTACTTCGGCAATGGTGACCGAACTCCGGCCGACGGATCAGTAGGAGCTAATAGGAGCAGCAATCTCAGCTAAACGCACTTCACCCGACCTCCTACGCGAATGCCCCTTGGGGTAACAACCCAAATTTGCGAGGTGCAGTGGCCGTTCAGCCTAGGTGGAGTTTGGAATCAAGTAACTTCCCCAAGCCCGTCTCTGGAACATCAACGGGATGGTCCGCCGTGTTCCGCGCAAGAAAGACCCAAACCAACGTGCCTTCACGTTCGAACGGAATTCAATAAGTTCGCGGCAATAGGCACAAGGGCCGACCCTAAATTCTTCGGGAGTTCAGTCCACCACCCATTTCATTCGTAGCGCAGCGCCGTCATCGGGTCGACCCGCGTCGCTCGCCGTGCGGGGATGAAGCAGGCGAGCAAAGCTACGGCGCAGAGCAAGAGGGCCACGCTTGAAAACGTCAGAGCATCGGTGCTTGTCACGCCGAGGAGCAAACCACGCAGAAAGCGCGTCAAGACCAGAGCCAGGGCTAATCCCAACCCAATACCAATGAGCATCAACCTCAATCCATAGATGAGCACCAAACGCAGCACATCTTGTTTCGTTGCCCCTAACGTTATACGGATGCCGATTTCATGCGTGCGCTGGCGCGTTGTGTAGGAGGTGACACCGTAGATTCCGACCGCGGCCAGAGCCAAAGCGAGCAGCCCGAAGGCTCCGACAAAGGTTCCGGCTAGTCGCTGTCCGAAGCTGGCAAATTGTGAGCGCAGCTCGAGAGTGGTGACGTCAAATACGACCAGGTCGGGATTCAGTTCATGAACCGTTTTCTCGATCGTCTTAGCGAAAGTCAATGGATCCCCCGTCACCCGCGCGTCGATAATCATGTTGGGCCGATAAACCTGGTACAGCGGCAGATAGACGAAAGGCGTCGGCTTTTCATTCAGGCGGTTCACTTTGACGTCCCGCGCCACACCGATGACCTTGAACCATTCGTGCGTGAAGTCTGAGTTAAGCTGCTTACCCAAGGCCTCCTGGTTGGGCCAGTAGCGACTCGCAAAGGCTTCGCTGACGATCACCACGCGCTGCGAACTCTTCGCGTCCTGTAGGGTAAAATCGCGTCCTTTTAGTAAGGGAATCTGCATGGTGTGAAAAAAGTTCGGCGTGATAATCGCCGCCTGCGTCTCCATCGATTCATTCGCCGGCGAAATATATCCTTCGGGCTTGACGCTGGTTGAACCGCTGCCAAAAAGCGGTACCCGGTTCGACAGGGCCGCTGATTGCACCCCCGGCAGCGATTCCAGCTTGGTCATCAACTGACGATCGAATTCTGCTCCGGTCGACTGCGAATATCCGGAGGTAAACAGATCGTACGAAGCGATTAGCACGTTGCGAGGGTTGAATCCTGCATCGATTTGTTCAGCGCTCCGGAAACTGCGAATGAACAAGCCTGCACAGACAAGCAGGAGCAGAGAAAGTGAAATTTGCGTCACCACCAGGCCGCTCGCGAGGCGCGCCTTCCTGAGCGTCCCCGATGCGCTCCCAGTCTCCTCTTTCAATACGGCGGCTGGCGCTACGCCCGAGGACCTTAACGCTGGCATAATTCCGAAGATCATGCCTGTAAGCACCGAAATTACGAGCGTTGCCAGCATCACGGTGCGGTCCGCCTCAATAGTGAGTGAGAGCGGAAGGTCTTCTGTCACAGGCATGAATGTCATGAGCGTTCCCTGAGTCCAGAAGGTGATAAACAACGCGACTGCACCTCCGGCCAGCGACAGCATAAGGCTTTCCACCAGCAGTTGCCGCACTAGCCGCCATCGGCTCACCCCGAGTGACATGCGAATAGCGATTTCCCGCCGACGTCCTACCGATCGAACCAGCATCAGGTTGGCCACGTTCACGCATGCCAATAGCAGCACCAGGCCAGCGATGCACATCAGTGCTGGAAGTAGCGCCGAAAGGAATTGATTCAGGCCAAATGGGTTTCGCCATAGTGGGTATACCGTCACAGTGTCGTGTCCCTTATGTTCCTCCGGGTAAGCCTTTACTTCCGGCTTTAGTCGCAGCGTCATTTCCTGCTGTGCCTGCTCCAGCGTGACGCCTGGCTTCAACCGTCCAAACCCAAGCAACCAAAACTGATGATGGTCGTGGAGCAGGTCTCCAAGGACATTCACCTGCGCTTCCATCATGATGGGAAGCCAGAGCTCAGTTCGTATCCCCGTCTGGCTCCCTTGAAACGCGGCTGGCGTTACACCCACAATGGTGTATGGGTGTTCGTTGACTTCAATTGTCTGGCCCACGATGTCGGGGTTCGCAGCAAAGTGCGTTTGCCAGAGGCGGTAGCTGATCACTGCGACGGACGCGCCTCCCGGCTTCTTGTCCTCCTCAGGCAGAAACCCGCGCCCAACGATCGGCCGCACGCCAAGTACGTCGAAGTAATTCGCGGACACTACCATGCCCCAGATGCGCTCCGGTTTGTTCTTACCCTTGAGGCTGATCTGTGTGAAGCTGCACGCCGCAATTCCGGTAAAGCTCTGCTGCTCGTCGCGCATCGCTTCGAGATCGGGGTAGGTAAACGGGAAGGGGTTGTCGCCGGGCTTGCTGAGCGTGAGCGACACGACCTCGCTCGGACGGGAAAGTCCTGGAACAGGGTTCAGCAATGTCGAATTGATCCAACTGAAAATCGTGGTGTTCGCGCCGATACCCAGCGCGAGCGTTAAGATAGCGATTGCCGCAAACCCTGGGTTCTTCCTTAGCACGCGCAGCCCGTACTTGCAGTCCTGCAGCAGGTTTGACATTTGCCTCTCCGTTCGGCTATGGGTCGGCCAATTAGAACCTTTCCCGTTCAAAGACCGCGCGCTGAACCCGCAACGTCGAAGATCCTCGCTTACACGAGCATGTTTACGGCCAGCTTAAGCTGAGGCAAACCACTGAAAAACAGGAGCATCTTGGTTGGGCGAAACGGGGAAAGAAAGGCGAGTGTCCCATTTTGGGTACGACTGTTCGAAAGCGAACGGCCCCCGTGGGCAATACGCAAGGCGATTTATCAGCGGTCGTTTTGTCGGCGGTTGATCGTCACAGTATTTTCCTTGAAGCCCGTTTCTGGTCAAGTTGCGAATCGCTGACAACTTCTCGATTGAAACTGCGGATCACCCTAAGTTGCCCTGTGATCCGCAAAGCCTTCCTTTATATGCCTTCATTAAAACGAGCGCCAAAGTCTTTGTGCAGGAAACGAAGCAGACTTATCCATTCCGCTATTTACAGCCGAACAACTCGCGCTGAATTGCCATTTCGTAACTGACCAGGCCACAAGATAAGTAACGACAACTCCTGTTCACAAGAGCTATCGCGGACAATCCGAATGGTATCGGTGTAAGCTGCCTGAGTGGCCATGGACGAAACGAAGGCTTTGGAAGTGAGGCCCTTCAGCTGCGCTAGTGAGTACGAAGGCATGATCGACTACTTTCTGGGGGCGGAAGACGCCTTCTTAGAGGGAATGGGCGTTGCCCGCACTCTCCTACCGACGCGCCACGCCTGGTTACAAGCCGCGCTGGCCGATCACCAACTGCCTGACCGAGAAAAAGATCGCTTGTACGTAGCTTGGTTGTACCAGGGTCACCAGATCGGTCATTCCAGTGTCAACAAAATCCGGTTCGGTGATGAGGCGTTTTTTCACCTGCATATATGGCGTCCTGAGTTCCGCAAGTTGGGGTTTGGACTGTATCTCTGCGAACAGTCGATAAGGATCTACCTCGATCGGCTGCAATTGGAGACACTTTGGTGTGAGCCATACGCCGAGAATCCCGCACCGAATCGAACCCTCGTGAAGCTGGGGTTCGAATTTATTAAGCGCTATCGCACCGTTCCCGGCGCGATCAACTTTGAACAGGACGTCAATCTCTATCGCAAGCGCAAGACCTGACTTGCTATAACCCAAGAACAATTGAAGAGCAGGCACGAGTGCCCCGACTGCGGCCGCGGCGAGGTTGCGCCCACCGATGATGATTGAATTTCTCCGCTGAACGCCGGAGCTCTTCGGCAACCGCTTTCCCCGTCCTCCCGGGGGCCGCCAACGATACCGAACGTGGCAGGGCGATCCATGTACAGCCTGCTTGCAGGTTCCAAACAAACATTGCGTTTCCAGATTGCCCGTTACTTGGGGGTAATCCAACGGATATGTCAGCATCCGCCCGATCGCCTCTGGTATGCGGAGTTCCCGTTCCCTGTCGAGCCGACGATCCAATCGAAACCGCTCTAGCTTCACCGAGCGCCATTTCCGATTACCTACGATCCACTCGTCCCTATGTTGTCTTCCCGGGAGTCGGTTTGTATACAATTTTCCGACATGTTCAGGGCAGGACTATGAGACAGAACTTGACCCGACGGCTAACGAACCTGGAACAGAGCAGGTACTCTTACGGAAGGGGCTGTTCGACGCAGGTTGAGAAACTGCTGTCCACCTTCCAGAACACCCGTTTTCACGACGCCAAATCCCTTGTTCGCTTTCACGATCTGCTTTTGTTTCTGCGCGCGTTTCCCCAGAGCGCTAACGTGGCCAAGCTGACGGACGTGCTGCTTGGCGGCATCGGCCAACAGGTAGCGCAGCTTCGCGAACGCGGTGCCGATCTGGAGTGTTTCGACGACGAGGAGTTCTCTGGAGTCGCTAACACCCGCATTCGGGATACCTTTACGTATGAAGTGGCGAGTTGGCTGCTCAGGCAGTATCCGCAGCAGGTCAGCGTCGACTGCAACATAGAAGTGCAAGGCCGACAGATGGGGGTCAGCTTACCTTCTCTCCTGCCACTGCCCGCGGATGATTGCCTGGTCGAAGCGGACACGCCCTATCTGGAGTGGCTGGCAAGTGCTGCCGGTGGCACCGATCACATTCTGCCCTGGCTGCTGCAACGTGTCGAAGGTTTATCACTTTCCGTGCTGCAGAAAACCGCCTTCTACGACGCATTGCGGATCGGACTGTCATGGGAGCTCGCTGGATCGCCTGCGAGCCGGACAAGTGCCCGCCGCAGTCCGCCGCACATGTACTACCACCGGGAACCGCTCATCCGACGTAAGCAAGTTTCGTTGGCCGATGAGCTGAGCTCTGCCGCATTGCCAGTCCGCCACCTTTCACGGCATGACGGTGAGGATCTGTTGAACATGGTACGCGACGCTGTGACCGTTCGCTATCGCGAGCTTTACGGCACCACGCGTGGTGATCCTGAAAGTATAGTTGAGGCGCAGGTTGGACGCGGCGTGCAAGTTTTCCTCTGGGGTCTGCCCCCTGAGCGCCGTCTACCGCTACGCGCCTACCACGCAGGGATGACGGTCAAGAATGGCGTACCGATCAATTACATCGAAGGCATTTCGCTATTTGAATGGATGGAGGTAGGGTTCAACACTTTCTACGCGTTCCGAGACGGTGAGACAGCATGGATCTATTCCAAGGTCTTGCACCTTCTGCATCAGGTTAGCGGCGTCACCTGCTTCTCGGTTTATCCCTATCAACTTGGCCACGAGAACGAAGAGGCTATTAAGTCAGGTGCCTTTTGGTTTTACCGGAAGCTAGGTTTTTGCCCGGGGCGTCCGGAGTTGCTGGCGCTCGCGCAACGAGAGGAGGCGAAAATGGCGCATAATCCGGCGCACAGGACCGCGGCAAGCACTTTGCGGAAGTTGGCCGCTCACCATGTTTTCTACGAATTTGGCAAAGGTCCGCGCGGGCTGTGGAACACATTCTCAACTCGAAATATTGGCTTTGCGGTAGGGCGACGGATGGCAGGCCGGTTCAAGGGCGATCCGGACAAGATGTCCGAGAATGCCGTCGCAGCTATGTCTCAAATGCTCGGGCTCGACCTTGAGGACTTGGGTGTGCTCGAACGCTCGGCCTTCCAGGCGTTTGCGATCCTGCTGTCGCTGGTCCCAGACCTTAAACGCTGGACCGCCGTGGAAAAACAAGCGCTGGTAGAGATCCTTCGAGCTAAGGTAGCGGCGGACGAAGCCGATTATTTGCGATGCCTTCAGCGCCACAGTGCCTTGAGAAAAGCTGTTCTGCGGCTGGGTTCGTCCACCCGAATGGTACACAAGGGCGAGCAATAGTCCTGAAAGAGTCAGTCCTGTCGGAAGCCGAATCACTTGGACGAGAAGTCGGCGTTCCGTCCTTGTGACCAGGACCTCCAAGATGATGGGGTGGGCGTTAGACGGCCAAACGGAAGGATTTGTAAGCACTGGCCGACCTAATCAGGAGCAATTTCCCGGAAGCCCTGTTTTGGTCAACTGCAGTTTGTCCAACCCATCGTCTTGAATGTCCCGGTCACAAGGACGGGACGCCGGGACTTCTTGCCCTAGTGAGCTGGCCCGCCAACAGGACGGGACTCCACGCCAGACCCGTACACAAGTGGGCATCTATCGATAGTGACCTGTAGATTTTCTGGCAGCACCACCACCTTGGTCCAGTGGATCTTATAGCTCGATGCTTCTCTTGCGGGCTGCTGTTGCGCGGCTTTCATACACCGTGGCGGCGGCTACCTCTTGGAGAGCCACAGCAGCTATCACGACGATATTCTCTGCGTCCGATTCACGTCCGGTTTTCTTACCGGCTACAACATCGCCCAGTCGCGTCAACGTCTGCACGCGTAACCGCACCTACCGCTGAAAGAGCCCGGAACTTCTGTGGATAGCACAACGTACCCCTGTGTACATTCCTGACGTCGAGTACTGGAGACCCAGCTATGGACTCGGTGCTGCAAGATCTGCGTTTTGGCCTACGCCTGCTGCGCAAGAATCCAGGCTTCGCCTTGGTCGCCGTGTTTACGCTTGCCTTGGGCATCGCCGCGACCTCGGCCATTTTCAGCCTGGTGAGTGCGATGCTTCTGCGGCCTCTGCCCGCTTCAAACCCGCAGCAACTCGTTGCCATGTACAGCCAGGCAATTGGGCGATCGGCGGGGGATTGGAGTTATCCGCAGTATCTCGCGTTGCGCGACAGCAAAATCTACCAGGGTGTGACGGCGCAGTCAGGGCTGGACCTGAGCGTAACGATTGGGTCGCGCGCCGAGCTAATCTGGGCAAACATCGTCAGCGAAAACTACTTCAGTGTCCTCGGGATGAAACCCACCCTGGGACGGCTCTTCGACGAGAACGACGACCAGGGGCGCGGCTCCGATCCTGTAGCCGTCCTCAGCTATGACTGCTGGCAGCGGCGTTTCGGCGAAGATCCCGGCGTCCTCGGACGCAAGCTGTTGATCAACGGTAATCCCTTCGTAATTATCGGGGTCGCTCCGCGCGGATTTCACGGTACTCGTTTGATGGGCTATTGGGCGGAGATGTGGGTTCCGCTCATGACCTACGCGCAAGTGATGTCCGACAGCGAAAATCTGCTCGAACAGCAAAACAGCCGTTGGCTGCTGCTCATGGGGCGGATGCAGACGGGAATGAAAGTGGCGAATGCGCAGGAGCGCACCTCGGCGTTTGCACATCAACTTGGCGAGAAACAAACCGGCAGCGAGCGCCTGGCCAGCGCGACCGTAATTTCCGCGGCCACTCAATTCGACAATCCGTCGTGGGTTTCGCGACGCATCCTCACCTTCGGCGCCACTCTGGGAATGACGGCCACCATCATGGTACTGCTGATCGCGTGTTCTAATGTGGCCAGCCTGTTGTTGGCGCGGGCTTCCACCCGTGGCAAGGAGATCGCCACGCGCCTCGCTCTCGGCGCGACCCGCAGACGCCTCGTGCGACAACTGCTTACGGAAGGAGTCATCCTGGCCGCGCTGGCCTGTCCTTTAGCACTGGCTCTAGCGCGTATCAGCCAAGTCTACAGTACGAAGCTCGTCCCACCAGGTCCGTTCCGCCTGGGCTTTGGCGAGACCATCGATTCCAACGTGGTATGGTTCGCCGTAGCCGTATCCGCAGCGACGGCCATCGTCTTCGGATTAACGCCTGCCTTGCGCGCCTCGCGCACAGAGCTGGTCTCCGGATTGAAGAATGACGGCGTGAGTTGGCGGCTCGGTAAACGTCGCTTTGATCCGCGTTCTGTCCTGGTCGTGGGGCAGGTCGCGTTGGCAGCGGGATTGGTGATTTGCGCAGGTCTATTCATGCGAAGTCTCAGCAGCGCCCGCGCGATGGACGTCGGCTTCGAGCGAGATAACCGGTTCATCATGTCCTTCGACCTCAGCGTCGCTGGTTACGACGCGAAGCATGGCGGCCAATTCGAACGCGAGGTGCTGCGCCGCATCCGCCAACTGCCGGAAGTCGAGTCGGCGAGCATGGCATTCTCGCTGCCCCTGGATTACGAGTCGTCGTCTACCAAGGTCTTTATCTCGGGAAAGACGGAAGGCGCAACTCGCGATACCGATGTCGTATGGAGCGCACGAGTCGATCCGCAGTACTTCTCCACTATCGGTACGGGTATCGTGGCCGGGCGGGAATTTTCCGATGCGGACGACGCAGATGCGGCGCGGGTCGTGATAGTCAACGAGGCAATGGCAAAGCGCTATTGGCCGGGAGAAGACCCGATCGGGCGGGAAGTCACGATCGGCGGCCGAACTGGAAGGGCGGCGCGTGTGATCGGCGTCGCGCGTCAAGGAAAGTATGAGCTGCTCGGCGAAGCTCCGCAGTCCGCGATGTGGCTCCCGCTGCGCCAGAGCTACAGCCCGTGGGTTGAGGTGGTTGTGCACTCGGCCGGCAATCGGGCAGCCGCCATAAACGCGGTACGCCACCAGATTCAGCGCATGGACCCGAACGTCGCAATTTTTGGAGTACAGACGATAGACGGATTTCTGAAGCGAGCCTTGAACCTCGCCGAGTCAGAAGCATATCTCGGCACGACTCTTGGGGTGCTGGCGCTCGCCTTGGCGGCTATTGGTCTGTATGGGGTGATCTCATTCTCCGTCGCGCAGCGCACGCGCGAGCTCGGCATTCGCATGGCATTGGGCGCCCGGCGCTCCGACGTGCTCCGATTAGTGTTACGGCAGGCCTCACATTTTGCCGGTGCGGGAATCGGGCTTGGCTTGCTACTGGGTTTTGGCTTATCGCGGGCAGTGGCGAGCCTGCTTTACGAGATCAGCGCCAACGACGCAAGAGTATTTTTGATTACACCAGCGATGTTGGCGCTGGTAGCGGCAGCCGCGGCTTACGCTCCGGCGCTGCGAGCGACGAAAGTCGATCCCCTGGTCGCGCTACGGAACGAATAACCTGGCGGAGTGGGCGATCTCCGAGAGGGTGGTGTGTCACCCGGAACGCATACGGTGCTCACTTGGTTGAGAAGCTCACGGCCTCGGGCGCGAGCCCGGCAGCCATCCAGGCAAAACTTGAGCAGGTGAGAAAATACAAAGAGCTGTACAAAAACCCACTCTTCAACGCAGCGCTGACATTCATTGATCCTTTTCTGATTGGGCTCGTTATCACGCTGATCTCCGCGTTGGTCCTTAGGCGAAAGCCGCAAACGCGACGGGAACACTCACCTTTGGCGGCATGCTGAAGCCGCTTCGGTCCTTCACCCTCGGGTCGTCGCCGGCAGCCATGAGTAAGCCCTGACACGGCGATCTCCACTGTTTGTAGGGCCGGATTTGTAAACGTTGCATCATGATGTTTGCCAAGAGCAAACGGCTCGAGTTCATCACAGTCGGTGAGATCAAGACTTCGTTAGCGGTGAAGGCTTGGAAGTGTCCGACAAGTAGTTGGCTACGTCGTCGCGCCGACAGAATTTCTTGCGGTGGGCCATGAATGGCTGGCCGGAGGTTTCTTCGTCTCGCCTCAGCGACTAATTTGGTGTTGCGGGCTCAGGGTGTACGAACCTCGAGAGGTCGAATGTCGGGAAACGAAGCCAACCACCGCTTTGCAATCAACAGGAGATGAGTAACGGTCTGTGATTTTGCGGGACAGTTAAAGCCCCGCGAAACGTCCCTGCGCTCCTCTTCTGGACACCCGCCCAGTGCGGTTTTCGCATGTATGCGTGTCGCAACCGTTCGCGCTGGTAAGTCTGGGTTCCCGCCACCCCTCCAGAGTGGCGGTTTGATAAGCATAGGACCGCTGCACTGCGCAGTGCTCCCTCACAAGAATCAAGCGGTTGAACTTCGGTAAGATGGCATTCATCCCGTTCAGCGGTTTTCCCTTTGCGCTTCTACAACAACGGATATAGATTCCTGTAGAAGCACACGGGAAACGTCAATGCCATCTCGATCCATCGATCTTCCGCAGGGCACTTTGGACCTGCTCATCCTCCGTACCCTGTCGCTGGAGCCGCTGCACGGCTGGGCCGTTTCGGAACGTATCCAGCAGATCTCCAGCGATGTGCTGCGCGTGCAGCAAGGCTCCCTCTATCCGGCGCTTCACCGCCTGGAGCGCCGTGGCTGGATCAAAGCGCGCTGGGGCACGTCAGAGAACAATCGCAAAGCCAAGTTCTACGAGCTCACCAAAGCCGGACGCCGCCAGCTCGAAATTGAACGAGACGCCTGGCAGAAGCTGACGGCAGCCGTCGGCCAAATCCTGGAAACAGCTTAGGAGGTGGGGTCTTGCTGCAGGACTTACTTTTCCGACTGCGGACCTTGTTCCGGCGTCGGGCCGCCGAGTGTGAGCTCGACGACGAACTGCGATTTCACCTCGAGCGCCAAGTCGCCAAATATGTCAAGTCAGGAATGGCCGAGGCAGAAGCTGTACGTCGCGCCCGGCTGGAATTTGGCGGACTTGATCAGGTCAAAGATGAATGTCGCGAGGCCCGCGGCATCAGTCTCGTCGAGACGCTCATGCAGGACCTCCGATATGCGGCTCGAACTCTGCTTCGCTCCCCCGCGTTTACCGCTTGTGCGGTACTAACGCTCGCCCTTGGTATCGGCGCCAACACGGCTATTTTCACGGTGGTAAACAGCGTTTTACTGAATCCACTCCCCTATCCCAATCCGCAGGAGTTGCTGGCTGCGCGGCAGAATGATTCGCGGCCGAACCTGAAGGACATTCAACGCCAGACCAAGTCATTTGCCAGCGGCGGCGGAGTGAATGTCGAGCCCATGGACTTCACCGGCAATGGGGAGCCGGTGCGCATACACGCAGCTTACGTTGATGCGGGTTTATTGGCGACCCTCGGCGTCCGGCCAATGTTGGGCCGTTGGATCTCGGCCGATGAGGACGTGAAAGGCGGGCCACGCAATGTCCTGGTGAGTTATGCATTCTGGCGAGACTTCCTGGGCAGCGACCCTCATGTCCTCGGCACGGCAATCCGGCTGAGCGGCAACAGCTACACCGTGGTTGGAGTGATGCCCAGGGATTTCACCCTGCCGAAGGAGCCTGCGGACGTATTCGTTTCGCTCTGGGTGGCCTATCCCAAGGCTGCCCCATTTCGCGGCGTGCATTTCATGCATACCTACTGGAGGCTGAAACCGGGAGTAACGCTGACGCAGGCGCAAGCGGAGATCGCACAGGTGGACCGCCGGCTTGCCGAGGAGTTTCCCGACTCCGAGAAAGGACGCGGCACCTTACTCGTACCTTTGCATGACTGGCTGGTGGGAAATGTTCGACCAGCGCTGCTGGTTCTGTTTGGTTCGGTTGGGTTGGTGCTGATGATCGCCTGCGGGAATTTCGCGATGTTGCTGATGGCCCGCTCCGTGGCTCGCCGGCGTGAGCTGATGATTCGGGCCTCGCTGGGCGCCAGGAACAGCCGGCTGATTCGCCAGCGGCTCACAGAGAGCACGCTGTTGGCCCTTGTAGGCGGAGCGGCCGGCCTGGGGGTTGCGAAGATAGGGACGACCTTCTTGCTGGCACTGAAGCCGGCCGCGCTCCGGCGCTTCGCGGCAATTCACATGGACGCGCGGGTCTTCGTTTTCGTATTCGGAATCTCGTTATTAACTGGGCTGCTCTTTGGTCTCCTGCCGGCGTGGTCTGCATCTCGCGGCGATATTGCGGAAGCCCTGCGGGAAAATACTCGCGCCACCCGTAGCGGCGCGCCGCGCAGTCTCTTGCGCAGCTTCCTGGTCACCGCGGAGCTTGCCCTGGCGCTCATTCTGCTTGTGGGTGCGGGATTGCTGGTAAAGGGCTTCCTACGCCTGCGCTCCGTTAAGCCGGGATTCAATCCCACGAACGTCATGACCATGTACCTTCAGCTGCCGGAGACTCGTTATCCGGAAATTCCCTTGCAAACCAATTTCCGACGGGAGTTGCTCGCGCGGATCAACGCCTTTCCCGTGATCGAGGCGGCAATGATTACCGACATTCCGCTGTCCGGAAATTATGTAAGCCATCGCGTAGTCATCGACGGACGTCCGACACCAGCGGTGGGAACTGAACCTGAAGTGCAAACCCTATCCGTCATGGGCGATTACTTCGGCGTCATGCAAATTCCCATCCGCGCAGGACGCGGCTTCCGCACGATGGATCGCGAAGGGCAGCCGCTCGTGGCGATCGTGAACGAGGCCTTCGTCCGGCAATATCTTCCCGACCAGAACCCGCTTGGAAGCCGGATCGACTGGACCCGGCATGATGAACCCCACAAGTGGATGACGATCATCGGCGTGGCCGACGACGTGAAGCATTCGGGTCTGAACCAGCCAGTGGATCCTGCCGTCTACGCTCCCTTCAGCCAGAATGATGAGGCCTGGCGGCGATGGATGACGCTCGTCATTAAGACGCAGGGATCCGTTGCAGGTCTGGTTGAGGACATGAAAAAGCAGGTCTGGAGTCTGGACAGCCAGATTCCGGTAAGTGACATTCAATCGATGGACGATTTGATGGCGGTCTCAGTGGCGCAGCAACGCTTCAACATGCTGTTGCTCGGCATCTTCGCCGCGCTTGCGCTGACGCTGGCCGGAGTGGGCATTTACGGGATGATTGCCTACCGCGTCAATCAGCGCACCCATGAAATCGGTGTGTACATCGCTCTAGGGGCGCAGCATCGCGATGTATTGCGATTGGTAATGAAAGACGGAGTTAAGCTCACGCTGATTGGCATCGCCTTGGGACTGGTCGGCTCCATCGCACTTACGCGCCTGATGGTAAGCCTGCTGTTCGAGGTGAAGCCCACCGATACGACGACATTGATTGGGGTGGCGTTCTTACTTGCCGGAGTGGCCCTTCTGGCGTGTTACATCCCAGCGCGGCGTGCCTTGAGCATCCATCCCATGACCGCCTTACGCTGCGAATAACCAGTTTCGCGCAGGGCAACTTAGAGTGATCCGCAGTTTCAATCGAGGAGTTGTCGGCGATTCGCAACTTGACCAGAAACGGACTTGTAGGAAGCAAGACTAAGAACACGCGCCCCCCAATTTCCCAGAGGCGACTTCTCGTCCGGAATTCTCCCGAGTTGTCGGTTATTCATCCGATTGTCTTCACACTCTTGCTTGTTTTGGCGGAGAAGCAGCCAATACACAGCATCTTGCCGCAATCAAGGCGCAACGCAAACTCATATCATTAAAAACACTGGGGCATTATCAGGACATTTGGACTTCGGATTGCGCTCCGGCCCTCGGACGTGACGCTGCCAAAAATGGAACCGGCCCGCTCCAACGCGCCTAGCGCAGGGGAACCCGATACAGGTTACGGCGAATATTTTGCCGAGTGTACGCATACGTTGTGGGATTGACCGCCGAATCGACGAACCGATTCTTAATGTCTGCGGTTTTCTCGTTATTGAGGTCGTCAGCGCTCTTAATGCCTCCTGCTGGCGTCCTTGGAAGTCCGTTACTCTGCAACGGAAGCATGTAAGTTCCGTCGTAACTGTGTGGAATGACGACGAACACGTGTTTCCCTTCATTGTCCCAAAGCAGTCCGCAGTAATCTTGGCACAGGGTCACAGCCTCACTTGCATCAGCGGCATAGGCTCTGGTTGCGGCTGGGTGCTCTTCGTCGGCGACAGGAGCGCCGGCGACAACCCAGCGGCCATCCGGCGAGACAGCAGTGAGATCCAACACACGATCCGAGGCGACTTTCCGCCTTCCGCGTCCATCCCTTTCCATGCGATAGATGTAGGCATTGCCGCCCTCGATGGCGCGGAAGATCAGGTCACCGTTGGGAAGAAACAAGGGCGAGTCTTCATTCGCGGTAGTCGAAGACAGGCGGACAGGAGAATGGCGGCGGTCCGTCGGTGCGATCCAGATACTTGCATTGCCGCTCTGATCTTGTGCCGCGAATGCGACCTGTTTGCCGTCGTACGACACGGAGTAGCCTGCCGTTCCATATCCCACGCCCCCCATGGAGTAGCCCGGCAGAACCTTCTCCTGTTCTCCGCTGCTCAGGTCTCTCCTCCACAACTCGTCGTCATGCGTTTGCGGGTTGGCCATTAGGAAATATAAGCTGCGCTCGTCGGCAGCAAATATGGGTGCACCAGCGCTTGTCTCCGACGAAATCTGGTGGTCACCGTCTTTGTCGTGCAGCCACACGGTGCTATCTTCCGTCCCCACAGACGTAATGAATGACCTGCCATCGGAAGCCATGCTGATGCCTTCCTGAGAGGTTGGACCGAAGGTCACCTGCTCAGGTCTGCCATCCGGAAAGCGTTGCCGCCAGATGTGGAAGCCTGTTGTTTGCACGGACAGATATATCCATCTGCCATCCGGCGACCAGGCGCCGCCGATGCACGTTGCCCCAGGAGGACCAATCACGCGGCCCTCGGTGTTGCCTTGGAACGGGACGACTCTGCAGGGAAGGAGATTGCCGCGATTGTCCATCTCCACCACAAGCACCCATTTGCTATCGGGTGAGAGATATGAGTGATGGACCATGCTGCGTTCTCCGGGAGGCGCGTACACGACCCGCCGATTTCCGCGGCCCTCGTCCGTCGTCACCAGGATCATGTGGAGGCCCTCGGCAATCTCGGAGAATAGCAGCTTTTTCCCGCTTCCAATCCACGACAGCGAGGAGGAGTTCGGCAGCAGCATGCGCGTCTCGCCGCCGAGCACGGGCACTTGCCACGTGTCCCACGGCTCGACGAGGCTGTAGACGATGCGCGAGCCATCCGGAGAAAACCCGGGAGCTAACTTCATCCGCGCATCATGGGTAAGTTGGACTGGGTCTCCATTCGGAAGCAGCTTTACATACACCTGACCTGGGCCGAAGAACGAGCTCTCACCCCGAATGAATGCCAGCATTCGCCCATCCGGCGATAGCTCGGGGTAGACGGCCGAATCGGTGAAGAAGGTGAGTTGCTCCCACTGTGCGACCACACTGGGAGGTACCTGCGACCAGCGGTAAAGCAGCAATGCACCTGCAAGCGCAGCCACCAAGACAATACCAGCAGCCACGTAGATCCATCTTCGTCGCGACCGTGCAACTGCCAAGCCGGGTCCCGCGCCCACGCCACTCGGTGCCGAGCCGAATGTTGGCTGCGGCGACCCCGAGCTGCTGTCCCGCTTGAGACGCTGCAGGTCGGTACGCAAATCTGCGGCATGTTGGTACCGAAGGTTCCGGTCTTTTTCCACCGCTTTGCTGATGATGTGTTCCAGTTCGGCAGGCAATCCCGGATTCAAGCGCATGGGCGCCACGGGCTCGCGATTTAGAATCGCTTCGCACACCATCGCCGAACTCTCACCGCGGAAGGGCAGAGTCCCCGTTGCCATCTCGTAGAGCACGACACCGAACGAGAACACGTCGGTGCGCGCATCCAGTGCCTTGGCTCGTAGTTGTTCCGGGGACATGTAAGCGACTGTTCCTACGAGCGCGCCTGGCGTGGTCAGGTGTTCCTCGGTTACCGCAGTTTCCTTGGCGGTTGCGCTTCTGCTGGGCGCCGCTGTAACCATTGCCAAGCCGAAGTCGAGGATCTTCGCATGACCACGCGCGGTGATGAAGATGTTCGCCGATTTGATATCTCGATGTACGATGCCCGCTCCATGCGCAGCGTCTAACGCATCGGTAACATCGATCGCAATGGCAAGCAGGGCATCGAGCTCAAGAGGCCGGCCGGCAATGCGATACGCCAGCGACATGCCATCGAGAAACTCCATGGCGATAAATGACTTGCCATCCTCCCGTCCGATGTCATAAATCGTGCAGATATTCGGATGGTTGAGCGAGGATGCCGCCTTGGCTTCGCGCCGGAAGCGCTCCAGGGCTTGGAGGTCCTCGGCTACATTGTCAGGCAGGAATTTGAGGGCGACAAAACGGTCGAGCCGCGTGTCCTCGGCCTTGTACACCACACCCATACCGCCGCCGCCCAGCTTCTCGACGATGCGGTAATGCGAGATGGTTTGGCCGATCATCAGACGCTGGCCATTGGAATCGCTTCATCTTACGAACAGGGCATTGGCGAGTCAACGCACCGAGGGTTGGGTGCCTTGGCCGGCACTGGCGCCTTGTCCCAGAACATCAAAGGTTGACGAAGCTGCCGAATAGGTCAGCCGCACGCGACGAGATCTCGCCAAAGTACAACAAACCGACGACTCCGAAGAGAACACCGACTGCACAAAACTGGATGACCCGGCCTAATACCATCTCGACGTCTGGCGCCAAGCCATGGTCCGACACCGGACAGTACCGAGGCAGGAGGCCTATGTACAAAACCAATCAACACCAGCACGGCGATGGCGATGACTGAATTCATAGCGCCCGCTGCAAACGCTGCGTTCGCAAGCTTCACCGCGAAAGGCCATTTCTTCCACAGAGCAACGCCACTCCCGGCTGGGTAGTCCGGCAATCCGCAAGTTGGCCAGAAACGGGCTTCTAGGAAATCATTCGCAACAAGCCGGCCAGTGTTTACGAATGCTTTCCTTTCCATTTGGACGTGTAACGCCCAAGTCGCTGATGTGCGGGGGCGAGGTGTAGCCCGAAAGTCGGTTTGTGGGGAGTGAGAAACAACCGGGACGGCTTCCTTTGTCTGATCCTGATCCGTTATGAGCGAGATGCCCGGTTTTGAAGATGGAGTCCACGATATACCATGTAGGCGTGCAACTCCCCGTGAACCCGCCGCTATTGCCGATGCTTGCCAAGCGAGTGGGTGAGCTACCAACCGAAGGGAATTGGGTTTTCGAACCAAAGTGGGATGGGTTTCGCGCACTCGTCTTTCGCGACAGGGATGAAATCTTGATACAGAGCCGCGATGAAAAGCCGCTAAACCGCTACTTTCCTGAGTTGCTGGAGCCGTTACGCTCAGCATTGCCTGCGCGCTGTGTCCTAGACGGAGAGATTGTCATCGTTAAGAACAACGAACTCGACTTCGACGCACTGCAGCTACGCCTTCATCCGGCAGCATCGCGTGTGAAGCTTCTCTCCGGCCAAATCCCGGCGTCATTCGTGTTCTTCGACCTGCTTTGCATGGGAGACCGAGACCTTCGGGGTGAGCCATTCCAATCCCGACGCCGGGAGCTGGAATTACTGATTTCGTCGGCGCCGCCGCCGATACATCTGACACCGGTAACCAACGACCGCAATATTGCCTCCGATTGGTTTCGTCGTTTTGAGGGCGCAGGTCTCGATGGCGTCATGGCCAAGCCCACGGCAGGCACCTACGAGCCCAACAAACGAGTGATGCTCAAAGTGAAACATGAGCGAGACTGCGACTGTGTGGTAGCGGGATTTCGTTGGTACAAAAAGGGTGATCGCACACTGATCGGTTCTTTGCTGTTGGGTCTGTTCGATGATGCCGGTGCTTTGCAGCACGTAGGGGTTTGTGCGAGCTTTAACGCTAAGAAGCGGCAGGAACTCGCGGAATTCCTCGACCCCTATCGTCGAGACGCGCTGGCATCCCACCCATGGAAGCATTGGGCGGAGTGGGAAGGCGGACGTGATGAAGGTGTCAAGCGCATGCCCGGTGGGCAGAGCCGCTGGAGTCAGGGCAAAGATTTGTCATGGGAACCATTGCGGGTCGAACTAGTAGTGGAAGTCGCTTATGAGCACATGCAAGGGGGCCGCTTTCGTCACATGGCGCAATTTCGCCGATGGAGAACGGACAAGAAACCGAGCGATTGCACTTATGCTCAGCTCGAAGTGGTTCCACCGCAGGAGCTGACTGCGATCTTCCCACAGGGTCGCTGAGTCTGGCGGACAGTTATTTCTTGGTTTTTTTCATCCATCGCTCACGCCATTCACGCGTTGGATCATCATCAGGGTCTGGAGTTTCTTGCGGTGGCCGCTGCGCTTCAGGCACGTGACGCAGATTGATTCGAATACGCGTCCATGTAGAGGACCGGCCTCGCATCGAGTCGACTAGCACGTCGTCTGCCGCAAGCCAACTGGCAGCTTCGGTGTGTTTTGCCTTCCACCTTTCTAGGCCGGCCAGCGCGGCTGCCTTGTCGGTAGAGTTTGCAACGACGATAAGCGGTATCTTCACCCGTGGCTTCTGCACCGCTTTCTTCGCGCGGGAAGGCATTACGCGAGGTGGCTCTCCTTCCATCTTGAGAAAGTGTGGCGGCCAAGGCGCATCGCCGAGACCGGCGGCTTCGTCTTTTTCTGCCAGCTCGAGCAATTTTTCCAGCGAACCAGGTGCGTCATTCATGCGCGCGTGCGGATCGCCAATCTTCGAGAAACGCTGCGGAACTGTGAACATTGTGAAGTCAGCCGGATCACAGTCAGGGACTTCGTGCCAGTAAAGCGGCGTCGAGACACGCACGTCGGGAAGCGGGCGTACGGAATACGCAGAGCAAGTAGTCCGGTCCTTCGCATTCTGGTTGTAATCGAGAAAGACGCCATGGCGCTCCTCTTTCCACCATTTCGAGCTGGCCAGACGGGGCGCACGCCGCTCTACTGCGCGGGACAGCGCGACCGCTGCTCTGCGTACCTCAGCGAATGTCCAGCGCGGTTCGATGCGCACATTGACATGCATCCCACGCGAACCGCTGGTCTTGGGCCAGCCCCGAAGCCCTAGCTCTTCAAGCAACGCTTGCACTTCAAGAGCAACACGAAGTACATCGGCCCAACTAACACCGGGAACTGGATCGAGATCGATCCGCAATTCGTCGGGATATTCAAGATTGCCGGAGCGGACCGGATGCGGGTGTAGTTCGATACAACCCAGGTTCACAATCCAGGCGAGTCCCGCCGCCCCATCGACAACAACCTCTTCCGCAGTTCGGCCCGAAGGGAATGACAGAGTGACCGTTCGCAGCCAAGGCGGCCGCCGAGTGGGTGCACGCTTTTGATAAAAGGCCTCTGCCTCTGCACCATTGACGAAACGCTTGAGAACAATCGGACGATCCTGAATTCCAGCGAGCGCGCCCGGCGCAATAGACAAATAGTAGTACACAAGCTCGAGTTTGGAGATTCGTGCCTGCGATGAAAAATACAGCTTGTCGGGGTGTGTTATTACGATTTCACATCCCTCTACCGAAAGCACCTTGCTGGCTGCTTCTTTTGCCATGAAATCAGGCTACCACCCCAATGCTGACCATGGGCCTGCCCGTGCACGTTTCCGATTCTGGCAGGATAACGAACTAATCGGAATCGGTGTTCGCTGATCGCAACATCTACGTCAAATGTCAGGAGTGCTGCGGCACCACTTTACAGAGTTGTCGAACTCTGTTCGGGAGACTCCCGGTATGAAAAACCGGAGAACAATTCCTCGCTCTTAGGTTTTGATTCGTTATGACGCCAGATGCCCGGTTTTGAAGAACTCAAGGACGTTCCTGCTCAGTTCTAGAAATTTTCCAACCTAACTTTCTCCAACGGATTACAAGACGCCGGAGATGAATCGTTACGCTTCGACCTGGACGGTCTTGAACATGCAAGTATCACAATTTCATCACAGCTAGCCGGGACCTGGTGGAAGTCCCGCCAGGCTAAGTCAGGAGGGCGATAACCACCCTAAAACGTCAAGGCAGAGCGTCCCCGCTCCGCCTAATCACGCTGCCGCTTTTCGTTCATACTGCCAGCGGCGTGCTCTTCCGAGGTATATCGCTAAGAATCTCGCGAACAAGATGAGCTGTCAGGAAAATCTCGCGCAAGGGCTCGCTTAGCGCAAACGAATCTGCAATCGAGCGAACTGCCATTTCTGCCTTCTGCTGCTGTTGCGCTGCTTTGTCGGCTTGCCTCAATTCGCGGTAAAGTTTCCAGCCGGTCGCGTGCACCTGCCACGCCGCCATGGGAACATTGATCCGCCGCAGAATCTCTAGTGCATGGGAGAGGAATTCTTCTGCTTCTACCCATGCCTTGTCCGCCATTGCAATCCTGGTCTTCATTTCCCAAGCGCGGGCTTGTAAATTCGGATCTTCGGTCGAAAGCGCCGCGCTCAGAAATTTCTCCGCTTCGCAGCGAGCCTTGGTAAGTTCACCAGCAGCCAGCCACGTCGCCACGGAACCGTGTTGTGCCTGCATTCGCCAGTACCAGTAAAGATAGAACTTCTCTTTCGTGAGGTCCTGGACGGCCGAGAAATGGCCGAGTGCATCGCTGTAATTTCCCAGCCCGGATTCGGCGCGGCCCAAAAACAAATGTGCCATTGATTTGGGCGTTCGCGCGAGCGGATCAAGACTCGATTTCAATACTCCCTCGCAAAGCCGGCGCGCACCCTCGAAGTCCAACACCAGCGTCCGCAGTCCCGATTCGATCCCAAGAAATGCGGCAAACCAAAGCGTGTTTCCATTCCGGCGAGCGATTCCGGTGGCCGCGCGAACAGTCTCAAGCACTTTGCCAAACTGGCCCATGTGCAAACGGGCCAGCATCGCTCCCCACGAGCCCAGGTACTGCGTTAAACTTGTAGTCCCAGCTGCAAGGACTGCCTCAGTCTTGCGCAGCGCTTCCTTGTACTCGCCGCGAAAAATTTGTGCCTGTGAGGCATACAGTATCGCGGTGTGCAAAGGCGCATCGCTGCCTGACACTGTGTCCACGCTAGGCTCGGCGGCGGCACAGATAGCCGCGTCCTCCTTCCGCCAGCCATCGAGCACAATGCGAAAGCCAGCCGCAAGTACTTCTGCGCGCGCCAGGAGGGCAGGGTTGCCCAGATCACGACTAACCTCTACCGCCAACTCGCTGGCGGCGAGGCCTCGGTCGGCATCCGAAATCGCTGCCACATATGCCAATCGGCTCAAGGCGGCAAGCTGGGCTTCCTTGTCCCCAACGTTGGCTGCCTGCTGCGCCTCCATTTCGTAGGCTTTCGCTGCCTCCGTCACTTCTCCTAGCGCGTAGTGAGCATTGCCGATCAGAGCTGAGGCCAGAATCTCGCGCCGGATCCTGATTTCCGGGTCGAGCCTGGGAAAGAGCTCTTGTGCATGGCGCACGATCGCAATAGCATCTCGATCAGCGAACCTTCGGGTGGAATTTTCGGCGCTGACAAACAGATGGTAGACTGCGCGTTCGTAGTTCCTTCCCTCCTCAAAGTGCAATGCCAACGTCGAGGCCAGCTCCGGTCGGCTGCGACCGTAGATGCTACTGAGCCGTTCCCCAAGGCTCCGATGCAATCTCGACCGGTTTACAGGGGACAGCTTCCGATAAACGGCCTGACGGTAGAGGGAATGCTTGAAGCCGTAGCACGCCGTTGTCGCGTCTCCTCCAAGCTCCTCGAAAGGCGCCGCCTTGAGGAACTGGTCGCGTCCAACCAGTCCTTCGCAGATGTCTTCCACCCCTTCCGCATCCCTCTCCAGCAATGGCGCGATTGCGCAAACCGAAAAGCGTTCCCCCACTACACTCGCCGTTCGTAACAGCTGTTGTTCCTCGGAGCTCAACTGTTCAAATTGCAAGTCCAGAAGGTGTTGCAGCGTTTCGGGTACGTCAAGCTCAACGTTGATTACCGGAGTGGTTAGCGACCAAGCGCCCTCGCTCTGCCTCAGCAAACCTCGCTTTTTCAACTCCCGCACAATGGTCACCATGAACAGGGCATTGCCGCCCGAGTGCCGGTAGATGAGGTTTGCCAAGGCTGAAGGATCATCCATTCCAAATTCGGCATTCAGATATTGGGCGATTTGCGCTTCTTCTAAGCGTTCCAGTGCAATTTCCGAGCAAAGACCATGCACAAGTAGGTCCTGCTTGATGTCTTTCAGTGGACTTTTGGTCAACGCAACATCTACCGGACGATAAGTAGCAAGCACCAGCAGCCTGGCTGGCCTTCTACGGCGAGCAATGGCGGAAATGAGGTCAAGAGTCGATGGATCGCTCCAGTGCAGGTCCTCGAGCACGAGGCATAGATAATCTCTAGCCGTAAGAGCTTCGAGCGCCTCGCAGAGTTCCCGAAGCATCCTCTCCCGCGTCCCGCCCATGATCTCGCGTTGCAGCGTACTTTTCTGCTCGGGCTTTAGAAGCGAAGGAAACTGAATCATCCAGGTAGGTGCCTGCTTCGTCAAAACCTCCGAAACGGGTCCCTCGCCCTCGGCTCGCAACAACTCTCCCAGCGCCTCCAGGACAGGGTAGTACGCTTCTTTGCCGCCAAATCCTTCAACGCATTGGCCGCGCGCAACACGTATCTCACGTCTGGGGGTGATCTGCTGCAGAAACAGATCGACCAGGGTTGTCTTTCCGATGCCAGCTTCCCCAATGACGAAGATGATCTGGCGCTGTCCTCGGCCCGCCTTTTCCAGCAGACTGTCGAGATCGCTGCGCGCCCGGTCGCGCCCTACAATGTTCTTCTGTTCCAGCTCCTCAGACGCAGGAATTGTGAAATCCTCGTTCATCACGGTGGCGATGAATTCATAGCCTCGCTTGGGAAAGGTCTTTATGAACTGTGACTCCTGGGGACTATCCCCCAGGACCTTGCGGATTTCGGTGATGTACTTCTTGATCAACTCAGGGTTAACGTAGGTTTCCGGCCAGAGCTTCTCGAGCAGCTCGTCCTGAGTTACCAGGGTTCCGGTATGCTCCACCAGATAGCGGAGCACATCGAAGGCCTTCGGCGTAATCGGCACCCACTCCTGCCCGCGCCATAAGCGCTGGTTGTGTGCGTCGAGCCGAAATGAGTGAAATGCCTTCATTCAGAAAACCCTATAGCGTGCGTTCAGGAGGCACTTCTTGGTTAACCAACGATGTTCCTGAGTGTACGCCAAGAGATGTCACACTTTAGACACAATTTGGCAGAGCAAGGAACTCGTCCAAACGCCATTTCGCGTCGTTACAAGCCAATCCAACGCCGATGCAACTGTTGATTCAGAATAGGTTTGGCAATTCCGCAGCAAATAGTCTGTCACAACGTACCGCTCGATTTTGTTGGTTCTAAACATCGGGTCAGACAAATTTCAGGAAAACGGCACTTCATCTTCACCCCTTCCTCCTCCCCGTTTTGTAATCTTGGCCTCGTTATGACAGGAGCTTTCGTCGTGCGTCTGGGTCCGGGCACCAACCCTCCGGAAGGTTTGTTTGAAGGTTGGGTCGAGGTGGTGGATTCGGGAGAAGAGTTGAGGTTCCACTCCGCGAACGAACTCTTGCGAATCCTGGGACATCGCTTCTTTGAACCTCCCGTGACGGACCACGGATTGATCGAGGAAGCGTGAGTAAGCCGAGACAGCGATGACGGTCTTCCTGTCCGGCACTTGTAGAGGTGGATGTGAGCAAAAACATAGGACTGATCGTAGCGGTGCTGTTTACTGTGACGGCTGGTTTTGCGCAGGATGGCCTGATCGTTTCAGCCAAAGCGAACCCGCAGGTGAGGGATGCAGCGCGGAAGATTTACGTCGCCGCCTGCATAACCGCAGAACGGGAATTTCGAGCCACTCGACCTCTCAGGCCCAAGGTAGTTCTGGTACTCGGTGCGGACAAGGACGGCATGAATTGGGAACAAAACCAGATTAGGCTGCGAAAGTGGGACCCTTACCTGTTTGCCCAAGGAGTGATCGCCTTAGCGTATCGCCAAATGATGCCGTTGCACGTACGCTCCATCGTACCGGCCGCGCCCCGGGCAATGCCATCGCCGGTCAAGGGTAGCCGATCGATTAGTGCGAAGATCAACGGTCACGGAGGCCCGCCCCGAAATGGTTAGCGTTCTAACATGCCCCGTCTGTGGTTGTGACGTTCAATGGGCCGAGCAGGAGTTACTCGTCACGCCATCAACAACTAATGATTCCGGAACAGGAGCTGTTGTGTTTCATTGTCCACAGAGTCACAGGTTCGTTACCTCTTTGAAAGAGAGCGCGGCGAAAGCGAGCTCTGCGTTATGTGTTTCATCGGAGATAAGGTAGCACTTGCAATGCGAGCCTTCAGCCAGGGCAGCCGCAACAGCAGAATTCGACAGCAGCATCATTAAGTTTTGCATCGTGGAGAAGTTGTGGCACTCGAAGTCGTTTGGCGTAACCCGATTCCACCAGGTCAAGGCGTAAACTACCTGGAACGCTTTGACGTACCAAATTCCCCGATTTTCATTGTAGTCAGTGTCGAAAGCTGGAATGCCTTCGAGCTCATTACAGGCGGGAGACCATCGCCACCATCGTCTTGAACCTGAGGATCCCCGACACCAACGGTAAGGTGTGGCGAGCGGTGCTGCGGACCGCCGTTTCCACCGTTGTTTAATGTAATTGTCAAGGAACCACCTGGATAACGAATCGGCTAGTTCTACCTGTCGACGCTACCCGGTGTACCTGTTGACCACATCCTTAAGTTCTTTGCTCCGAAATCGTGCAGCGTCGTTCACAAGAGTGCCGACCGGGCCCTTCGCATAAGCGTCCGCGTCGCTCGGCAGGCCTCATGACGAAAATTCTTGCCAAAAAGCCGCGCGTCCGGCTCAGCCGCGAGGACTATCGCCTGTTACACGGGCGGGTGCTCGAGCGCGACGGGTGGAGATGCCAGCTCTGCGGTCGAGTTGAACATCTCCAGGTACACCATCTTCAATTTCGCAGCCACTCAGGTGGCGATGAGGAAAGCAACATAATCACTCTCTGCGCCGAATGCCACGTTCAATTGCACGGATGGTAGCGGCTGCGAGGTCCTGCGCTAAGTCGGTGCTAAAATCCGTGCCCTGCTATTCTGCAGGAGAGGGGTGATCCTACGGTGAGGACCGCCAGTTGCTGGTGCGACAAGTTCAAATGCTGGAGCACGAGCATATGTCAGTGCCGCCTCCTTTACCGTTGATCAACCGGACCGCAATTATCCGGACCGCGCCTTTGCATTTCTGCCGGCATTGGGGATGGACACATTGGGAGTCCGCTTCTCCCTCTGATATTGAACGTGCACGATTGCGGTTCGGAGCGGTCGTGCTACGATTTTGCAGTGAACTTCACAGATACGACACCCTCCGCACAGGCCGTCCAGCGGCAGATTCAGAGGTCCATGAGGGGAGAAGAGCGTCTGCTGTTGGCCTTGGAAATGAGTGTTTTCGTCCGGGAGTTATCGGCGGTGCGAATTCGGCGGGACCATCCTGAATGGTCGGATGTGGAGATCACGCGCGAGGTCTTGCGGCTTATACCTACACAACGCCGGTGAGGATGCGCCTTCATGAGCCTCGCGGAAGTCTTTCACCGGACCACTGCTGCCCTGGACCAAGCCGGTAAGCGCCTCTCGGCCAAGGCCTAGTAGTCAAGGCCGAGAGGCGTCCAGCCTTGCTTGCCATGACGAAGGGAGAATCAACCCATGGCAACAGAGACTGTCGCTCAAATTAGAGTCCCAAGCCGCCGCCAGGTTACACAGTAATCCGCCTGGAGTGACCCGCTCCAGCCACCGCTGCTCGATCGGGTACAGGGCACCGGTTCGCGCTGTTTCATCAGGCCATGGAGTGGGAGTAGGATTTGACCGTAGGTCGTCAGCAGCTGACGCACTTAGAAGGGCGCGTTAGGCCCAGGCTGACGTAGTCCGTGGGGACTGGATGGATGACGTCCGGTC
>Ga0126381_100001354_pt1 | contig 26424 bp, 20 predicted proteins | sample PanSoiMetPlot_28_FD_96465 | JGI IMG/M metagenome (GOLD analysis project Ga0126381, IMG submission 96465) | Tropical forest soil microbial communities from Panama - MetaG Plot_28 | ecosystem: Environmental > Terrestrial > Soil > Tropical forest > Bulk soil | place: Panama | collected 2016-02-17
GGACCGGCGGGCGGCAATGCCGGCGTTGGTAAAAACCAGCCACGCCAGCATGGCGGCGACGGCAATAGCGACGATGATGCTGGACAGTGAATCCATTCGCTAGCCGCAATCACCAATGACCTGCTTCGGGAATGTGCTCCCGTAGCTCCGACGCTGCCTTGCCTTGAATACCGCGCTCGCCGTCTCCACCATCGCTTAAGCTTGTCGTGCAAGGCTTCGTTTGGGTTTTCGCGGGCAAGGATAGCAAGGAACTCTCGGCAGGGCCTGTCCGCGCCTGATGCTTAGTGGATGACGCCCGCCTTTGGGCACGACTGCTGTTTCCGGTATAATTACTCGTTTTGGATCAAACGGTTCGGTAATCGGAGGGTCGATGCCCATTTACGAATATCGCTGCTCGGCGTGCGGTCACAAGCTCGAGGCGCTGCAAAAGATCTCCGATGCGCCGCTGCTGGGCTGCCCGGCGTGCGGCAAAGACACACTGGCCAAGCTAGTGTCGGCTGCGGGCTTCCAGCTCAAAGGTAGCGGCTGGTACGCGACAGACTTCAAAGGCTCGGGACGCAAGCCCGACGCCAAGGCGGCAGAGGGCAAGAACGGCGAAGGCGCATCCTCGGAGTCCAAGAGCGAAGCGAAGACCGAAGCCAAGACCGACTCGGCTGCTGCCGCCCCGGCCGCCGGCCGTGGCGCGAAGTGCTCCTGCCATTAGGGCGCTTCGCTTGAGGATCACTCGCCCGGTGACTTCATGAAACGCTACCTCATCGCCGGGCTGCTGGTGTGGGTCCCGCTGGGCATCACCATCTGGGTCCTCGCCTTCCTGGTGACGACGCTCGACCAGACGTTGCTGCTCCTGCCCGAGAGCTTGCGTCCAGAGCGGTTGTTCGGCTATCGCATCCCGGGCCTGGGCGCGGTGCTGAGCTTTGCCATTCTCATCTTGACTGGCGCGATCGCCGCGAACTTCTTCGGCGCCCGGCTGATCCGGCTGTGGGAAGCTCTGCTCGGCCGCATTCCTGTGGTCAAGTCGATCTATTCCAGCGTCAAGCAGGTCAGCGATACCTTGCTCTCCGACTCGGGCAACGCTTTCCGCAAAGCGCTGTTGGTCGAGTTTCCCTACCCCGGGTGCTGGACTATCGCATTCCTGACTGGATCGCCGGCGGTAAGCGTTGCTTCTCAGCTCGCGGGCGAGCACGTGAGCGTCTACGTGCCGACGACGCCAAATCCGACCTCCGGATATTTTCTGATGCTGCCCCGATCGCGCGTGCACGAGCTGGACATGACTGTCGACGAAGCACTCAAGCACATCATCTCCATGGGCGTTGTCGCGCCCAAGCCGCACGCTCCCGTGCCGTCGCGCACCGCTCGTGCGGCAGCGCCAGTTCTCGACCACCGAAATTGACCGCGAGGCACGCCTCTCGGCCGTCATCCGAACGGCGCGGGGGCATCGTGTTGTCCGCCAACGGTGAACCATGGAAACGCGCGTAGCGCTTCTGACCGGAGACGAGGTTGAAACGCACTGATTACTGCGGTCGCATCGATCGCAAGCGGCTGGGAGAAACCGTCACCGTGTGCGGCTGGGTGCACCGCCGTCGCGACCACGGCGGCGTCATCTTCATCGACCTTCGCGATCGCGAGGGTCTGGTCCAGGTCGTGTGCGACCCGGATCGCCCCTCCACCTTCTCGGTCGCCGAAAAGCTGCGGAACGAGTTCGTCGTCTCCGTGACGGGACGGGTGCGCCCGCGCCCCGAGGGAACCGTCAATCCGAACCTGACCAACGGCGAGATCGAAGTGCTCGCGCATGACATCGAGATTCTCAACGCGTCGCTCACGCCCCCCTTCCTGATGGACGACGAGAACATCTCGGAAGTAGTGCGGCTGGAGAATCGCGTGCTCGACCTGCGGCGGCCGTCCATGCAGAAAAACCTCATGCTGCGGCACAAAGCGGCGATGAGTGCGCGGCGTTATCTCGATGGGCACGGCTTCGTCGACGTCGAGACCCCGATGCTGTACAAGTCGACGCCGGAAGGGGCGCGCGAGTTCCTCGTTCCCTCGCGCATTCACCATGGGCTGTTCTACGCCTTGCCGCAGTCGCCGCAGCTTTTCAAGCAGATGCTCATGATGGCCGGCTTCGACCGCTACTACCAGATCGTCAAATGCTTTCGCGACGAGGACCTGCGCGCCGACCGTCAGCCCGAGTTCACGCAGATCGACATCGAGACTTCCTTTCTCGACGAGGAGGATATTCGCGAGCTAATGGAAGGTTTGGTGTGCGCCATGTTCCACGATACGATCAGCGTCGAACTGCCTAAACCGTTCCCGGTGATGACCTATGCCGACGCGATGCGTGACTACGGTTCGGACAAGCCCGACCTGCGCGTCCCGCTCAAGCTGACCGAGCTCACCGATCTGATGAAAAACGTGGAATTCAAGGTCTTCCGCTCGGCGGCAGAACTTCCTGAAGGCCGTGTCGCTGCGCTTTGCGTGCCTGGAGGCGGAGCACTCTCCCGAAAAGAGATCGACGACTACGCCGCCTCGACCGCGGTGTTCGGAACCAAGGGGCTCGCTTACATCAAGGTCAACGACGCGACCAAAGCCAATGAGCAGGGACTGCAGTCGCCGATTGTCAAGTTCCTTTCCACAGACGTTCTCGCTCAGATCCTGGCTCGCAGCGGCGCCGGCGACGGAGACCTGATCTTCTTCTGCGCTGACCGGCGCAAGGTGGTAGACGATGCGCTGGGAGCATTGCGCACCAGGATCGGTCACGATCGCGGCTTTGCTCAATCGGGATGGAAGCCGCTGTGGGTGATCGACTTCCCGATGTTCGAATACGACGAGCAAAACAAGACGTGGGGCGCTCGGCATCATCCTTTCACCGCGCCCAAGGCTGGCCATGAGGAGCTTTTCGAAAACGATCCGGGGCGCGCCCTCGCCAAGGCCTACGACGTGGTCCTCAACGGTTGGGAGCTGGGCGGCGGGTCGGTGCGAATTCATCGCGAGGAAGTGCAGGCGAGGGTTTTCCGCGCGCTCAAGATCAGCCCGGAAGATCAGCAGCGCAAGTTCGGCTTTCTGCTCAATGCGCTCAAGTACGGCGCTCCGCCGCACGGAGGCATCGCCTTCGGGCTCGACCGCACGGTTGCGCTGATGGCCGGCGTCGAGCAGATTCGCGACGTGATCGCCTTTCCCAAGACCCAGCGTGGGCAGGACCTGCTGGTCGCCGCTCCGTCACCAGTGACAGAGCAGCAGCTTCGCGATCTGCACATCCGCATCCGGCCGTCGGACCAGATGAAAGGCACCTAGGAAACCTGGCACGGCTCTGCGCTACACTTCGCGCCATGGCATCTCACGCTCGTCGCGTTGCCGCGTGCATTGCGCTTACACTCCTGCTTGCGGCCGGAATCGCCTCCGCGCGATCGGCCGGCGATACCGCTTCCGACATTGCCGCGACGGCGTTGCCCTCCGAGGCGCGGCACACCCTCGAGCTCATCGCTGCCGGCGGTCCCTATCCCTACCAGCGCGATGGTGTCGTTTTCGCCAATCGCGAGCAACGCTTGCCGCTGCACGCTCGAGGGTATTATCACGAGTACACGGTAAAAACGCCGGGCGCAAGCACACGCGGCGCACGGCGAATCATATGCGGCGGCCCGCCCCGTTCGGTCGCCGAGTGCTACTATACCGACGATCATTACCAGTCTTTCCGCAGAATTCAGCCATGAAGATTCCCGACCTGTCTATCGCCGCGGATGCGGGCGTGCGCGAGTGGAGCGGCACGCCGGACGCGGTGAAGGCCGCTGCAGGCGCGGCCAAGCTCAAGTTTTGCGCGCTCGATCTGCACGGCGTTGGCGGCAAGAGCGAGTTGATGGCGGCCATCGACAAGGCGCTCAAACTCCCCGAGCACTTCGGCAACAATTGGGACGCTCTCGCCGATTGCCTCGAGGACGACGACTGGCTGGGCGGCCACGGGATCGCGATCGTCGTGCGCCACGCCAAGCCTTACGCCAAGACTTATCACACCGATTGGGAAACGCTGTCCGATATCCTGGGCGAAGCTGCCGAATACTGGCAGGAGCGGCATAAGCCGTTCTGGGTCTTTGTGGGCTGAAACGAAAGGCCTGAACGGCGCGCCATTTGTCGCACAAGATTCCAGTCTCGGCGCTCGTTCTGGTCCACACGTCGGACTTGCACGTACTGCTTCTCGAACGCGCCGACTATCCGGGCTATTGGCAGTCCGTGACCGGCAGTCAGGAACCCGGCGAGGCGTTGCGCGATACGGCAACGCGCGAGCTCAACGAGGAAACCGGCATCGACGCCCGCGCGCACGGCGGTGTCCGCGATTGGCAGCTCTCCAACATCTATGAAATCTATCCCCGCTGGGTGCATCGCTATCCGCCCGGAACAACGCACAACACCGAGCACGTATTCGCGCTGGAAGTGCCCGCCACAGTCGCCGTGAAGCTCAATCCCCGCGAACACCTGACTTGTCTATGGCTGCCATGGCAGGAGGCAGCGGCAAAGGTTTTTTCCTGGTCGAACCGCGCAGCAATCGAGGAATTGCCGCGCCGGATGGCCTCCATGGCAGGGAGCGGCTGATGCTTACCCCTCGCGCAAGCCAGCGACTCGTGGCGGTGGTTGTCGTGGCGGTCGCAGTTGCCGCGCCACTGTGCGTCATGGCACAGCTTCCCGGCCCTCCGCTTCCTCCAAGTGTCACCGTCAATGCGTCAGCTACCACCATGATCACCAACGATCGACTGCAAGCATCGCTGCGCGCCGAGGTGGAAAATCAAAGCCCCGCCGCTGCCGCGAGCCAGGTCAACGCGACGATTGCCAAGGCGCTTGCCGACGCCAAGGCGTATCCAGGTGTCAAGGTTGCTACCGCGGGCTACTCCACGCAGCAAATCTCTGAGAAGGGCAAGCCGACACGCTGGCGCGTTGCACAGTCGATCAACATCGATGCCAGTGATTTCACTGCTGCGGCAACGCTCATGTCGAAGTTGCAGGACGAGAACGGGTTGCTGCTCTCAGGCATGGCGTTTTCGCTCACCGACAAGACGCGCCGCGAGGCGGAAGACAGTGTCACCCTGCAGGCGATCAAGAGCTGGCAGGCGCGCGCGCAGCAGGCGGCGCAGGGACTGGGCTTCGCGTCCTGGCGCGTTGGACATGTCAACGTCCAGGCAAGCGGCGGCGGGCCGGTTTATCCTCTCATGCGAGCGCAGCCGATGGCGAGCGTCGCCGCCGCGCCGCCGGTCGCTCTCGAAGCCGGGACTACCGAGGTCACGGTGACAGTCAGTGGCGATGCGGTGCTAGAGGTGGGATCGGTACCCAGTCGTTAGCGCCTGCGGGGTCCTCGTCCTGCGGCTCTCGCCCTTACGCACCTGGCCCGATCATCTTGCCGGGCCTGACCCATTCGTCGAACTGCTCCTCGGTAACGTGGCCCAGCGCGAGCGCCGCAGCTTTGAGCGTGGTCCCCTCGCGGTGCGCCTTTTTGGCGATCGCCGCGGCCTTGTCGTAGCCGATGTGCGGGTTGAGCGCTGTGACGAGCATCAGCGAACGTTCGAGCAATTCGTCGATTCGCTTGAGGTTCGGTGCGATGCCCCGTGCGCAGTGCTCTTCGAAACTCGCCATCCCGTCGGCGAGAAGCCTGATGCTCTGCAGCACATTGTGGATGATCAGCGGGCGATAAACATTGAGCTCGAAATTCCCGGACGCACCGCCGATGTTGACCGCGACGTCATTGCCCATGACCTGTGCGGAAAGCATGGTCAACGCTTCGCACTGGGTGGGGTTGACCTTTCCAGGCATGATCGAGCTTCCCGGCTCGTTCTCGGGAATGGTAATTTCGCCCAGCCCCGACCGCGGGCCGCTCGAAAGCCAGCGCACGTCGTTGGCAATCTTGAAAAGCCCTGCGGCGAGCGTCTTGAGCGCACCGTGCAGGTTTACCTGAGCGTCCGCAGCGGCCATCGCCTCGAATTTGTTGGGTGCGGAAACGAAAGGCAGCGACGTGTATTCCGCAATCGCCACCGCCATGCGCTCGGCGAATTCGCGATGAGTGTTGAGACCGGTGCCCACCGCGGTGCCGCCCTGCGCCAACTCGAGTACGTGCGGCAGCGCCGCTTCGATGTGCAGCTCGGCATGCGCAAGCTGGGCCACATATCCGGAGAACTCCTGCCCCAGCGTCAGTGGCGTCGCGTCCTGCAGATGCGTCCTGCCGATTTTCACGATGCCGGCAAACTCTTCCGACTTCTGCGACAGCGTGCTGCCCAGTGCACGCAGAGCCGGAAGCAGCTTTTTCGCGGTCGCCTCGGCGGCGGCGATATTCATCGCGGTGGGGAAGACGTCGTTCGACGATTGGCCGCGATTGACGTCATCGTTGGGATGAACAAGCCGACCCTCCCCGCGCTGACCGCCGAGAATCTCCGACGCGCGGTTGGCAAGCACCTCGTTTACGTTCATGTTGGTCTGCGTGCCGGAGCCCGTCTGCCACACAGCGAGCGGAAATTCCCCGTCGTACTTTCCCGCCAGCGCCTCGTCGGCCGCAGCGATGATCGCTTCGGCGCCCTGCCGAGGCAGCGTTCCCAGTTCGGCGTTGACCTTCGCCGCCGCGCGCTTTACTACCAGCATGGCGCGGATCAGCTCCGGCGGCATTTTTTCGCTGGAGATGCGAAAGTGCTCCAGCGAGCGCTGCGTCTGCGCGCCCCACAGGCGGTCATCCGGCACCGCGATGGGGCCGAAGGTGTCGCGTTCGGTGCGCGTGGGTGCTGACGATGGCATACGAGTCATCCCATCGCCTCACTGCGCCGGTATGCGCAGCATCTGACCCGGATAGATAAGGTCCGGGCTTTTGAGCATTGGTTTGTTCGCTTCGAAAATCTTGGCGTACTTGTTCGGATCGCCGTAGTACTGCTTGGAGATCTTGGACAGATTGTCGCCCTTGACCACCGTGTAGTACTGGGCTTCCGGCTCGCTCTGGTCAACGGTCATCTGATCGTTCACCGATGCGACGCCTTCAACATTTCCGCAGCACAGCACGATCTTTTCCTTGGTTGCCTGGCTGTCGGCAACACCGTACACGGTCGCCGTCGCCGTTGCGCCGTCGAAAGTCACCGTCAGCCCGGTGGCCTTCAGCCCCTGCGTGTCGATATACGCGAGAATAGCATCGCCCGCAGCGTCATTGGCGGCCTTTGTTTTTTCCGCGGAAGACGGATCCGCTTTCGCCGCCGTCATTGCCGTTTGCGCTTGCCCTTTGCTAAACAGCTTCTCACCGGCTTCCCTGATGAAACTCAGCAATCCCATAGTTGCACCTCATCGTTTGGAATCTTGAAGTCGCTTCCTTCTTACTTGCACTTCGCGCCACCTCGAGATTACACCCTGGCGAGGCAGCCAGCGATGGCTGAATGCCGACGCGCCATTACCGCGCGAGTCCGAGTTCGAATGCGCGACTGCATCGAAGTCACTCAGGCATCGCCTGCTTGATCAGACTGACGGGAATCCAATGGGATTGAGACTTACGTGATGTGTAACGCACCGCTCCCATGAACTCGCTGAATCCTACTCCTACAATTGCGGGTGCACTAGAAATGTGACAGAGCCGAGAAGCATCTCGAAAGCTCATTCAACCACCCTAGGTAGGGTTTCTCAAGATACGCTCGTTCGGCCCACCGGTCATCGCAGCGTGCCAAGTCGGTTTCGCATCTTCTAGAATGCGATCGAAAGAGATCGCGTTGTAGCCTGATTATCATACTGAGCCGAATCGATGGCAGCCACCTCGCGCAGGTCGCAGCAGCCACTTCTCTATCCGCAACAAGTGCAGAGTCGGCCGGATGCTGAGCGAGCCGCATTCGGACTCCGTCTCCGGCAGAGCTGTCCACGCAACGCGCACGCGCGATGGCATCCGCCTCCAAAACGTCCGGACCCCATCGCGCTGTTGATCGCCACCGACAAGGGCCGGCTGCCCAATCTCATTCCCCTGCGCTACGGCCGGATGATGGTCTCGCCGTTCACGTTCTATCGCGGCGCCGCTGCAATCATGGCCGGCGATCTTGCCCGGACCCCAGTGACCGGCGTGAATGTGCAAGCCTGCGGCGATTGTCACCTGCTGAACTTCGGTGGCTTCGCCACGCCCGAGCGCAAGCTCATTTTCGACATCAATGATTTCGACGAAACAACAATCGCGCCGTGGGAATGGGACGTCAAGCGTCTTGTCACGAGCTTTGTGATCGCCGGCCGCGCGAATCGCTTCCGCGCTGCCGATTGCCGCGAGGCGGGTTGGTGGGCTGCACGCCGCTACCGGGAACAAATGGCCGAATACGCGCAGTCGCCAGTGCTGGATTCGTGGTATGCCGCGATTGACCTTGAAGCCCTCGCAGCGACCGGTACCGATGAGCACCTGCGCACCTTCAGTCGCAAGAAAGTACTCAAGGCGACGGAGGCGAGCGAGCACCACCACGAGTTGCACAAGCTCACGCACGAGGAAGGCGCCTTTCCACGCATCACGGATTACCCGCCTCTCGTCTATCACGAGGATGACGTGCAGAAGCACCAACGTTATCACCGCGCCGTCGAGCGCTCGTTTCGCGATTACCGCACCACGCTCGACCCGTCGCGGCGGGTTCTGCTCGATCGTTATCGCCTCGTCGATGTGGCGATCAAGGTCGTCGGTGTCGGCAGCGTCGGCACTCAATGCGGTGTCGCGTTGTTCATTTCCGGCAACGACGAACCGCTTTTCCTTCAGTTCAAGGAAGCTCGTGAATCCGTGCTCGAAGCCTACGCGGGCCGCAGCGCCTATAAGCATCGGGGTCAGCGCGTGGTGGTCGGCCAGCGCGTCATGCAGGCGGCAAGCGACATCTTTCTAGGCTGGACCATCGGGGTGGATGGGCGTCACCTCTACGTACGGCAGCTGAGCGATGTCAAGATCAAGCCCATGGTCGAAGTCATGAAGCCTGTCGACCTCAGGAATTACGCAAGGGCGTGCGGATGGGCGCTTGCCAGGGCTCATACCCGTTCGGGTGACGCCGTGATGCTTTCAGCCTACATGGGCAAGGGGGCGGCATTCGAGGATGCGATGAGCGCGTTTGCGGTCGCGTATGCCGACCAGAACGAACGCGACTACGCGAAGCTCATTGCGGCGATACGTGCGGGCCGCATCGAGGCGGACAGCGACAGCGCGAATCGATGAGCCCGCCCCAGATCCGCGTCTGCCCGCTAAGACTAGACCCTCCGTTCTTGGTAAAGATTACACGGCATCGTGCATTGCGATTTTGCGCACTCCGGTTTAGATTGAGTTTTTTGTTCCGGAGGGATCCCATGAAAGCGACGTCCGTTTTCATTTATTTTGCTGCTTCAGCATGTCTCGCAATTTCCTCGCTCGGTTTCGCGCAGGCGCCCAGCGGCTCGACCGGTCAATGCAAGGATGGCAGCTATACATCGGCGGAAAACAAGCGTGGAGCATGCAAGGGTCACGGCGGAGTCAAGGAATGGTACGCGTCCGAGAACAAGTCCGAAGAAAAGAGCGCCAAGAGCGGGACCAAGTCGAGCGAGAGCAAAACGACATCGACGAGCGCAAGCACAACCGCCGCGCCTGCTCCAGCAGCTCCGGCGAAGACGAGTACCACCTCGACGGCGACCAAGACTTCACAAGGCATGCGCGCAGAAGCCGCGCCCGGCGGCGGCGCGGGCAAGGTATGGGTCAACACTTCGTCGCATGTGTACCACTGCACCGGCGATGAGTGGTATGGCAAAACCAAGGCGGGCGAGTACATGACAGAGGCTGAGGCCAAGGCCAAGGGCGCGCACGCAGCGCACGGCAAGGCATGCAGCTAGCCGCATGCCGGAGCTGATTTGCGCTTGACGACCGAGTCACCACCTGGTCACCTCCAGAGCCGCTCACTAACAACTGCTTCAACAGTTCGTCTCAACGCCAGCGATCTGGCCGTCGCCGCTTGTCGGTCGGCGACGATGCCGTGGAAGTTCGTGTCAACGTCAGTACGTTAGCCGTCACCCCACGTCTGCCGTTTCGCCGTAGAGGTTCTCTCTTACCCGCAGTGGCCGATCGCCATCGCCTGGAATGGCGGGCGCTGCGGCCTGTATTCCGGCTCTCGGATAGAATTGCGGTCGGAAAAGGGAGGGCAAGGGGCGCGGACAGCGAGCCGTAAAGCGCGCCATTGCTCCTGAAGGAGCGCACCCATGAAAGTCTCTGGCAGCCTACTGGCGTGGACTTTGCTCGCGCTCGCCTGCGCTGCGCCCGTGCACGCTGCCGACCCCGGTCCTCCGGTACTACCGATCGATACCTCCGCACCGGCGCGACAGAGTGCGCCGGTCGACCTGGCCAACCGCACCATCATCATTCTGCGCGGTCCGATTGCCGGATACTCCGCACGCGAGCGGGCGGCCAGCGCGGCGAGGCGTATCAGCAGCGTGCTCGAAAGCGAGGAGTCTCCGGCCGTATCAATCGACGATACCGAAGACGGAACCCAGGTCATGCTCGGCAGCAAGCTCGCGTTCCTGGTGACGCGCATCGACATCGACCCGCTGATCGGCGAGACCACGCACAACGTCGCGCGCGAAGCGTCGAAGCGCCTCGAGCGCGCCGTCACGCAGTACCGCGAGCAGCACACGCCGCGCTACCTGCTTATCCAGACGGGGTGGGCCGCTCTTGCCACCTCGATCTTCGCCGGGGTGCTGTGGCTATTGTTCATCCTCGATCGCTGGGCCGGACTTCGCGTCGCGGCTGCTGCAGCCGCGCGAGCCGAGAGGGTTCATCTGCGCGGCGTCAGCCTTCTCGACCCGTATCAGACGCGCTGGTTTGCGCGGCGGCTCTTCTCCGCGCTCATCTGGGCCGTTGGGTTGCTTGCGACCTACGGCTGGCTCACTTTCACCCTGAAGCAGTTCCCCTACACCCGCCCCTGGGGCGAGCACATGGAGGGGAATCTGTTCGAAATCCTGGGCGACGTCGTGCTGGCGATCGTCAACGCGATCCCCGGGCTTTTGGTCGTCGTAGTGATTGTGCTGATCGGACGCCTGATCATCCGCTTCGCCAATATCTTCTTCGATCGCGTCCAGCGCGGCTCGATCAGTATGTGGGGGCTCGACCCCGACACGGTGGTTCCCACTCGGCGGATCTTTCAGCTCGTCGTCTGGGCCTTTGCGCTGGCGTTGAGTTATCCGTATCTGCCGGGCGCGGATACCGAGGCGTTCAAGGGCTTATCGGTGCTGCTGGGATTAATGGTTTCGATCGGTGCGTCGAGCCTTGTCGGACAGGCGGTGAGCGGGCTCATTCTCACCTATACGCACGCATTTCGCCCGGGCGAATATGTGCGCATCGGCGACACCGAAGGCACCGTTGTGGGAATCGGTGCCTTCTCAACGCGCGTGCGAACGGGGCTGGGCGAAGAAGTGATGGTGCCGAACAGCCTGGCGCTGCAGAACACGACCAAGAACTTCTCTCGTGCGATAAAGGGCACAGGCTTCGTGGTCAACACCAGCGTAACCATCGGCTACTCGACACCCTGGCGCCAGGTGCACGCCATGCTCGAGGAAGCGGCGCAGCGCACCCATGACATCGCGCGAGATCCGGCGCCCTACGTGCGGCAGACCAAGCTATCGGACTTCTATGTCGAGTACCACCTGATCGCCTATTCGCCCATCGATCATCCGGCGCAGCGAATCGATATGCTGAGCGAGCTGCACGCCAACATTCAGGACGTGTTCAACGAGCACGGCGTGCAGATCATGTCGCCGCACTACATGACGGAGACGGCCGAGCCGCAGGTGGTGCCGAAGGAGCGCTGGTATACGGCTCCGGCAAAGCCGCCCGCGTCGGGAGCGAGTGGCGACGGCGAGCGCGCTCCGGCGCGCAAAGGAAGCGCCTGAGCGTCGGGCTTCGGCAGAAGCGTTTGAACCTCAGGCCGCTGCCGTAGGCTCCGGCGGCGCCGATGCGGGCGCGCTTTCTTCGGCGATCGCCTTCATCGAAAGCCGCACTCGTCCCTTTTCGTCCGCTTCGAGGACCTTCACGCGGACGGTCTGGCCTTCCTTCAGGTAGTCGGAGACGTTGTTGACGCGCTCCTTGGCGATTTGCGAGATGTGCAGCAGGCCGTCGCGCCCGGGCAGGATCTGCACGATAGCGCCGAAGTCGAGCAGGCGCAGCACCGTGCCTTCGTAGATCCGGCCTACCTCGACCTCGGCGGTGATGTCCTCGATGCGTTTACGCGCCGCGTTGCACGCATCGGCATTGACCGAGGCGATGGTGACAGTGCCGTCGTCCTTGATGTCGATGGTCGTGCCGGTTTCCTCGGTAAGCGCGCGGATCACCGCGCCGCCCTTGCCGATCACATCGCGAATCTTCTCCGGATTGATCTTGAAGGTCATCATCCGCGGCGCGTGCTGCGAGATTTCCGCGCGGGCGTGCGGGATCGCTTCCTGCATGAGGCGCAGGATATGCATGCGTCCCTCGCGCGCCTGCGACAGCGCCACCGCCATGATCTCCTTGGTGATGCCCTGGATCTTGATGTCCATCTGCAGCGCCGTCACCCCACGGTCGGTGCCGGCGACCTTGAAGTCCATGTCGCCCAGATGATCCTCGTCGCCGAGGATGTCGGAGAGCACTGCGAAGCGATTGCCCTCCTTGATCAGCCCCATGGCGATGCCAGCCACGTGGGCTTTCATCGGAACGCCGGCATCCATCAGCGCAAGGCTGGCGCCGCATACCGACGCCATCGACGAGCTGCCGTTCGACTCGGTGATCTCGGAGACGACGCGGATCGAATACGCGAATTCCTCGGCGGTGGGCAGCACCGCGGCGATCGCCCGCTTGGCGAGCCGGCCATGCCCCACTTCGCGCCGCTTGGGACTGCCGACGCGCCCGGTCTCACCGGTGGCGTAGGGCGGCATGTTGTAGTGGAGCATGAAACGCTCGCGGTATTCGCCCTGCAGCGCGTCGATGATCTGCTCGTCGCGCGCGGTGCCGAGCGTGGCAACCACCATCGCCTGAGTCTCGCCGCGAGTGAACAATGCGGAACCGTGCGTGCGCGGCAACACGCCGGTGCGAATGGCGATCGGACGTACCGTGCGCGTGTCGCGGCCGTCGATGCGCGGCTCGCCAGCGAGAATCTGGTTGCGCACGATTTTCGCCTCGAGCTCGAACAGAAGATTCGCCGCGTGGTTTTTCTGGTCCGGCGTACCGTCGGCGGGCACACATGTAGCGTCGACCTTGTCTGAGATCTCCTTCAGCCGCTGCTGCCGCGCCTGCTTCTGGCGCAACGCGTACGCCGCGCGCAAGTCCGATTCAGCGGCCGCCGCCACGCTGGCAATCAAGGCTTCGTCCTTGGCCGGCGGCTGCCATTCCCACATCGGCTTGCCGGCTTCTTCGACCAGCTGATGAATCAAGTCGATTGCCGCCTGCTGCTGCTGGTGACCGAAGACGACCGCGCCGAGCATCACTTCCTCAGGTAGCTCCTTCGCTTCCGATTCCACCATCAGCACGGCGGCTTCGGTCCCGGCCACGACCAGATCGAGCGCCGACTTGCTAAGCTCGGTCTTGGTCGGATTAAGCACGTATTGGCCGTCGACGTAGCCTACGCGCGCTCCGCCGATCGGACCATTGAAGGGGATGCCTGAGAGCGCGATCGCCGCGGAAGCGCCGATCATCGCCGGAACATCGGGATCGATTTCGGGATCGACCGACATCACTGTCGCGATCACTTGTACTTCGTTGTAGAAGCCGTCCGGGAACAGCGGCCGGATCGGGCGATCGATCAAGCGTGACGTCAGTGTTTCCTTTTCCGATGGACGGCCTTCACGCTTGAAAAAACCGCCAGGAATGCGTCCGGCGGCATAGGTCTTTTCCTGGTAGTCGACCGTCAGGGGGAAGAAGTCCTGGCCAGGCTTGGCTTGCTTGGCACCGACGACAGTGACCAGCACGACGCTGTCGTCGAGGCTGGCCAGGACGGCACCACCCGCCTGGCGAGCGATCTCGCCGGTTTCCAGCGTCAGGGTGTGGCGTCCATAGGGAATCGATTTTTTGATGGCAGTGGGCACGTTAATCCTCGGAATTCAAAAGCGACAATGGCCGCCTGAGTCTTTTGACTTAAGCGGCCATCGTCAGGTTGTCGGGGGGCTAACCGGTCGGAGAAGCAAGAGCGGACGTTCCCGCGAGCGGCAAGCGCGTGTCGCGCCTACTTGCGCAGCCCCAGCTTATCAATCAGGTCGCGGTAGGTCTCTGCGTTACGGGTCTTGAGATAGTCGAGCAGCTTGCGCCGGCGCGACACCATGCGCAACAAGCCGCGGCGCGAATGATGATCCTTGACATTGACCTTGAAGTGGTCGTTCAAACCATTGATGCGCGCCGTCAACAGCGCGATCTGCACTTCGGGGGACCCCGTGTCTCCCTTTGCGCGCTGATGTGCGGCGATGACCTTTGCTTTTTCCTGTACCGTGACAGCCATGCTCTATCTCACTTAAGCTCTTTCGCGAAAGAGCGCGATTTTAACCCGAAAAATGCTTAGGATTCAAGCTATTCGATCGATGACTGCGCGACCAAGCGCCAGGGCTGAAGGCGGCCGCGGAAAGAGTGAGCCACACCCGCGAACGCATTCGAGGCATAGGTTCGATAAGCGCCGTCGACGAGTTCGGCGCGGGCAATCGACTGGCCGTGGCGTACCCGCGCTGCCTCTTCGGGCGCGAGATCCACCCGCGGGAGCGCGTCGACGAGCACATCGGGGTTGAGCAGTCGGAGATCGCGCGCGACCTCCGACAATTCGTCGAGCAGAGCCAGAGTCGCCGCACCGGTGAGATCGAAGCCGCCTGTTGCAGTTCGCCGGAGTTGAGCAAGGTGAGCACCGCATCCCAGTGCCTCTCCGATGTCCTCGGCTAGGGCGCGGACATAGGTGCCTTTGCTGCAGCAAATGCGTAATTGCGCGTCGGGAGAAGACCACCGCTCGAGGGTGAGCTCCTTGACGACGACATTGCGAGCCGTGCGCGGAATGTCGACACCGGCGCGCGCGTACTCGTAGTAATTGCGGCCGCGATACTTCAGAGCGGCGTAGCGCGGCGGACGCTGCTGAATGCTGCCGACGAAGCGCGGGAGGACGGCTTGTATATCCTCGCGTTCGACCCGGACCGGCTGTTGTCGAACAACCTCTCCTTCGACGTCGCCGGTGCTTGTCGTTACCCCTAACCGAATCGTGGCGACATACCTTTTGTCTGCGTCGAGCAGCATCTGAGCGAACTTGGTGGCCTCGCCGAAGCAAATCGGCAACAGGCCGCTCGCCGCCGGATCAAGCGTGCCCGTGTGCCCCGCCTTCTCGGCGCGATACAGTCGCTTCGCTTGTTGTAACGCTGCGTTCGATGTCCACCCGACCGGCTTGTCGAGCAGCAGTACGCCGTCGATGCGGCGGCGCAGGCTAGGAGACTTGCTCATCGCAAATAGTGATAACCCCTCGCTTACGAAGGGTGCTTGCGATCGTCCTCGATGGCCTCATCGATCAGCTTGGAGAGCTTGAGCCCAGACTCGATCGAGCTGTCATAGACGAAGTGGAGCCTCGGCACCGAGTAGAGCTTGAGCCGATGCGCAAGCTCACTGCGCAGGTAGCCGGCGGCGTGCTGCAGGGCCTCCACCGCAGGCTTGGCATGCTCGACGCCGGCAAGATGCGTGAAAAGGATCTTCGCCGACGCTAGGTCGGGCGACACATCGACCGCGGTGATGGTGACCATGCCGACGCGCGGATCTTTCAGGTGCAGCCGCAGCAGATCTGCCAGCTCGCGCTGGATCTGATCGCCGACGCGCTGCGCGCGCGGAGAATGCTTTTTCTTGTCGGTCAGCACTTGAGCGCCCCGGCCGCGCCGTCAAAGCCATGCCCTTGGAAGCGAGCGGCGGCTACAGCGTACGCGTCACTTCGACGATCTCGTAGATCTCCAGCTGATCGCCCTTCTGGATGTCGTTGAAGTTTTTGAGCGAAAGACCGCACTCGAAGCCCGCCTTCACTTCTCGCACATCGTCTTTGAAGCGCTTGAGCGAATCCAGCTCTCCGTCGAAGATCACCACGTTGTCACGCAGGAGGCGCACTTTCGCTCCTCGCCGCACCAGGCCCTCGATAACGTAACAACCGGCGACGGTGCCGACCTTGGAGATCTTGTATACCTCGCGTACATCGACCAGACCGAGCTGGTTCTCCTTGCGCTCCGGCGCCAGCATCCCCGACAACGCGGCTTTTACTTCATCAACCGCTTCGTAGATGATGTTGTAGTAGCGGATATCGACGCCGGAATTCTCGGCGAGCTTCCGCGCAGCGGCATCGGCACGCGTGTTGAAGCCGATGATGACCGCCTTGGATGCGAGCGCGAGGTTTACGTCCGACTCGGTGATGCCGCCCACTGCCGCATGCACGATGTTGACCTTCACCTCGTCGGTCGAAAGCTTGGAAAGCGCGTTGGCCAGTGCCTCGTAGCTGCCCTGCACGTCGGCTTTGATAATGAGCGCAAGCGTCTTGATCTCGCTTTCCCCCATCTCGCCGAACATGTTTTCGAGCTTGGCCGCCTGTTGCCTGGCGAGCTTGACGTCGCGGAACTTGCCCTGGCGGAACAGTGCGATCTCGCGCGCCTTGCGCTCATCGCCGAGCGCGAGCAGTTCTTCCCCGGCGAGCGGTACGTCCGAGAGCCCCTGGATTTCGGCCGGAATCGCGGGGCCCACCGCCGCAACGGACTTGCCCGCCTCGTCGGTCATTGCACGGACGCGTCCGAACACGGCACCTGCAAGTACGACGTCGCCGCGCTTGAGCGTGCCGGATTGCACCAGGATCGTGGCGACCGGTCCCTTGCCTTTGTCGAGGCGCGACTCGATGACGATGCCTTTCGCCGGCGCGTCGCGTGCAGCCTTGAGCTCGAGCACCTCCGCCTGCAAAAGAATCGCTTCGAGCAACTGATCGATGCCCTTGCCGGTCTTGGCAGAGACTTCGACGAACTGAGCGTCCCCGCCATATTCCTCAGGGAGTACGCCTTCGCTCACCAGCCCCTGCTTGACGCGCTCGGGATTGGCTTCGGGCTTGTCGATCTTGTTAATGGCGACGACGATGGGCACGTTGCCTGCTTTGGCGTGCGCGATCGCTTCCTTGGTCTGCGGCATGACCCCGTCGTCGGCTGCCACGACCAGAACGACGATGTCGGTCACCTTGGCGCCGCGGGCGCGCATTGCGGTAAACGCCTCGTGACCGGGTGTATCGAGGAAGGTAATCACGCCCTTCGGCGTCTCCACGTGGTAAGCGCCGATGTGCTGAGTGATGCCGCCCGCCTCGCCACTTGCCACGCGCGTCCTGCGAATGGTGTCCAGGAGCGAAGTCTTGCCATGGTCGACGTGTCCCATCACCGTCACCACTGGTGGCCGCGGCAATGCTTCTGCAGAAGTGTGCTCGGCGCTCTCGGCGAGCAGTGCATCCGGGTCGTCGAGCTTAGCCGCGATCGCCCTGTGCCCCATCTCCTGCACCACGATCATCGCTGTTTCCTGATCGAGCACCTGATTGATGGTGACCATTGAGCCGAGCTTCATCATCGCCTTGATAATCTCGGCTGCCTTTACCGACATCTTGCGGGCAAGGTCAGCGACGGTGATTGTCTCGGGAACGGAAACCTCGCGAACGATCGGTTCCGGCGGTGCGACCTGAGCAGCTTCGCCCTCGCCTTCTCCCTCCTCGTGTCTGTGTCTGCCGGTCTTGGGTTGCTTCCATCCGGCAACCGCCGCGCCCCCGGTGACGTCCCCGCGCAGCTTGAGCGCGCGGCGCCGTGCCGCTTCCTCCTGAAACGCAGTCGCCGAAGGCTTGCGTGAAGGCTTCTCCTTTTTCGCGCCAGGCTTTGCGGCGGGCTTGTGCAGCGTGCCCTCCGTTTTGGCCTTGACCTCGGTCTTCGCCTCCGCAACGGGCTGCGCGGTCGGAGCGGCTTTGGCGACGGCCGCCGCAGCGGCCTCGGCTGCTTTTTCGGCTTCTTCCGCTTCCTTTTCCTTTTTGGTCTTGCGCTTTTTCGCCTCTTGCTGCTTGGCTTGCACCTCCTCCTGCTGTTTGGCGATCAACGCGGCCGCTTTACGCTCTTCCTCTTCGCGCGCCGCGATCTCGGCTGCAGTGATCACCGGTTGCGGCGGAGCCACTTCCTCCGGTGCCGGCGCTGCTTCGGCACCGTCGCGCTTGACGAATACGCGCCTCTTGCGCACCTCGACCTGAATGGTGCGAGCGCGCCCGGTGCTATCGGCGGCCTTGATCTCCGTGGTCTGCTTGCGCGTAAGCGTAATCTTCTTCTTCTGCTCTACCGCGCCGTGCTGCTTGCGAAGGTAATCAAGCAGCCGCGTCTTGTCCTGCTCGGAAAGCTTGTCGCCTTCCTTTTTGCCGACGACACCGGCCCGCGTGAGCTGCTCGAGCAGCACACCTTGCGGCATCTTGAGTTCCGTCGCGAATTTTTCGATTGTCGTCTGAGCCATGGCCGTTCTCCGGGCTCCTCGCTTTAGTGCCTTTCGCCGGCGGTTTCTGCGCTCTCGGCGTTTTCGCTTTCAAACCAGTGCGCCCGCGCTTTCATGATCAGATCCTGCGCACGCTCGCTGGACATACCGGTGAGCTCGACCAATTCGTCGCCTGCGAGATCGGCGAGCGCGTCGCGGGTGGTCACGCCTTTTTCGGCGAGCAGCCCGGCCGTCTCGGTATCCATGCCTTCGAGGTTGAGCAGATCCTCGGCGACGTTCTCCACCGACTCTTCGCGCACGATCGCTTCGGTGAGCAGCGCATTGCGCGCGCGGCTTCTCAGCTCGTTCACCGTCTCCTCGTCGAACGACTCGATTTCCAGCATCTCGTTGAGCGGCACGTAGGCGATTTCCTCGAGCGTGGAGAAACCTTCCTGGATCAGGATATCGGCGACTTCTTGTTCGACGTCGAGCTTTTCCATGAACAGGGCGCGGATCTTCTCGCTCTCCTGCTGATGCTTCTGCTGCGACTCTTCCACGCCCATCAAGTTGATTTCCCAGCCGGTCAGCTCGGAGGCGAGGCGCACGTTCTGGCCGCTGCGTCCGATGGCCATCGCCAGATTCTCTTCGTCGACGACCACGTCCATGGCGTGCTTCTCCTCGTCGACAACGATGCTCGAGATCTCCGCTGGTGCCAGCGCATTGACCACGAACTTGGCCGGGTCGTCGGAGTAGAGCACGATGTCGACGCGCTCGCCTGCGAGCTCGTTGGTCACCGCGGTCACGCGCGAACCGCGCATGCCGATGCAAGTGCCTTGCGGATCGAGACGCGGATCGTTGGACTTGACGGCGATCTTGGCGCGGATTCCAGGGTCGCGCGCCGCAGCCTTGATCTCGATCAGCCCCTCCTCGATCTCCGGAACTTCCAGCTCGAAGAGCCTCACCAGCAGCTCGGGCACGATTCGCGACAGGACGAGCTGAGGCCCGCGCGCTTGTGGCTCGATCTTCACTACATAGGCGCGCACGCGATCGCCGACGCGAAGGTTCTCCTTCGGGATCAGCTGGTCGCGCGGAATGATCCCTTCGATGCGGCCCGACTCCACGATCGCGCTGCCGCGCTCGATGCGCTTGACCGTGCCGGTGAGCAAGTTGTCCTTGCGCTCGAGGAAGTCGTTCAGGATCTGCTCGCGCTCGGCGTCGCGGATCTTCTGCAGGATCACCTGCTTTGCGGCCTGTGCGCCGATGCGCCCGAACTCGACCGGCTCGAGCGGCTCTTCGACCACGTCGCCTACCTTAAGCTCCGGATCGCGCTCCGCGGCATCGGTGATGGCGATCTGATGCGCCGGCTCCTCATGCTCCTCGTCGAGCACGACCGTCCAGCGGCGGAAGGATTCATAGTCGCCGGTGTCGCGGTCGATTTCGACGCGGGCGTCGATGTCCTGGGCGAAGCGCTTCTTGGTCGCCGACGCGAGCGCAGATTCCAAGGCTGTGAAGACGATCTCCTTCGGCACGTTCTTTTCACGCGCCAGAGCGTCCACGAGCAGCAATAATTCGCGGTTCATCTTGCGTTTCTCCACTCAACCTTCGGCACCAGTCGCGCCTTGTCTATGTTCGCGAGCGCAATCGAGCGGCGGCCCGCTTCGGTGTCGAGCAGCACGCTCTCGCCGTCGAGGCCACGCAGAACGCCCTTCATCTTCCGGGCGTTGTCGATGCTCTCGTGCAGCGTGATCCTGACCTCTGCCCCTGCAAAGCGGGCGAAGTCGGCCGCTCTTTTCAGCGGTCGATCGAGACCGGGCGAGGAGACCTCGAGACGATCGTATGCAACCTGTTCGACGGCAAACAGGTGCGTCAGGTGGGTCGAGACGCGTGCACAATCCTCGACGTCGACGCCTTTCGGCTTGTCGATGAAAACGCGCAGCAAGCCGCTGCGGGGAGACAGGTCCCAATCGACCAATTCATAACCCAGTGGCGGCAGCGTACGCTCCAGAATCTCGCCCAGCTTTATCATCCTCGATTCGCAACCGGAAAAAAAAATGGGCGCGATGCCCATTTCTTATCGTTGCTACGGGCGGATTATAGCAGGGATGTGGGCCTCCTTGAAGATGCGCGATGATAAATCGGCGACAATGCGCCGCTGCAATGACTAGTGCCCGAATTGACTGAGCTGGCCAGTCCCTCCCTGGCCCAAGCTTGTAGGGATCCGCCAAAGGAGCCGGCGGGAACACACATGATGGAATCGCTGATGCGCCGTTTGATCAACACTGGGATCGTGGTGATCGGTCTATCCGCGACAGTGGGCTGCACGGATACAACCGGACCACGCCAGCCGCTACCCACGACGCCGCCTCAGGATCGCTCGGCGGCCCCGGTGGTCCGCACCCCGCTGCCCCAGGCGCCTGGAAGCTCGACCGTGCCTCCGCTAGTGCCGGAGGGCGCGGTCTATGTTTGCGTGGTCGACGAACCCCAGGGTCAGCGCCGGCAAACGGTGATCGAGTTTCCATCGACCCAGGTGAGGGAGCTCTGCCGCAAGAATCCCGAGATGGGGCCGTGCAAATACGAGCGCGATGCGTGCCGCCGCAGTGGTGGCCGTGTGTATGCGTCTGGTGGAATCGAAATCACCGCACAGACCGAGATTGAGTATGACAAGAAAGTATTAAGAGTCAGATTGAAGTCAAACTGACGGTCTGTTACAATCCGCGGGCTTCCGGATGTCACATACAACCTAAAGGAGCCCGAAATCCAGCATCTTCTTGATCCCTCCTGGTGACCTACAGTGTCACCGTCTGGGGCTTCCGGCAGACCATCGGTCGCCGAGAAGCCCATTTCTTGCTCTTTTATCCCGTGAGCCGCTGAACCCCCTTGGCAAAGCTGGATTATGCCAATAGCATTGCTCTATGCCGTCAGCATGCGACGGTCCGCGTCGCATGACAACGGTCTTTTTTGAAAGAAGGACAACATGCCTGTACGCCACGACTTTTCATTCTCTCGCGTCGTCATCATTGTGCTGGCAATGCTATTGCCGGTGCTCCCGGTTGCAGCCCACAACGGCGCCGATGCGATATTCAGCGCTCCCCAGGCAGTTACGCCGGGCACACCCACAGTGGCCGTTTCAGGCACGGTGAGCGACTTAATCGTCGATAACCGGGTCACCAATACCAGTACGCGCTACATCCTGCTGCGCCTGGATGAGGGGCGGACTCTCGCCCTCAGGGGCTCGGGGATCGATGGTCTTGGTAACGGGGCGCGTGTGGCGGCGACCGGCCAGCCCGTAGGCAACACGTTCTTTGTGACGAGCGTCAGCGTTGTCCCGGGAGCGTCAGTCCCTTCGGCCGCCGGCGCAACACCGGCGACAGCAACAGGAACGCTGACGGTGTTCCATGCCGACTATTTTGCCGAGGGCCGTGGCGAGTACGGTTTGGTGATCCAAGGCAATGACGGACGTCCCACGCAGCTGAACATGCCCGTCATACCCGACACGCTGCGCGCCGGCATGACGGTGACCGCGAACGGGACCGTCGCCGCCAATGGATTTGCGCTCGACGTCAGTACGATCACGGTCATGGCTGATCCTTCCGCCGATTTCAACCGTATCGCCGAGTCTGCAACGACCAACAACGTCTTGGTCATACCGATCAAGTTCACCGATTCCCCCGCCGAGCCTTGGCCGGCCAGCACGATCAACACCGAGTTTCAAACCAGGGTCGCGCCTTTCTACCAGGAGCAGTCGTTCGGTCAGCAGTTGCTCAACGTGACCGTGGCCTGCACTACAACGGCTCCGTCGGGATGCGCTGCGCACACTTCGGCGGGAGGTTGGCTGCTTGCTAGCGCGGCCACGCCCGCAAACTGTAATTACACATCCATCGCCTCCCTCGCCGACAGCGCAGCCACCGCTGCCGGTTACACGCTCTCGAACTACAAGAACCGGTTCTACATTTTCTATAACGCCGGATGCGGCTGGGCCGGTCTAGCCTACATCGGGTCTCCATACCAGGCATGGGGCAACGGTTACTACCAACTGTGGGTCAGCGGACACGAGCTGGGTCATAACTTTACGCTGTGGCATGCGGGAAGCCTTTATTGTCCCGGCACGTCCATCGGTCCGGGTTGTACAGGCGCGTACACCGCCAACGAGTACGGGGACCCGTGGGACGTAATGGGCAATGTGTACCCGGGCCACTTCAACGCCATGCAAAAGTCTGCGTTGAACTGGCTGCCATCGGGTTCGGTTAAGACGCACAGCTCTGGGACGGCGTCTTACACGCTCTCCCCGATCGAAAATCCCGGGCAATCGACATACGCGGTGACGATTCCTGCGGCGACGAATCGCACCTACTGGATCGAATATCGCCAGCCGATCGGATTCGACAACGGCATGACCTCCTCGAATGGAGCCCAGATCCGGGTCGCCGCCCCGTTTGAATTCCCGTGCACAGGCTGCGGCGGAGACGATACCCAGGTGCTCGACATGACACTGGGTACCCCAGGCACTTTCAGCGATGCAGCGTTGCTTCAAGGACAGTCCTATACGGATAGCCAATACGGCGTTACGGTAAGCGTCACCAACGTGGTGCCCGGGCCAAGTGGGTCCGTTACGCTGGCGGTTTCGATGTCGGGCAAAGGTCCCACCACGACAACCTTGGCCAGCTCAGCGAATCCTTCTGCCCTGGGGGCCAGTGTCACTCTAACTGTGACCGTGACTGGCACAGCGCCCACCGGCACGATCACATTCACCGACACAGGCGGCGTTGCGGTTAGCGGGTGCGGTCCGGTTGCCCTGCCCGCGGGGACGCCCAACACAAAAACCGCGGCGTGCACCACGACATCTCTCGGCTTCGGCACTCACAGTATCGTTGCGTCCTACAGCGGAGACGCCGCGAACACCAGCTCGAGCAGCTCACCGCTCGCGCAGGTTGTCACTATGGGTTTGACAACGAGCACAACGAGCGTTGCCAGCTCGGCGAATCCATCGATGGCTGGCGCGAGTGTCACGTTCACAAGCACGGTCACGGGTGCGGCACCGACGGGTACGGTTGCGTTCACCGACAACGGCACCACGATCAGCGGGTGCAGCGCCGTTGCGCTGCCGACGGGAGCACCAAGCACCAAGACTGCGACATGCAGCACGAATTCGTTGATCGCGGGTACGCACGGCATCGTCGCAACCTACAGCGGCGACTCCGCAAACACTAGTTCGACGAGCTCTACGTTTTCGGAGGCGGTCAAGGCTGCGAGCACGACAGGTATCGCCAGTTCGGCTAACCCGTCCATGATTGGTACAAGTGTCACGTTCACCGCGTCGGTTACCGGCTCGGCGCCTACCGGTACTGCGGCATTCACCGACAATGGCACGACAATAAGCGGCTGTGGTGCGGTTGCGCTGCCGACAGGGACGTCCAGCACGAAGACGACTAGCTGCAGCACCAGCGCGTTGACGGCCGGCACCCACAGTATTGTTGCTACCTACAGCGGCGATTCCTCCAACGCAGCGTCGACGAGCACATCGTTGTCGCAGGTAGTTAAGGTTAGCAACAACCCGATGTTGGGCGATCTCGATGGTGATGGCACAAGCGATTTGATCTGGCAAAGTTCCTCCACCTCGCAGGGTGCGTTTTGGTTCATGCTTAACGGACAGCAAAACTCGAGTTCGTTCTTCTCGCTGCCGGCAGGATGGTCGCCTCAAGCAGTCGGTGACGTCAACGGCGACGGCAGGGCAGATATCGTATGGACGAATCCCAGCGCGAACCTGGCCGCCATCTGGTTCATGAATGGCAGCACGGTTTCGAGCACTGCCTATTACGGAGTACCCAGCAGCTGGTCGGTTGCCGCCATAGGCGACTTCAACGGCGACGGCAAGGCGGACATCCTGTGGCGCAACGTCAATGGCCAGATCACCGCCTGGCTGATGAACGGGTCGACGATACAGAGCGTGGTGAATTACAGTAATGTGGATTCGAGCTGGACGGTGCTGGGCACGGGCGATTTCTTTGGTGACGGCAAGAGCGAAGTCGTCTGGGTCCATCAACCTGATGGCACAATCTACCTGTGGCGCAATGTCGACCAGAGCACACCGCAGCTGATTTCCCGAGGGGTGCCCGGCGGTACTTGGCAGGTCGTGGCGATAGGAGACTTCGATGGTGATGGCATGGCAGATCTTTTCCTTCGCGACGCAAGCGGTGCTAATGCGATCTGGAAGGCCGGACTGTCGTCGAGTGCTGTGTTCCCACCTGGCGTCTCCACATCATGGTCGGTCATGACTGCGAAACAGTTGTACGGCGATGGACGCAGCGACGTAGTCTGGCGGCGCAACGACGGGTTACTCGCGCAGTGGCGATTCGACAGCAGCCTCACGCCGACGGCCACGTTTCTGACGACCGTGCCCATGAACTGGTCGAAGGTCGGCAACTAGTTCCTGAGCCACGCGGGAGGGCGTGGTCGGATAAAGGGACTGTCACGAAACTCGCCACGTCTTGTTCGGTCGCCGCGTCGCGCGCGCGGCGACCGATGGTGTGGGCTTGCGTCGTTCTCTTCCTGATCGCTGCCAGCGTGCAAGACGCCGCAGCCAGCGGTCACTCATTGCATTTCTTTGGCACTGGCAGCGGCGATGTCGATCGGGTGAAGATCCGCATCGATGATCCTGCGACAAGCCTTCCTGGACCGCCGGCGGATGTCGGCGCGACGGATTTCTCCGTCGAGTTCTGGATCATGGCAGCCGCTGTCGACAACACCGCCCCTGCGGTGATCTGCGGCGCTAACGCAAACTGGGTCAACGGCAACGTCGTGCTTGATCGCGACCGTTTTGGTCAGCCGCGCAGTTTCGGCGTATCGATCGCTGGTGGCAAGATCGTGTTCGGCGTCTCGAGCGATATCGGCAGTTTGACCCTCTGTGGTGTAAGCAACGTCCTTGACAACACGTGGCATCACATCGCTGTCGAGAGACGGCGGAGCGACGGCAACGTCTGGCTGTTCGTCGACGGCGCGCTCGAAGCGCAAAGCGTTGGACCGCCTGGCGACGTCTCGTATCCGGACAACGCTGTCCCTGCGAACATGAACGACCCTTATCTCGTCATCGGTGCAGAAAAGTTTGACACGGCGCCCGGACACGCTTTTCACGGGTATTTCGACGAGCTGCGGCTATCGACACGGCTGCGTTATCTGTCTGCCTTTCCGCGACCTAAGGCTCCTTTCCTATCTGACGCTTACACCGCAGCGCTTTACCACTTCGATGACGGCGACGGGAATCCGGTACACGACAGCGCCACCGCAGTCGGCGGTCCGAGCGACGGTGCGCGCAGGATCGGCGGACCAAACAATGGTCCCAAATGGAGCACTGTGACGCCGTTCGATTTCGGTGCCGTTCAGATCGCTTTCAAGCAACTTGTGACGGGCGCGAGCCCATTGGTTGACATTGCGAACGCGCATGACGGCTCCGGAAAGCTGTTTCTGGTTGAGCAGACAGGCATGATCCGCATTGTCCAAAATGACTCGCTCCTAAGCACGCCGTTTCTCGACATTCACACGCTTGTGCAATACGGCGGTGAACAGGGTTTACTATCCCTCGCATTTGATCCCAACTACAAATCCAACGGCTTTTTCTACGTGTATTACACCGCGCCCACACCCGGGAACATCGGCGGACAGGAGGTCCTTGCGCGCTATCAGCGCTCAGCCGCGGATCCCAATGTTGCCGATCCATTGTCGGCAATCATCCTGCTCACGATTCCCCATCCAGATCAGACGAATCACAACGGTGGCAAGGTCGCATTTGGTCCGGACAGCTATCTCTACCTTTCTGTCGGCGACGGCGGCGGCGGCTACGATCCCTTTCACGCCGGGCAGAATCTTTCCGATCGACGGGCCAAGCTCCATCGCATCGACGTGCACTCCGGCCTGCCGTACACGATCCCACCCACCAACCCTTACGCAGGAAGCACGTGCACGACGGCATGTCCGGAAATATGGGCTTACGGTCTGCGCAATCCCTTTCGAATCAGCTTCGATCGCTTGACGGGCGA
>Ga0126381_100001355_pt1 | contig 26414 bp, 22 predicted proteins | sample PanSoiMetPlot_28_FD_96465 | JGI IMG/M metagenome (GOLD analysis project Ga0126381, IMG submission 96465) | Tropical forest soil microbial communities from Panama - MetaG Plot_28 | ecosystem: Environmental > Terrestrial > Soil > Tropical forest > Bulk soil | place: Panama | collected 2016-02-17
CAGCGATTTGAAACAACGCCGCCTTGCTACTTTCGGCAAATAGTTACGAGCCGAATTGAAAAAACGCCACGCCATCGATCAAGTATTCCAAAAGAAAGGCGACCGACTTGCGCCGGCCGCCCCTCCCATCAGGAGGTCTCGACTCCGTTCGTTGATTGCTAGACGATCTTACAAACTAGGTCTGGGATAGACCAGATCACTTAGGGTCGTACTCGCAATAGAGCGAAATGCTCAGATTAAGTTGGCGGAAATACGGGCCCTCGTTCAGCGTTCCTTCCGCAACACCACCTGGACTTTGTCCGTCACCTGCTGTCCCTTCTCCATGCCGCCGATCACCACCATGCCTGCCGAGATCTCGATCAAGCCGCGATGGTCCATGGTCGGATTTGGAGTGTCTTCCGTATCCATCTCCCATTGCAGATCTTTCACATTGAAATCGAAGGTCGTCGACACGGGTTCGGCGGGTTGCCCATCGTAGCCGATGCCGTTGTAGTCATACGGATTGGCGGTCCCGCCAGAGAAATAAATCCTGCGGTCTTTCTCTGACACGCCGGCTGCAATTCGAAAGCGTCCGCCGCCGGGATGTTGCTCGGCCACTTTATTCCAATGGATCTCTTTCACATTCTTGTGATCGATCTTTCCCACCCACGCTTCGTCAGAAGCAATGTATCTCGGGTTGCCCTCGGGATTGACCTTCGCTCCGTCCACGTAGACGATCGTGTCCTCGTACAGAGCGCCGGCATGGCCGAAAACGGGCGCGCCCGGCAGCGGCGTCGCCTGCTCCCAATGATTCTTGGAGACGTCGTACACCTGAACATTCGGAACCGGATCTCTTCCCGATTTCCCGCCGATCACGTAAAGGTATCGGTCTCGATAAACCGCCACCACCGCGTCGGCAACGGGAATCGGCAGGTCGGTTCCACGGAACCACTTCTTGTTTTCCGGCGAGTACACGGAAATGTCGCGCACTGTCAGTTCATCGCCGTGCCCATCGACGGTATATCCACCGATGAGAAAAACCTGCCCGCGAACCCCGACTGCCGACGCCCCGATGCGGCCAGCCGGCCCCGGAACTGGATGCAGTTTCGTCCATTGTTTTGATCCGAGTTCGTGAGAGTAACCGTCGTTGGTGATGGCATCCCAGGTTTTCTTGGGTCCGATGCCCATGAACGAAAACAATACTTCGTGTTTGCCGCTCTTCAGGCTGGCGACGGCGTTGTTGGAAACCGGGGCAGGCAGGGGGACAAACGCTGGTTGAGCGACTGCTACGGCACACAGTCCGACAAACAGGGCGATGACTAAACGGATTTTTAAGGTCATAAGCAAACTGCGAAGCTTACACTCTGCGGAGAAATTGCGAAAGCGCGAAGCAAGCCGTCAGAACCAGGTGTGGCTGCGATAAGCGCGGTATTCATCACCAAACTTCGCTTCCAATATTGCGGCTTCGCGGCGAGCGCGCACAACCTGCATCACAATGATTAGGGTGAACAGCACCCAAAGAACCGGGCGCTGGATGATCAGGAAAAGACCCGCCGTCGCGAACGCTCCGAACAAATAAATCGGATTGCGGATGCGCGAATAGAGGCCATGAGTCACCAGCTTTCTCGCTTGTGGCGTTAGCGAGAAAGCTCGGCCCAACTGAAAGCGAGCCAGCAAAAGCAAGCTGCTTCCGGCAATCAGCAGGATCGAGCCAACCACGCGTTGTTCGTTCCATGCTCCCGGGCAGTAGACAACGAATGCCAGCAGCAGTACGTTCGCGATCATCTGCAACACGATGTACAAGCGAAACGTCCAGTCGTTCATTGGCACGTCACTTCACCAGCCCCTGGCGCACTCCGTGAATGAAGTCGGTGTAAGCTGACACCTGTCCCGCTTGGCGCGTGTCCGCTGCAATCTGGCCGCGATGATAGGCGGAATGCATGAACACGTGCGTTAGGATGTCCCGCACCAGGTTATGCCATGTCTCGCCCTTCGTGTTCCTGTATGCGAGCTCTTGATCGAGACCACCTGACGCGAGTCCACTGAGATAGACACGCCACGCGGTCGCAAGAATCTTTGCCTCCCGCTCGCATTCTTCCAGTGTTAACTCCGGCCAAACCGCGTATGGCTGTTGCCGATGCAGCAGTCGCGAGAGCCAAACATGCTCGGCGGACAGAATGTGCGCAATCCATTGTTGCGAACGTGCCAGCGGGGTCCCCGATCGCCGCAACGATGCCAGGACTTCCAGGTTGGCCCATTCGTCGTAGTTCACCAACTGCACATAGTGGTGCAAAAGATCCATGATGTTCCTCTTCAAATAATTGTAATCTGGAGATGCGCGGCGAATCGCACTATGCGCCGCCGCAACTGTAAAGATCCCTTCTCTTTTCGTGAAAGGACGAAGTGACACCCAACTCAACGCCAATGATGATTCTCATCGCGGGGCCCTACCGTTCCGGTACCAACGATGATCCCGCGCTGATCCGCAAAAATGTCGAGCAGATGGAATCTTTCGCGCTTCCCATTTTTCGAGCCGGCCATATCCCGATTCTCGGGGAATGGCTGGCGCTCCCCCTCGTCGATCTCGCGGGCTCGAAAAAGATCGGTGATGACGCGTTTAACGAGATGTTTCATCCGATCGCAAGTCGGCTTCTCGCGAAGTGCGACGCCGTCCTGCGTGTTGGCGGACCTTCTGTTGGAGCCGACGAAATGGTTCGCATTGGCCGTAGTCTGAATTTGCCGATTTACAGTTCCGTTGGCGAAATTCCGAAAGCGGCGTAGCGCGGCACTTTATGCCCAATCTCTCGTGCGAGAATCCATCGAAGTCGCTGTGCTAGCCTTGGACCACATGAAACGTGGACTCATCCTGACTTGGCTATTTCTCGCTCTCTGTGCAGAAATAGCGGCCCAGCCCCCGCAAAAACTTCCTCCCAACGTTTACCTGATCACGATCGACACTCTACGCGCCGATCATGTCCGCTGTTACGGATACGAGAAGATTGCGACTCCGGCGCTCGACGGTCTCGCCAAAGCTGGAGTTCGTTTCTCACAAGCTTTCACGCCGAGCCCAATCACCAACACCTCGCACACCACGATCTTGACAGGCCTGTTGCCGAGCGATCACGGCGTCACCGATTTTGGTATTCCCCTCGCGGCCACCCATCCAACGCTCGCACAGTTGCTCGGCCAGCGCGGCTATCACACAGCGGCTTTCATCGGCGCGGTGATCCTCGACAGCAAGTCTCTCTCGCCAGGGCTCGATCACGGCTTTGATTTCTACGACAATTTCCCCGAGCACTCGACAACAAAAGAGCGTTGGGGACGCGTGGAGCGCCGAGGAACCGACGTCGTAAAGCGCGCCGAAACCTGGATGACTGCGCACCCTCGCACGCCTCAGTTTGTGTGGGTTCATCTCTACGATCCGCACGACCCCTACGAGCCACCGCCGCCATACTCACAGACCTACAAAGATCGTCTTTACGATGGCGAGATTGCCTATGCCGATTCGGGGCTCACAAATTTCGTCGCTTATCTGAAGGCACATAACCTCTACGACAACGCGATCATCATCGTCGTCGGAGATCACGGCGAAGGCTTGGGCGAACATCACGAGGACACTCACGGTATCTTTCTTTACGATTCGACGCTGCACGTGCCTCTAATCTTGAAGCTCCCAAAAAACGCAAACGCGGGCGCCGTGGTTGATACTCAAGTTCGAACCACAGACATCCTGCCAACGGTGCTCGATTTCATAGATGTGCCCAAACCAGAGCATCTCGATGGTGAGTCTCTAAAACCACTCCTGGCCAGGTCCGAATCGGCTCAGCGAATTGCCTTTGGTGAAACTGACTATCCGCTTCGCTTCGGATGGGCTCCGTTGCGCTCCGTTCGTCAAAGTGAATTCAAGTTCATCGAGGCGCCTCGCCCGGAGCTCTACGATCTCCGCAACGACGCGAGCGAATCACAAAATACGTACGCTCCGTGGAATTCCGAGGTGAAGAAATCGCGCGGACTTCTTGCCGATCTGCGTTCGAAGTTACCGCCGAAGGCTTCTTCGGACGCCACTGTCGGGCAAGGCACACTCTCCGAGTTGCGCGCTCTCGGTTATCTCGGGCCGGCCGACGCCGGAAGTTCGACCACCGTGCCCGAACCATCTTTGTTGCCTGACCCGAAAGACAAGATCGAAGAGCAAAACCTGCTCCATCGCGCGATGTTGGCCGCCGACTCGGGCGATACGGCGCAAGCGCAAGCGAACCTGCAGAAGGTTTTGGAATTGAATCCGGCGTCGCCAACCGCGCTTCGGCAACTCGGTGAGCTTGAACTGCGAACTGGCGAATATTCGAAAGCCGCCGAGCACTTGAAGGCCGCTCGCACGAACCAACCCAACGATGCGGCTGTGGCCTATGAACTCGGTGAGGCACTCGCGAAATTGAACAACTTTTCGGAGGCTCGCGATGCCCTCGAAGCAAGCCTAAAGATTGCGCCCGCGCAGCTTCCCGCTCGGATTCTGTTGGGGAAGGCTTATCTGGAATTGAAAAATCCGGCGGCAGCGGCCGATCAATTTGAAGCCGTCCTGCTCCTCGATCCAAAGAACGCAGACGCCATGTCAGGACTGGCTCAGGCCCAGTCAGCCGAGAAATCAAACTAGCGTTTCGCAGCCTTTGCGATTTTCTCCAATTGCTGCAAGTGGTTCAGATCGTGTCCGGCAAACATCTCCACGATCCGTGAGATCGTTTCTTTGCCCCGTTCGGCGTGCATGCCGTGGTTTTCCCAAAGCTCCGCAGGGATAGTTTCCAGCAGTTCGACATTGTTCTCGCGCAACACGCGAAACACTCTTAGAGATTCCTTCGGATCACGATCCGCATAGTTGAATGTCTTCGCCCAAACCTCCTGATCGTAAGCCTGGATCGGAAGCCCAGTGCTGCCCAGAATGAACCGCAGCCTCCAGCTGCCAACGACTTCGGCGTCGGACAAATGCGCCAAAATCTCGGCGATCGACCACTGATTGGGGCCGGGACGCCGCCGCATTTGTTTCTTGCTGAGCGGCTTGATCAACTTCCGCAGCTTCTTCGCCGTGCTCTTCTGAATCTTGAGAGGATCCTTGCCATCGACGTACCCGCGAATACGTTTGGTGTACTCCTGCGGAGTCTCTTTCATGCGCACCCTTCCCTTTTCTTTTCCTTTGACCGTGCAGACTCAACCAAGTCGCTGACGGATCGTCGCAGCCTTGTTGTAGCGCCGGCGTCCCGCCGGCTGTCCTGAGGGCGTCTCGCCCTCAGAGCCGCTGGCTACTTTTGGGCAACCTTGTTGGGCGAGTTCTCGAAAATTTCCGTCAGCACGTGCCCGCGCATCTGCATCGGCTGCTCGATCCCGTAGATATGCAGAATTGTCGGCGTAATGTCGTAAACGCTGGCCTCGAATCCCATCAGCCGCTGATCGTGCTTGATTCCCGGCCCCATTGCGACGAACGACCCTGGCACATCGTCCCCGTCTGCGAAATCGTGCTTGGCGATCACCGGCGTCGTCTTCTCGTGGTCCATGTGCGCATGCGGATCGGTTTCTTCAAATTCACGCAGCGGCTTGATCCCGTGATCCGAGATGATGAATAGATACGTGTTCTCATCCACGTGCTTCAAAATCGTGCCCAACACACTGTCGAAAGCGATGTATTGGTTCGGAAACGCATCGGTCCGCACTGAATTGATTTTCGGGTTGTAGCCGGCGTTATAGGGTGCGATCGGATAGAGCCAATGACCGGTGCGGTCTTCGCACGATTGCACCATCCATGTGAAGTCGGTCGGATGATTCGTCAGCAGGTAATCAAACAGCTTGGTCTGCTCTTCGCGGATGACCTGCACTTTCTTCAGCCACGCATCGATGACTTCCGGCTCATGACCGCGCAACTGCTCCGCCGAAGGCATGCGCTCACAATCGATGTAAAAGTCGCCCACGTTCTTCAGCAACTCTGCCTTCATCGCTGCTGGATACACCGGATCTCCGCCTTGTACTTCCGAAAGCTTCGGTGCGCAGAGGACACCGTCTTCGCACTCCTTGCCGCGGGTCAGCATCCCGCTGATCATGTATCCGTTAACCGGTAGCACTGGGAAGGTGGCCGGCACATTCGCCATCCCGACCGTGACTCCGCTTTTCGACAGATACGACCAGATCGGCTCCTGCTTCAGCATGTTGGTGTTGGCCGTGATCCCGCCAACGATGAAACCCGTCACTCCATGCTCCTCAGGTTTCATGCTGGTGAACATGGTGGAGTAGACGCGCGGGCAATTCGGCGCGGAGACCGTCCGCAGTTTCCCGTAGGTTCCGCTCTTGATGACTTTTGAGAGATTGGGCAGCTTTCCCTGCAGCAGAAGAGGACGAAGGATGTCCCATTCCATGCCATTTACACCCACAACAACGACCCGGGGCTTTGGCTTTGTAGTGCTCTGGTTCTGCGCCAGAACGGGTGTGAGCAACAGCAAAAAAATCAGGGACGAGACGGAAAACCTGCGGAAACCCATGGGAAAACCTCACCGGAAGTGTCGCCAAATTATACACGCGACACCCCTGCCCCTGGCCAAAACATCCTCACCACCGAGCCATAACCAACCTTCCGCAAGCCCGCTCAACTACCTCGCAAAAGCCGCTTTTAACCCGTTATTCACAAAAACGCGTCTACAATTCGGAAAGAAATTGCTTTCAAATTTGGCAATCGTAGAACCCATGCCGCGAAAAGCCGTTGTGCCCAACGACACCGAGGAGACTTCATCGCAGAACGAAGGAGGGCCTCCCTCGAAAGTTTCGCGCAAGAAGACAAAGGCCCCTCGCCGCGATAAGCCCGACCCTACTCAAAGCGAACTCATGCGCATGACTCTGCGGGCGTGCCTGATCGCCCGGGACGCAACATTTAACATCCAGGACTTGTTAACCAACTCCTCGCGTATGGCGTTTCTTGCCATTCGAGATTGCGAAAAAGAGCTCGACCAGATTGAGCGAAGCATTGATGAACAACTTCCCGGCGCCATCACGCGAGTCAACGAACGCCGGGCACGCCAGCTCCTTGCATGCCTGAAGTGCATCACCGATCTGGAGCGCATCGGCGATCTGGTAATGAGCGTCGCCCATCGTGTCCAGGCTCGTACGGATCAGATCCCAGGCAGCGACGTCCGTTATCTCATCCAGATGGCCGCCATCGTTCACGATATGCTCGACGAAATCCACAGCGGATTCGCCGCCCTTGATATCGAGAAGGCCCGCAAAGTATTGCGCAGTGACAGCGATCTTGATCACATCTGCCACACGCTGTTTCAACGCCACCTCGTCGCCGACAACACTCGCGATCCCATGGGATTCGAGGTCTTACTCATGGCACAGGCTCTTGAGCGCTCCGGCGATCATGCCAAGAATCTTGCGGAGGAACTCTACAGCCTGGTTGAAGGCCATACCCTCCGCCATTCTCCGAAAAGAACAGCGGCGCAATAATGGACCTTCCAGTCCATTGCGTAGAACTGCTAAACAGCCGAAACTATTTCCCTTCACTGCAAAATTAACCGTCCATTAACCAACGGGCAACAATCTCGCAACATTCCTTCCCTAGATTCTCAAGTGGGTGTGCTTCTTGCGATCGTTTTCGATCGCATCCGTGTTTTTGCGGGCAATCTCAGGCGTCAAGAATGCAGCCTTCAGTCGACGTGTCGGAACCCGAAGCGCCGCCTGCCACTAGTCGGAAGCGCGTTTTCGTTGTCGAAGACGACGAAGATATCGCGCGTCTTATTCGTCACAACCTCGTGACCGCCGGATATGACGTTCGGATTTTCCTTAACGGAACCAATGTGATTCCGCAAGCCGTTCGCGAACAACCCTCACTCTTTCTCCTCGACGTCATGCTCCCGGGCTCCGATGGCTTCGATTTGTGCCGGCAGATCCGCCAACATGAGACGTTGTCCAAAACGCCCGTCATTTTTCTGACTGCGAAGAGCGAAGAGGCAGATCGCATCAAGGGCCTGGAACTCGGTGGCGACGACTACATCACCAAACCGTTCAGCCCGCGCGAACTTGTCGCCCGTGTTCGAACTGTCTTGCGAACAGTCCGAGAGACCACGGTTCCCGAGACACTGAAAATTGGCGATCTGGAAATCGACGGCTCGTCGATGACGGTGAAAGTCGAGGGCCGCTCCGTGCTCACCACAGTTCGCGAGTTCCGGCTGCTGGAGTACTTAGCCGCGCACCGCGGACGAGTCTTCACTCGCGATCAACTTCTCGATGCCGTTTGGAAAGAAACGGCTTTTGTCACGCCCCGGTCGGTTGATGTCTACGTCCGCCGCATTCGCGAAAAGATCGAAGCCGACCCACGCCACCCGCGTTATCTGAAAACTCTTCGTGGAATTGGCTATCGCCTGGAGAGCCCGAAGTAGCGAAGCGCCGAGCCGGTTACCGTCTGTGCAGTCGGCGAATCCCGATTTCCCCTTTGTTATAATAGACATCTGCCCAAGTGGCGCTATCGTCTAGGGGTTAGGACGGAAGATTCTCAATCTTCAAACCCGGGTTCGATTCCCGGTAGCGCTACCAAATACGCTCCAGACCACTCCAATCCCAAGTACCCGAATGCCAACAGTGTGCACTAAGCGCTGCGAGCGCAAGCGTTCTCCGCGATTACGGACTCACCGCGGCACTACAGGAATGCCAACTTGCGGGGCGTGAAATTTCCGAGATTTGGGAACACCTTCACCAGCGAGTTGTCTTCAACTCCGAACCACGAGGCAAGCGTCGCTCCATATTGTTCGAGCGAGATGCTTGGCAACCAGACTCCGCGGCCTGTGACATCTTCGGGTCCCTGCAACGCGAGGATCGGAAAGGTGCCGTGAAGGTCTCCGCCTTTCACGGCAGCGCCCATCACCATGTGGTGGCTTCCCCACGCGTGGTCGGACCCGGCACCGCTGCTCGGTTGCAAGGTTCTTCCAAACTCCGACTCGGTGAAAGTCACGACCTGCTTTTCGACTCCCATCTCTGCCGTCGCGTTGAAGAATGCGGACATCGCCGCCGACAATTCGCTCAGCAGCGCATTCTGCCGTCGCAGCGCATCGGAGTGTGTATCGAAGTCACCGAAAGAAACATAAAAAATCTGCCGGTTGACGCCGAGATTCTTGCGGGCATGAATGATCCGCGCTACCTGTTGCAGTTGTTCTCCTGCGCCTGAAGCAGGAAATGCTGTCTTCAACGGCGAGCCCATCGACAAAGCTCCATTCAGCTGTCGCGCTGCATCCAGGGCATCGGTCGTCACCCGATTTACCTTTTGGATCAACGCCATGCCAGAATCAAATTTCAGGATCTGCTGAAAAGCAGCGTCACGCGCGTTCTCCGCCGGCGATCCGTCCGATCCGTCCAATCCCAACTGCCCGTTGATGATCGACGCCTGCGGCTGATCGCCGCTGAGAAAGAGACTGTTTCCTGAAACCGAAACGCCGATCGGAAAAGCCGAGTGAGCATTGACTGCGGCCAGCACATCGGCAGCGCGTCCCGCCCACCCGTTATGAGGAGCGCCCGGCATCGATACCATCTGCCACTGCTTTTGCTGATCGGAATGCGAGAAAAGATTTACCGGAACCGCATTGCCCTGCTGGTACTCATGCTTCGTGATGGGTCTGGTCAGTGTGCCCACATTCGCGACGAAGGCCAGCTTCCCTTGCTCGTAAATCCCTCGCAGATCCCCGAGTTGCGGATGCAGACCATACACTTCCTTGCCGCTGCGCGCGTGAACCGGGCCCAGGGTTTTCTGCGGCAGCCCAAGAGTCGCACCGCGCACCTTTTGATAGTCGTCGTAGCTTTGTGCATCCGTCTTGATCGGCACGATCAAGTTGTTTCCGTCGTTCCCCCCATACAGGAAAATGCAAACCATTGCTTTATAATCGACTTCCGACGAGGATGCCGCATACAAACGGCTCAGACGGCCAAGACATGCCGATGCGCCCAGCGCTCCCAAAGACCGCGCTGTCATCCGCAACAGCGTTCGTCGAGTCATCGCACTCATAGTGCACCCTACCTTCAATGTTGCACTTGATACAACGCCGATGTCGCCACGAGGTACACCGCGTTTCTCGCTCGCAGGTTGTAATCGTGTGTCGCCGTAACCGCCGCCACAATCTGCTTTTTTACATCTGTCGGAAGCCTTCCATACAGCAGAGCCCGATCGATGGCGTCCACCATATCGCCGGGGGAGGCCGCCAGCGCCACGAAGGGAGCCAGATCGCATGATGCGTCGCCGTTCAATCCCTTCTCCACTAGATTTCGCACGACATTCGCCCGCATCAGCGCGGTTCCGGAACTCAAAAGCTCAAACTCGGGAGCCAGCAGTCCGTTTGGCGTTCGATAATCCGGAGAATAATCGTTGAATACGCTCGGCGGATAGAACACACGTTGCCCAAGATTCGTCGGAAAACGTTCCAGCCGGTTATCGGCGCGCACGTTCGCCCCCAAGGCGCGCATCATCGCGATAACCGCCAGCACCGGCTCGCGCCAATGGCTGGCTTTCGCCGGTAACTCGGCGGGCGATTCGTCGCCATGACGCGCTTCCGGGTCCAGCAGGATCTGTCGCACCACCGCTTTCAGGTTTCCGCCACTCGACCTGAACACTTCGCTCACTCGGTGCAAATATTCCGGACTTGGGTCGCTTGAGACCAGATGCTGGATCAGGCGCAACGACACGAACGGCGCCGTATTCGGATGGGTCGACAACGTATTCAGGACACTTTCCAGATCCTGCTCCGCCGATTGCTTCGCCGGAATCAATACGCCGCCCACGATCGTCTTCCGACCCGCATCGTGATTCGCTTCTACGGCAATCATCGGCCCGTCGAAGTTTTCTGGGTTGTGTCCTTGCGTGATCGCTTTCCCGGGATACGTCCATCCCGTCATAGCGCGTGCCATGTCGGTGATGGTGTCCTGCCCATAAGTCGCTTTGCCCGTCTCGGTGCCGTCAGTATTCAGCCCGACTGTTCCGATGCTGAACAACTGCATCATCTCGCGCGCGTAATTTTCATTCGGCGAAGTCCCAAGCGACTGATCACCCTTGTCATCGTTCACCATGTCGAGGTAAACGCCCATGGTCGGGCTCAACGTCACGTCGCGCAGCAACTTGGCGTACGTGGCGAATGCGTCTTCGCGCAGCATGTTCTGATACGGCACCATCTGTCGCGGCTGCCCCGTCTTCAGCCCCGAAACCACGAACACCTGCCCCAGTGCGAAGGCGACCCGCTGACGCAGTTGATCCTGCCCCGTCACCGCGTGCACGAAGAATTCACTTTGTTCGTCGATGAGATTCTCGGCGGCGCTGCGCGAAGGCTTATAGAGCGTTGCCGGCGCAGCAAACTGCTCGGCCAGCCAAGCGTCGATCCCGATGTCTTGCAAATGTGCGATGCTCTCCGCCGACGGCCCCCACGATGCCTGCTCCAGAAACCGCGCTGCCGCCAGATAGCTCAGTTTCGGTTGCGCAGCTTCTACGACTGCCGGAAGGGGCGACGAAAGCGCACTGCCAGGTTCGGGATTGAATACCGCAACGGCCAGCGTGCTCCCTGCAACCGGCGCTGCTTTCACGCTGGCTGAAAGCTTTTTGCTCGAAACGAACTTCGTCGGAACCATTACATTTCCAATCCTGATTTCCGACCCCGCGACGAAACCATTGCCGCGCACCGCAATCTCGTGCTCGCCGTAAGTCAGAGTCTTCGGCTCCAGCGCTGCAATCGAGGGCACTGGATTGAGCAAGGTCACGACAGCTGTGCCGGAAGCTCGACCAGCCACTGCTTCCACCTTCACCACATTGTTGGCTGGAGGTGCTTCGGGAGCCGTAAACGTGCCCTCCTTGTCGATCGTCCCCCACATCGAATTTCCGCCACGCACTCCGTTTACGCGCCACTCTACCTTCGCACCATCGCCGCTCGTCAAGCGCGCGAAGAACTTGCGCGAACTACCCGCGCGAATATTGATCTGCGCCGGACTGATCACAAGCTCTGGCGATTGTCCGTGCGCCCGTGGGGCAGAGGCAAGCAACACGAATCCCAACATGGCTGCGATCGCGATTGGGAGCGCAACTGAGTCCAGGTTCGTAATTCGCGCTGTGGAAGTGATTCGGAAATTCTATGCGGAAAAAAGATGCCGATTCAATACGGTGCGTAACTCGGGAGTACTTGCTCGCAAACGGTCAGAGAGGTAAAAATTGCCACGTTTAGCGTGGTCCGGGCCGGGTTTCCAGTGCACTCGCTCGTTGCTCGGTGGGCGCCGCCAGCGAACCAACCGCGTAGCCCGGTCTCACTCGCGGCTCCTTTAACGAATATTTCATGATGCACCATAGAGCTCGCACCCCATCTTTCCATCCGATCTTTTTCCCTTCTTCATAGGTGCGGCCCGAGTAGCTGATTCCCACCTCATACACACGCAACCGACGCTTCGCCACCTTCACCGTGATCTCTGGCTCGAAACCAAAACGATCTTCTTCCAGATGTATCCCTTGAATCACTTCCCGGCGAAACGCTTTGTAGCACGTCTCCATGTCCGTGAGATTCAGATCGGTGAGTGCATTCGAAAACAGCGTCAGCAGCCAGTTCCCCACCGAATGCCAGAAATACAGCACGCGATGCGGACGTCCCCCCATGAAGCGTGAGCCGTAAACCACGTCGGCCTTGCCCTCGATGAGAGGCTCTAGAAGAATGGGATACTCTGCCGGATCGTATTCCAGGTCCGCGTCCTGAATCACGACAAACTCACCGGTCGCTTCCTGAATCCCGCGGCGTAAAGCGGCGCCCTTCCCCATATTGTGCGGCTGAAGAATCACCCGTACGCCGGGATGCTCTTTCTGCAAATCAAGAAGAATTTCCCGCGAGGAATCCGTCGACCCATCGTCGATGCATAGCATCTCGATTTCGAACGGTAGGGCAAGCGACGAAATGCGGTTCACGACCTGGCGCACCGTCGCACGCTCGTTGTAAATCGGAATAACGACAGAGAGCTTCATCCCTCAACCATTTGCGGGAAATATAAAAGTACCTTACTACGCCGTAGGGTTTTCCAGCCCTGATTTTTCCGGATGTGTTTCCGAAGTCATTGGGCTAAATGCGAATTTCTCCCCGAAAACCGCCCGATTTCTCGGGTTTTATCTCCATCTTGACAAGCAACCTTCGTGGGAGCAGAATCCTCAAAGGCGAACAAAAGGCGAAAGACAAAAACTTCCGCATAATCGCCGAATCGAGAGCGGCCCCGCTCCGCGATCCCTGAAATCTTGAGGATGCCATGTCTTCCCTATTCGTTGATGTCGAGGCAGCTATTTCTTTTCCGGAAGCCGGGATTTCGCCTGTTCAGCATCGGTCAGCAGCTTTGTTGAAGCAAATTTCTGCCGCTCCAAAACTTGCCGCCGTAACGCCGGCCTCGAATCTCGAGAGAGGGCCCGCGCCTGACAAGGCCTCGAGCGGGATCGCCTCTCTTGACGCGCTTATGGGTGGCCTGCCCCGCGGGTGCCTCACCGAAATTTGCGGTCCCGATTCCTCCGGACGTACCAGCCTGCTGCTCGCGGCGTTGGCAGCAGCGACGCGGCGCGAGGAAGTCTGCACATTAATTGATGTGAGTGACGCCTTTCATCCGCACTCGGCCGCGTCGGCCGGTGTAAACCTCGAACGGCTTCTCTGGATTCGCTGTGGAGCAAACGCGCAATCATCCCTCTCGCGCAAACGTCGCCAGGCCACCAGCCTCGAGGAATGGGAGCGCCGGCGCATGGAAGATCCCGTAGAGCAGGCCCTGCGGGCCGCCGATCTGCTTTTGCAGAGTCACGGATTCGGCATGGTCGCCATCGATCTGGCAGGAGTACCCGTGAAAATGGCGCGCCGCATTCCGCTCACCACCTGGTTTCGCTTCCGGCGCACCGTGGAAAACACTCCCACGATTCTGCTGGTCATTGGCCAGCAGTCCTGCGCGCAATCATGCGCTTCGTTGTCGTTAAAGCTTGGCAGCCGGTTGCCCGATAATTCAGTTCCCAGTTCTCAGTTCCCAGTTCTCAGTGAAAGACCCGCTTCCAACAACTCTGGTGATGGATGTCTTTCCTTGGATTTCAGCGCAAGAGTAAAGCCTTCCCACGCCGAGTTGTTGTCAGGAATTGAAATTCAGGCAGAAATCCTCCAGTCCCGTAGCGAACGAAAGCCGGCGCAATCGGTAAGCGCCTTTAACACTAAAACCGCTTGGACGGCATAAGAGCGAATAGCAATCAGCTACCAGCGAATAGCCACTGAGAACTGCCAACGGAGAACTTGTTTTGCTGACGACTGATGCCTGACGACCGACGACTGTTCTATGCCTTTTGCCTGCATCTTCGTGCCTGACTTTCCAGTAGCAGCGATTCTGCGCGCGGAACCGGAGTTGCGTGCGCAACCTGTCGCAGTGCTCGAAGGCAAACCTCCACTGCAAAAAGTTTTTGCCACCAATGCCAACGCGCGCGCGATCGGCATTGAAGCAGGGATGACGAAGATTCAAGTCGAGCCCTGGACTGAACTTGTACTTCGTCTCCGCTCCCCGCTTCAGGAAACCGCCGCACATTCAGCCCTTCTCGATTGCGCCCAGTCTTTCTCTCCGCGAGTCGAAGATACGGCGCCAGATACCGTTCTTCTGGATCTCTCCGGGCTTGAATCTCTCTTCGGTTCGCTTCCCAGGATCGCCAGCGAAATTGATCGCCGCACCTCTGCCCTCGGACTGGAAGCCAACGTCGCCACGGCATTCAATCCCGACACGGCGATGTTCGCGGCGCGCGGATTTACCGGAGTCACCGTAATCCCCGAAGACAAAGAATCTGAGCGGCTTGGAAATCTCCCGCTCGCTGTCTTGTTTCCCGATCCCAACGCACCCGATGCATCCGAGCTCGCTGAGAATTTTCTGGAAACATTCAACCGATGGGGCGTGCGGAATTTACGCGCATTGTGCGCTCTTCCTGAAGTCGAACTGAGCGAGCGTCTTGGTCAGCATGGAGTTCGACTGCAACAACTCGCGGGTGGCGCCGTTTCACGCACGCTGGTTCCCGTCGATCCGCCTCAGATTTTTGAAGAGGCCATGGAACTGGAGCATCCGGTTGTATTGCTGGAGCCGCTCGCATTTCTGCTCGCTCACATGCTCGATCAACTCTGCGCCCGATTGGCCTCCCGCGCGCTAGCCGCTCAGGAACTGCACCTGCGTCTGGAACTCGATACCGGATTCCAATCCATCGACGATTTTGATTGTCATGGAGTAACGGGCGTCCCGCCCGTCAGGCGGACGGGGATGGCAGCCACTCCATCCGATTTGCCTTGTCATCTCGAACACAACCCTCAATTTTTGGATTGTCATCCTGAGCAAAGTGAGGCGGTAGCCGAACGCAGCGAAGGACCTATGCATTCGTCACGCACCCCCACGAAATCCAGCAAGAACCACGCTGCCAACACAACCCACTCGCAACTCGCGACTCGCGACTCGCGACTATTCACCCGCACTCTGCAACTCCCCGTTCCCATGCTCGATTCCAAAGTTTTCCTGAAACTCCTGCAACTCGATCTCAAGGCTCATCCGCCGGGGGCACCCATCATGAAAATCCATCTTTCCGCAGAACCCGCACATCCCCGCAACGTGCAAGGTGGCCTCTTCTTGCCGCCGACACCGGAACCCGAAAAACTTGAACTCACCCTGGCTCGCATTGCCGGCATGGTCGGAGCAGACAAGGTCGGCTCGATGCAATTGCTCGACACGCACCGCCCTGAAGCCTTCCGCATGCAGCGATTCTCGCCTGCCGAACCGAAAGGTGAAAAAGAAAAATCGGACGGCGCATCCTCCAGCGCTCCCATCACGGCCCTGCGCATGTTCCGTCCACCGCTGCGCGCGAAGGTCACCGTGCACGACGGCCAACCGAAACACGTCGTTTGTCAAAAACGAAAAGAAGTTCAGGGAGAAATTCTCTGGATGGCCGGTCCCTGGCGCTCCTCCGGTGATTGGTGGGAGCAGGACGGCTGGGCGCGCGATGAATGGGATATTGCGATTCAGTCGTCAGTCAAGCTATCGGCTATCAGCCATCAGCTATCAGCCCAAAAGCAGTCGCCGACAAATGGCTACTCTTCTGAACCAACCCTTGCTTTGTATCGACTAGTCCACGACCGGCTCGGCGGCGAATGGTTCGTGGAAGGAACATATGACTGAAAACAGTTCTCCGTTGCCAGTTCTCAGTTTTTCGGATCACGCAAATTCGCAAAGACATTCCCAATTGGGTTCTCTCCGTGTCGGAGCTTGCCCTGAGCGAAGTCGAAGGGTGGCTCTGTGGTGAATTCGCTTCTAACTGAGAACTGAGAACTGTTTTTCGATGTACATCGAGTTCCACGCTCGTTCCGCCTTCAGTTTTCTTGAAGGTGCTTCCCTGCCCGAAGACCTGATTTCCACCTGCGCGCAGTATCAAATGCCCGCCATGGCTCTGCTCGATCGCGACGGCATCTACGGCTCGCCGCGCTTTTATCTCTCCGCCAAGCACATCGGACTCAAAGCACACATCGGCGCCGAAGTAAGCTGCGAAGCTTTGCAGAATCAAAATCTTTCACCCCAGAGACACAGAGACACAGAGACGAACCTTAGGGAAAAAAAATCAGCGCTCAATCATGATTTGGAAAGTTCATTTAAAAATTGTTATTCTGAGCGAAGCGAAGAACCTGCTTTTCCGCCGCGAACGTTCCCGCTCTCAACCAGTCAAATATTCCCAAAAAGCTATTCACTCGGGACTCGGGACTCGGGACTAGGTACTCAAGACTCGGGACTCGATACTCGCAACTTCCGCCTTCCCCTTCTCGTCGCCTCTCGCCCCGGCTACCAGAATCTCTGCCGGCTCATCACGCGCATGAAGCTTCGCGCCGCCAGAAAAGAAGAAGGCGCTGTCCTCGAAAACGAAATCGAACAACACGCCCCCGGACTCATCTGCCTGACCGGCGGCGACGAAGGCCCCCTCGCCGCTGCACTACAAAAGGGTGGTCCCAAAGAAGCTCATCGCGCCGTCGACCGTCTCATCGGCATCTTCGGTCGCAACAACGTTTACGTGGAACTGCAGCGCCACCTGCATCGCGAAGAAGAAGCACGCAACCGCGTCGCCATCGAAATCGCCCGCGATTTCCACCTTCCCTTGCTTGCGACCAACGGCGTCTGCTACGCCACTCCGCAACAACGCGAACTCTGCGACGTCCTCACCTCCATCCGCCACCACCAAACCTTAATGACCGCCGGACGCCTGCTCGCCCGCAACTCCGAACGTCATCTGAAGTCGCCCAAAGAAATGGTGGAACTCTTCGCCGACCTTCCCGAAGCAATCACCAACACGGCCGAACTTTCCGCCCGCCTCGAATTCAAGCTCAGCGATCTCGGCTATGAATTTCCGCGTTATCCGGTTCCGGAAGGCGAGACCATGAATTCGTTCCTGCGTCAGCGCACCGACGAGGGTGCCCGCTGGCGTTACGGCATCTCGCTCTCCGGCGACCGCGTCCCGCAAAACGGATTTCACAATAAAGACCTGCAGCAGCGCGCCCGCCGCCAGATCGAGCGCGAACTCCAGCTCATCGAGAAGCTCGACCTCGCCGGATACTTTCTCATCGTCTGGGACATCGTCCGCTTCTGCCGCGAGCAGAACATCCTCGCTCAGGGACGCGGCTCAGCCGCCAACAGCGCCGTTTGCTACTCGCTGGGCATCACCGCCGTCGATCCCGTCGGCATGGAGTTGCTCTTCGAGCGCTTCCTGTCCGAAGAGCGCGGCGAGTGGCCCGACATCGACATCGATCTGCCCTCCGGCGACCAGCGCGAGCGCGTTATCCAGCACATTTATCAGCTTTACGGACAGCGCGGCGCTGCCATGACCGCCAACGTGATCACCTATCGCAATCGCATGGCTGCCCGCGAAATGGGCAAGGCCATGGGCTTCGATCCCGAGACGCTCAACAAAATTTCCGCTGCTGTTGCCACCTGGGAATACAAAGATGCGAACGATGCGCTCGACCGCCGCTTCCACGACGCCGGCCTCGATCTGAATCATCCGCGCTTGCGCAAATACTTCGAACTCTGCACCGCCGTACAAGATCTTCCCCGCCATCTCGGCCAGCACTCCGGCGGCATGGTCATCTGTCGGGGACAACTAGACTCCGTCGTCCCTCTCGAGCCCGCCTCCATGCCCGGCCGCGTGGTGGTGCAATGGGACAAAGAAGATTGCGCCGACATGGGCATCATCAAGGTCGATCTGCTCGGTCTTGGCATGATGGCCGTGCTCGAAGATTCCATCCAGCTCATCCGCGACGACTACCACGAAGAGGTCGACCTCGCGCATCTTCCGCCCGATGATTCCGAGGTCTACGCCACCCTGCAGAAAGCCGACACCGTCGGCATGTTCCAGATTGAAAGCCGCGCGCAGATGTCATGCCTGCCGCGTCTGCTTCCCAAAAAGTTCTACGACATCGTGGTGCAGGTCGCCATCATTCGTCCTGGCCCGATCGTCGGCCAGATGGTGAACCCGTTCCTGCAGCGCCGCCAGGGCCGCGAACCCGTCACCTATCCACACCCATCGCTCGAACCCGTGCTGGCGCGCACCATGGGCGTCCCGCTATTTCAGGAGCAATTGCTGCGTATCGCGATGATTAGTGCAAATTTCACCGGAGGCGAAGCGGAAGAACTGCGCCGCGCCATGGGATTCAAACGCTCGCAAGCGCGCATGAAGGAAATTGAGGTCCGGTTGCGCGAAGGCATGACCCGCAACGGCTTCACGAAAGAGGCGCAGGAGCAGATCATCCTCTCCATTACTTCTTTCGCGCTTTATGGATTCCCCGAGTCCCACGCCGCCAGCTTCGCGTTGATCGCCTACGCCAGCGCCTGGCTGAAGTGTCATTACCTCGGCGCATTCACCGCGGCGCTTCTCAACAATCAGCCGATGGGTTTCTATCACCCTGCAACTCTCGTGAAAGACGCACAGCGTCACGGCCTGAAAATTCTGCCCGTGGACGCCACGAAGTCCGATTGGAAATGCACGTTAGAACCAGCTGCCAGTCATCAGTCGTCAGTCGTCAGCGAAAACCAGTTCTCAGTTCCCAGTTCTCAGTTCTCAGTTGTTGATCTGCCGTCAGCGATCCGCAAGATGCCGCTTGCAACGCAAGATACCTCCGCACAACCCGGCTTCGTATCAGGGCGCGGATTTAGCCGCGCCGCACAAGCCATCAATTCCAGCGCGGCTTTAGCCGCTGAGACAAAAACCAGCCAGTCCACACCCGTAATCGTCAACCGCTTCATTGCCGGACATGGTTTCGCACCAACAGTGAACCAGCCAACCTGGGACGAAATCGGCGCCTACACGCACTCCGACTTTGTTCCCACCGCGCAGCGCTCATTTCATACTCCTCCCTCTGACACTACCAATCTGAAATCCCCAAACTCCTCTGTGCCGGAGCCTGCCCTAAGCGAAGCCGAAGGATGTCTCTGTGGTGAAAAGAATCCCCCCACCCTCGCCCTCCGTCTCGGCCTCAACTACGTCCGCGGACTTCGCGAGTCCGCGGCCCAGGCCCTGGTCCGCGAACGCAGCCTTGCGCCCTTTCAATCAATTCACGACCTAACGCGCCGCGTCCCCGAACTTCGCAAAGACGAACTCACCACTCTCGCTGAAATCGGCGCGTTGAACTCAGTTTCACGTTTCGAGTTTCAAGTTTCGTGTGATGAGTCACGAGCCACGAGTATTAAGTACCAAGTACGGAGTGGCGAGCAGGAGCTCGAAAAACTTCCCGTCCTCTCGAAACCCGAAACCCGAAACTCGAAACTGACTTTCCACCGCCGCGACGCCCTCTGGCAGGTCGAAAAAGCAATCCGTCGATCCGGTCCGCTCCTCGAAAGCTCTCACGAACCCGATTCCCCATCTCCGCTCGACCAAATGACCCACGAAGAGCGTTTGGTCGCCGACTTTCGTGGCACCGGTCTCACGGTTGGCCCGCATCCCATGGCTTATCGTCGTGCCGAAATGACGGCGCTCGGTATCCGCTCCGCTGCCGAACTCAAATCTCTTCGCAACGGTCAACGCTTGCGAATCGGAGGCTGTGTCATCGCGCGCCAGCGTCCTGGCACGGCCAAGGGATTTGTGTTTCTCAGCCTCGAAGATGAAACCGGCATCGCCAACGCCATCGTGACGCCCGATATTTTGCAGAGAAATCGTATTCTTCTCATCTCCGAACGCTTTCTCATGATCGAAGGCATCCTTCAGCATCAGGACAACGTGATTCACGTACGCGCCGAACGAGTCCTTCCACTCTCCGTCACACAAGCAGAGACCAGCTCACACGACTTCCACTGAAATCGCTTACATCCTTTGCCGTAGAAAAAAGTTGCTGCTTTAATTTCTCTGCTCGATTTTTTTGGATTTCTCCTGCCATCTCCACAGACAGACGCGTTATATTAGAAACATCACTCGCATCGTAAGACCACGTCGATCTTTCGTTGCGGGGTACGTGTATCTATGTGGTTGCTTCATCAATTCGACACACTTCTTCATTTAGGAGATTGCAAGGAGTACCCGATCATGCCGAAAGCAAAAACCCCACGCACCACGACTCCCAAAAATGGCGCCACCGTTGAAACTCCCGTGACCGCCGCCCCCGAAACGCAGACTCTGCCGACGCAGGCCCAGATCCCGACGCAGACGCAGATCAAAGACTTCAAGAAGGCCGCTCCCGAAGTTCGCAAGAACATCATTCCGATCAACCTTGACGAGGAGATTCGCCGCCGCGCGTACGAACTGTGGGAACAACATGGACACGAGCCCGGCCACGAAACTGAGCATTGGCTCCTGGCTGAAACGGAAGTCTTGTCCCGTTACAACGGCTCGCGTCAGCAATCAGCGTAGCGTCCCGTTGCGGACGCCGGCTCCAACGAGTCCATGCCGACTCGTGCGTCAGATGGAAGTCTTGTGCTTCAGGTTCTTCTCATCGACGACAATCTAACTCAGTTGCGCATTCGCGAAGCTGTGTTGCGCGAAGCAGACTTCTCCGTGTCCAGCGCCGGCACTGCTGAACACGCGCTCGAGGTTCTGCGTTTATCTGCGGCCGGGCCGGACGTCATCATTACCGATCATGTCCTGCCTGGCGCCAGCGGTTCCGCCTTTGTCAATCAACTGCGCCAGATCTCTCCCCGCGTCCCTGTCATTGTGATCAGCGGAATGGCCGAGGCCGAGAGCGAGTATGACGATTTGAACGTCGTATTCCTGCGCAAGCCGTGCCCTCCCGACGCGCTGATTCGAGAAGTCATGGCCACGATTCGGCACTAACCAAACCCCGATGAACGTTAGTCCACTTACCTTTTTCGCGCACTCTTGTTGCCCTTGTGACACTTGTCGGTTGCGCTTTAACATGAGACAAACAAAGCATCATCCGGCCCACGCTGAGGCGTTCTTCGTTCCTGTTAGGTCGATAGTAGGTCGTTGGACTAGTCCCCGGAGCACATAAGGATTCCAGGATTTGGCACGATTGAGCCGCGTCTTTGCTGGTTGCTCTAGGGACCTGTTTCTGAAAAAATATGCGGGGGTTTCCCCATGTCTCAATTGAGTACTACTGCGCTACCACAAATCGGTAGTTTTGCGCTCTTACTGGCGCTTGCCCTCGCGGCATATTCGTTTCTGGTCGGCCTTTTCGCGCTGATTCTCGGCGGCAAGGACTCCGACTACCTCGGCGAAACCGCGCGCCGCGCAGGGATCGCGGCATTCGGTGCGATTGTTCTGGCTTCGGTCGCCTTGGTTACGGCGGCGTTCAGCGACGACTTCGGCATCGCCTATATCTTCCACCACAGCAACCGGGATCTCCCTGGACCATACAAGTTCGCCGTACTCTGGTCCGGACAGGAAGGCTCGCTGCTGTTCTGGTCGTTGCTGCTCGCCACCTACGGTTTTGTTCTTCGACTTCGTTACAAAACCGATCCGCGACTGTTCGCTCACGCCTCGGTAGTTATCGCAGCGGTTCAAGTGTTCTTCCTGCTCCTGCTGAATTTCGCTGCCCATCCATTCGCAGTTCTCGAAGGAGCGATTCCGCCAGATGGCAGTGGCCTGAACCCGCTTCTCCAGTATCCCGAGATGGTCATCCACCCACCGATGCTTTATCTCGGTTACGTCGGTTTCACTGTGCCTTTCGCCTTCGCATTCGGCGCACTGGTCATGAAGTATCCGGGCGAGAAGTGGATCCACATCACCCGCCGCTGGACCATGGTGACTTGGGGATTCCTCACCATCGGCATCTTCCTCGGCGCACATTGGGCCTACTCCGTCCTCGGCTGGGGGGGGTACTGGGGTTGGGATCCGGTCGAAAATGCCTCGCTGATGCCGTGGCTCATGGGCACCGCGTTCCTGCACTCGGTCATGATGCAGGAAAAACGCGGCATGCTGAAGACGTGGAACATGTGGCTGGTCTTCGGCACTTTCTTTCTCTCTATTTTGGGAACGTTCCTTACGCGAAGCGGCATCATCAGTTCGGTCCATGCCTTCGCCCAATCCTCGATTGGAACCTGGTTCCTTGTATTCCTGTTGATCATCTTCGTAACCTTCGGAGTTTTTTACATCTTAAATTTCCGGTATCTGCGAAGTGAGCACAAGCTTGAATCGATGATTTCCCGCGAGTCGAGCTTCCTGTTCAATAACCTTCTGTTCGTCATCGCCTGTTTCACGGTGCTTTGGGGGACGTTCTTCCCGGTAATTTCTGAGTGGGTGCAGGGCAACAAGGTCACTGTCGGGGCTCCGTTCTACAACAACGTCGCAGTACCGATCGCGCTCATTCTTCTGCTGCTCACTGCGATCGGGCCATTGCTGGCCTGGCGCCGAACGTCATTCGAGAGTCTGAAGCGTAACTTCATGTGGCCCGCAGCCGGCGCCCTCTCCATCGGCGTGCTCATGATGATTCTCGGCGTCCGCCCATGGAAAGACATTGCCTACTTCTACGCGCTGATGGCGGCCATGCTCGCCGTGCTGGTGATCTTCACGGTCGTCTCCGAGTTCGTGCGCGGCGGACAGGTGATCCAGCGACACACCGGTTTCAGCCTGCCCGGGTCGATGTTGCATCTTTACCATCGCAACACCCGCCGTTACGGCGGTTACATCGTGCACTTCGGCGTCGCCGTCGTGATCATTGGAATCCTTGGGACGCCTTTCAATCGCGAAGCTGAAAAAGAAATGGGCTTCGGCGACAAGATGAACATCGGCCCATACACACTGGTCTGCCAGTCCTACACCCAGGACGACAATCCCAACTACAGCAACGAGTGGGCGATCATCAACGTCTTTAAGGGCAACCAGCAGATCACCACGATGTATCCGGAACGGAGGCTCTACAAGGCAAGCTCCCAGCCCCAAACTATTCCGCGCATCCATCCAACCTATGCACAAGACCTTTTCCTGGTGAGCGACCTTTACATCGTCTACGAGGGCCGCAACGAGGACACCGGTCGCCCGATCATCAAGGCGCACCTGAATCCCATGGTCCCGTGGATCTGGACGGGGCTCATCGTCATGATCTTCGGGACGATCACGTGCCTGGTGCCGAACGCCGAACCCATCCGCGCGACAGTTCCTGCACGTGTGCAGACCGCTCCGGCCGTAGGAGCCGGCGACTGATGAAGTTGACAACGAAACCGTTTCTCAAACGCACCGGCCAATTCGCGCTCATCGTCGTCGCGCTCTTCAGCTTGCTCGGCGTGGGTGACGAAGATGCGCGTTTCCAGTATCTCGGCCATCACATGATGTGCGTCTGCAGTTGTGGCCAGGTACTCCTCGAATGCAACCACGTCGGATGCCAGTATTCCGACCGCATGCGGATAGAACTCGCCGCCGCCCTCGATCGCGGCGAAAACGACGACCTCACGTTGCAATCTTTCGTACAGAAGTACGGACCCACGGTCGTTGCCGCGCCCAGCACCACCGGGTTCGGCCGCGTGGCGTGGATCATGCCGTTCGCCGCGCTGGTCGCGGGAATGGCCGGGCTCGTCTGGATCGTGCGCGCATGGCGGATGCGTCCCGCACCTGCGATTGCCGATGGCATCCAGCCATTGCAGGGCCCGGAACTCGAGCGCTATCGCGAACAGGCCGACAAGGAGACTGACCTGTGACACTTTTCATTTGCGGCCTGGTAACTTTGGGCGCCCTCTTCTACGTCTTTTACGTTCCCGGCCACATTTACACCGGCCAGGTGAAAACACGTATCGCATATCTGCGCGAACGCAAAGAGGCTGTCGAGGACAATCTTCGCGACTTGAATTTTGAATACAAGGCGGGCAAATTTCCTGACTCCGACTACGAAGACATGAAAAATTCACTTTTGGATGAAGCCGCCGCCATCCTCGCCGAAATTGCGCGCCTTGAGCAGACCGGCGTCAACGCGCCCTATGCTCCCCCCGACCAAAAAGGAGCCCGAGTTTGAGATTCGCCCCCAAGTTTGCTGCTGCACTTCTCGCAACCACTCTTTGTGCGTACGCCGCCGCCGAGACTCTCACCGGCACCATCAAGAACGGCACCACGAACAAACCCGCCGCTGGCGACGAAGTCATCCTGATCAAGCTCGGCAATGGCATGGAAGAAGCCGCTCGCACAAAGGCCGATGCCAAGGGCAACTTCCGCTTCAATTTTGACGATCAGGGACCGCACCTCATCCGCGCCGTCCACCAGGGCGTGACTTATCACCGCATGGCGCCTCCTGGAACTACCTCGGTCGAAGTCGAAGTCAACGACGTTGCCAAAAAAGTCGACGACATCTCCGTCACCGCCGACGTGATGCGTTGCCAGGCCGAAAGCGGCCAGCTTGAGATCGTGCGTCTCTTCGCGGTCGACAACAAATCGAATCCGCCCAGGACGCAAATGAACGACCACAACTTCGAGTTTTTTCTGCCCGAAGGCGCGAAGGTGACCCAGTCCATGGCGCGCACCGCCAACGGCCAGCCCATCAACTCGGCTGCAGTCCCACAAGGCGAGAAGAATAAGTACGCGTTCATCTTCCCGCTGCGTCCTGGAGAAACGCAGTTCCAGGTGCAGTTCACCGTACCTTACTCCGGTAAAGCGACCATCGATCCGAAGCTTCCCTATGCCGCACAACATTTCGTTGTGATGTTTCCGAAGTCGATGCAGTTCGCACCGGGCAAGGACGCGCACTTTGAGTCAATGAACGACCCGCAGCAGGCGGACGCCAACATCCAGGTCGCAACTCTTACGACGGCCGGTCAGCCGCTGAGTTTCGAACTCTCCGGGACGGGAACACTCGCGGCAGAAGGCGGAGGTGGCGGCGGAGGCAATTCAGGCGGCTCCTCCTCAATGGGACAGAACGCTGAATCGCGCACCGGGCCCGGCGGCGGGCTCGGTCCGCCCAGCGACGCTCCCGACCCGCTTCAAAAATATCGCTGGCTGATCATCAGCGGCTTCGTTCTCGTGCTCGCCGCAGGCGCGATCGTCATGACCATGCGCCAGCGTGCCGCGCTCGCAAGCAGTGGGGGCAGTGTAGATCTCGACGCACCCGAGCCGCAGCGCCCGATCACGCCCCGTGTGTCGCGACCCACAACACCGTCAACACTAACTCGGGTTGCCGCACCCGTCGCATCGGCGCCGGTTGCATCGCCGCCGGTGGCAACAGCTCCAGTTGTTACCGCGGCCGCTTCGCGGCCTTCCATGCTACTTGAGGCGCTGAAAGAAGAAATCTTCCAGCTTGAGATGGAACACAAACAAGGCAAGATCTCGCAGCAGGAGTACGAAAAAGCCAAAGCCGCGCTTGACGGAACTCTCGAACGCGCCCTGAAACGCACCGCGCAGAAAAACTAACCCTGCGACTTCCCCGTTAATGAGAGGGAACCGTTTCGTTGTCGCCGGTTTGATGCTCGCGTATCTGGTATCGCAGAAAATCCTGGATTGCCGCGACGGCCACCGGGTCCTCTGAAGTCATCAACACACGCGCTCCCGTTGGTATCTCTTCGAACTTGAACTGAATCTTCGCCTGCAGGAGTTTCATCGTGGTCACCCCAGGCGGCAGTTGGTCGTGGACGGACATCGGTGCGGTGAAGTCCCCCTGCCGGAAGGCATTCGCAATGTGTTCCAGATGAGTGCGGATCGTCCTCACACCCGCTTGGTCCGTCGCATCATTCGCTGACGCTTCGACGGCTCCGCCTTCTGGCAAAAGCCGAAAATGATGGGTCGTCGTTTCGTGTGAGAAACCCATCACGTGGTCGCCGTGTTCCAGCATAGTTGCGTGATCGGTGCTCGTATGCTGGCTGTGCATCGGACAGTCTTGCATATCATTTGCTTTGCCGGCATCCTGCGCATTCAGAGACAAACTAAGCAGGCCATAAACAGCGATCGCCGCGATTGTCATTTCTCTCTTCATTGCTCACGCCTCCTTGAAAGGTCGCTTGGAAAGGCCGCTTGGATAAACGTCGGC
>Ga0126381_100001356_pt1 | contig 26397 bp, 20 predicted proteins | sample PanSoiMetPlot_28_FD_96465 | JGI IMG/M metagenome (GOLD analysis project Ga0126381, IMG submission 96465) | Tropical forest soil microbial communities from Panama - MetaG Plot_28 | ecosystem: Environmental > Terrestrial > Soil > Tropical forest > Bulk soil | place: Panama | collected 2016-02-17
CCGCTCGCGGGCCACGGCGGCCAGCAGCCGCCGGCGCACCTCGTGGAGCGTCAGACCTCCGTACTCCCGGGTCAGGCGCTCCGAGAGCGCGTCGAGCTCCTCCTGCGTGTACCTGGCGTCGGTCTCCAGGACGCGCGAGACGACGACGTCGGGCTCGTTGACCTGCACGACGAGCACCTTTCCCGGAGCGACGGCGAGGAAGCGCAGGCTCTTGACGATCGTGTGGAGCGCGTCCGGAGCAACGACGAATCCGACCTCGCCGGACAGCTGCGAGAGCAACCGCGACGCCGCGGTGAACAGCCGGCTGACGTCGCCGCCGGCGGAGTCGAGGTCCGAGTCGACCTGCTCGCGAACGTCGTCCGCGACGCGCCGCTGACGCATCAGCTCGTCGATGTACAGGCGGTACGCGAGGTCCGTCGGCACGCGTCCGGCGGAGGTGTGCGGCTGCGCGAGGTAGCCGCCGTCGGTCAGGTCCGCCATGATGTTGCGGATCGAGGCCGGCGAGAGCGCGAAGCGGTCCGACTTGAAGAGGGTTCGCGAGGAGACCGGCCGTCCGGTGTCGACGTGGACCCGGATGATCTCCCGAAGGATCGCGCGGCTGCGTGTGTCGAGTGCGGGCATTAGCAGTCTCTTCCCGAGAGTGCTAATGATAACAGACCGAAGAGCCCGACATAGACTCGGCCGGTGCCCCCATCGGAGATTCTGCGGCGCTCGGTCGGCCTGGTGGGACCCGGCCGCGCCGGGCGCGCTTTCGCCCGATCCTGGTGCTCGGCCGGCGGACATCTTCTCTGGGTGCAGGCCCGCAACCCTGCGTCCGCCAGGGACGTCGGGGCGGACCGAGTCGTTGGTCCCTCCGACGGACGACTTCCCGACTGCGACGTCGTCGTCCTCGCCGTGCCGGACGACGCCATCTCCGAGGTCGCGCGCGCGCTCGCGTCCCGCGTCTCCTGCCGTTACGCGTTCCACGTTTCCGGAGCCGTCGGAAGCGAGGCGATCGCTCGGCTGCGGGAGGCGGGGGCGGCGACGGCGTCTCTGCATCCCGTCCGTCCGTTCACCGGCGACCCATCGGAGGACTGGAAGGGTGCCTTCGTCGCGGTCGAAGGGGACGAACCGGGCGCCACCGAAGGCGAGCGTCTTGCGGCGGCGGTCGGCGCGCACCCCTACCGCCTCTCGGCGACCGATCGTGCGCTGTATCACGCGTCGGCAACCCTGGCCGCGGGTGGCACGGCCGCTCTCGTGTCGATCGCGGCGCGCGGCTGGGCGGCCGCCGGCATCCCCGAAGACGTGGCGCGAGAGACGCTCGGCGCGCTCGCATCCCGCGCGGCCGCGGCGGCGGCGAGCCGCCCCTTCGCCGAGGCCTTCACCGGCGCCGTCGCCCGTCGCGACGCCGGTACCGTCCGGCGCCACGTCGCGGCGCTGGCGAGTCATCCCGAAACGCTGGCGCTCTACCGCTCGCTCGCCGAGGAAGCGCTGCGGCGAACCGCCGCCGTCGGGAATGCGGACGAGATCCGGCGCATTCTTCGCGGCGACGAGCCGCGATGAGCACGCGGCCTCCGCGTAACCCGTTCAGGGTGTTACAATTTGCGCAGCCGCCCGTCTGCCCGGCGGCGAACAGGAAAGCATGGTTTTCTTCAACTACGCCACGATGCAGATGGCGGCCAAGGTCGTGTACTACGGCCCGGGCCTGTGCGGAAAGACGACGAACCTCCACCACATCTACGGCCGCACCGCGCCCGGCTCGCGCGGGGAGATGGTCTCCCTCGAGACGGAGACCGACCGAACCCTCTTCTTCGACCTGCTGCCGCTCGACGTCGGAGTCATCGGCGGGTTCAAGACGCGGATCCAGCTCTACACGGTGCCGGGTCAGGTCTTCTACAACACGACCCGCAAACTGGTCCTCAAGGGGGTCGACGGAATCGTTTTCGTCGCGGACTCGCAGCGCGCCATGAAGGACGCCAACGTCGAGTCGCTCGCCAACCTCAAGACGAATCTCGGCGAGATCGGAATCAAGCTCGATGAGATTCCGCTCGTTCTCCAATACAACAAGCGCGACCTCGCGAACATCCTCTCGGTCGAGGAGCTCGAGGAGAGCCTGAACGCGCAGCGGCTCCACGAGAGTTACGAAGCGTGCGCGGTGCTCGGGCAAGGTGTGTTCGAGACGCTGAAGGCGATCTCGCGCCTCACGCTCCGCTCGCTCAAGAAGCGGATGCTCGGCGAGGAAAAGCCCGCAGCGGCCGCCGCGAAAGCCGCTCCGCCGCCTCCGCCTCCCCCGCCCGCGGCTCCGGCCCCGGCGGCGAAGACGGCGAGGGGCAAGCCGTCTCCTCCTCCGCCACCGCCTCCCCCGGTCTCGCGTCCGGTCGTGCACGAACCGACCGCGGAGATCGAGGAAGCCCTCGAGGTCGAGCCCGGCACGTTCTCGGATACTCCGAGGCAGCCCGCCCCGCTCGCCCACGAGCTCAACCAGCCGCCCTCGACGTTCGACGCGGGAGACCAGGAAACGGTCCAGGAGTTCGAGCAGGCGCTGAACTCCCTCGACGCCCCGCTGCCGGAGCAGCACGCGGCGGCGGCGCCGGCCGCGCCCGAGGCCGAGATCGCCGAGGTGTCGTTCGCCGAGGCCGCCGAGCCCGAGCCGGAGAAGGCCGTGACGCAGGAGGTCCGCCACGTCAAGGTCGGTTCCAACATCGACATCCTGGCGGAGCTCGAAAAGCTTCGGAAGACCTCGACCACGTCGGCGGCCGCCGCCGCCGAAGAGAAACCGAAGAAGGCGGCCGCGGGGCTCTCCGTCGACGATCTGCTCGCGGGCAGCCTCAACCACCGCAAGGAAGTCAGCAAGGTGTTCGAGGTCCAGGTTCCGCGCAAGCAGCTCGCGGGTCACCAGGTCAAGATCGGACTGCGGTTCGAGGATCGCCAGGGCAAGGAGATCGGCGAGGGCCAGAATTTCGCGATCGAGCTCCAGTCGCGGAGCGACATCCAGAAGCTTCTCCTTTCCCTCAAGTTCCACTTCCTCGGCAAGTGAAAGCGCCGCCGCGCGCGGCACCTTCATCCTGAGGCCGGTGAGCCGGCGCACTGTCCCCGTCGGTAGACACGAACCGACTCTCCCGAAAAGACTTTGTGTTTTGACCGGCAGGCGGTTTAACCTTTTCGACATGCATTCGAGCTCGCGCAGAATGCGCTGGGTAGCCTCGTGCCTCGCGGGCACGCTGGTGTTCGGAGGCTGTGCGACCGCTCCGCACGCCACCGTGATCGCGGCCGAGCCGGCCCCGCCGCCGCCCGATCCCGCGATCGAGGCTTCCACCCGCGCCTTCGAGCTCGGGAAGGAGGCGGCGCTCTCCGGAAACTTCGACTGCGCCCGCCTCTACTTCTCGGATGCGATCGACGCCGTCCGACCCGCCGACGGAAGCTCGGTCCCGGAGGACCGGCTCGCGTTTTCCTTCGAGCTCTGGGAGGGCATCCAGCGCTACGAGGCGCTCGCCGGCGCGACCGAGGAAGCCGGGACCTCGCACGGCCAGATCTCGCCCGAGCTCGAAGCGATCGAGACCCCGGAGACGACGCCCGAAGAGATCTCGGCGGCCCGCGACGAGGTTGCGACGGCGCCGAGCGTCGCATCCGACGTCCCGATCGTCGTCAACGACTCGGTGCTCCGGATCATCGCCGTCTTCCAGGGGCCGGCCCTTCACGACAAGATCGCCGCCGGGCTGTCCCGCTCGGGGCGGTACGTCCCGATGATCGAGCGCGTGTTTGCGGAGGAGGGCCTGCCCCAGGACCTCGCCTGGATCGCGTTCATCGAGTCCTCGTTCCTGCCGCACGCCCGCTCGCCGCGCTCGGCCCAGGGGATCTGGCAGTTCATGCCGCGCACCGGCCGCCAGTACGGCCTGAAGTCGAACGGGATCGTCGACGAGCGCAGCGACCCAGAGAAGGCGACGCGCGCCGCGGCGCGGTACCTGAGCTATCTCCACGAGCTCTTCGGGGATTGGTATCTGGTGATGGCCGCGTACAACGCCGGCGAGGGGAAGATCCTGAAAGCGATGGAGAGGACGGGCGCCCGCGACTTCTGGCAGCTCGCCGCGACCTCGTCGATCCGGCGGCAGACCCAGACCTACGTCCCCGCCTTCCTCGCGTCCGTCCTCATCTCGAAGGATCCCTCGCACTACGGCTTCGAGGTCGCGCTCGAGCCGCCGATCGAGTTCGAGACGGTCCGGCTCGACCGGCCCGTCGATCTGCGGACGCTCGCGCAGGGGACGGATCTTTCCTACGAAGACCTCCAGGCTCTCAACCCGGAGCTCCGCACGCCGGTGACGCCGCGCGAGCTCGACGGCTACGACCTCCGCGTTCCATCGGGATCGGGGGAGGCGGTGCTCGTCGCGTTCGCGGCGGCGCCGACGGCCGTGCCGCCATCCTTCAAGACGCACACGGCGAAGAAGGGCGACACGCTCCCGCGCATCGCCCGTCGCTACGGGGTGACGGTGTCCGCGCTCGCCTCGGCGAACTCGCTCAACCCGCGCGCGAAGGTGTCCAAGGGCCAGGAGATCATGGTCCCCGTCAAGGTCGCCGCAGCCCCCAGGCCGTCCAAAGGCAAGGGGTCGGGCACGAAGAAGGCGTCCACGAAGACGGCCGACGCGGCCGAGGCGAAGAGCTACCGGGTGAAGTCGGGCGACACGCTCTACCGCATCGCGCTCCGCCACGGGGTGACGGTCGCGGAGATCCTCGCGATCAACGGCCTCGGCGGCGTTCCGTCGCTGAAGGCCGGAGACCGGATCTCGATCCCGGCCAAAGGCAAGTAGGCTCCCCACCCGACCGGCCGGGTCTCGGCCGGTCCTGCTAGAATCGCTCCGTCCTCATCCGATCAGGCTCTCCTCGCACCTCGAGGAGGCCTCATGTTCGCCCGCGTCCACTCCGCCGCCACCCAGGGTCTCGAGGCTCGCGTCCTCGATGTCGAAGTGGACGTCGCGCGCGGGCTCCCCCGCTTCACGATCGTCGGGCTTCCCGATGCGAGCGTGCGCGAGGCCCGCGAGCGCGTCCGATCGGCCCTGAAGAACGGCGGATTTGCCGTTCCCGAGGGCGCGGTCACGGTCAACCTCGCTCCGGCCGACTTCCGCAAGTGCGGAGCCGCGCTCGACCTCCCCGTCGCGCTCGGACTGCTCTGGTTGGGCGGCCTGCGCCCGGCCCAGATCGCCGGGCGGATCTTCGCGGGCGAGCTCGGTCTCGGGGGCGAGGTCCGTCCCATCCGCGGAGCCCTCTGCCTGGCCCTCGCCGCGCGGGACGCCGGATTCGGCGAGATCGTTCTCCCGGCAGCGAACGCCGCCGAGGCGGCCGCCGTCGAAGGCATACGCGTGGTGCCCGTTCAGAATCTCGGCGAGACCGTCGCCCACGTCCTCGGGAGCCGGCCGATTGCGCCAGCGTCTCCGAAGGGCGGTTCACCGCCCGACCCGGCACAGCCTGACTTCCGCGAGATCCGCGGGCAAGCCGTCGCCCGGCGCTCGGCCGAGATCGCCGCCGCGGGCGGGCATCATCTGCTGCTGACCGGTCCGCCGGGCGCGGGCAAGACGATGCTCGCCCGCCGGATGGCCGGCATCCTGCCTCCCCTTTCGACGTCCGAAGCGATCGAGGTCACGAAGATCCACTCAGTGGCCGGCGTTCTGCCTGCCGGCGACGGCCTCATCCGAACGCCGCCCTTCCGCTCGCCGCATCACGGGATCTCGAGCGCGGGACTCGTCGGCGGCGGTCCGCGTCCTTCACCCGGCGAAGCGTCGCTCGCGCACCGGGGCGTGCTGTTTCTCGACGAGCTTCCGGAGTTCCGCCGCGACGCGCTCGAGGCGATGCGCCAGCCTCTCGAGGAGCGGCACCTCTCGGTCGTTCGCGCCCGCGGAGCGGTGCGTTTCCCGTGCGACGTCCTGCTCGTCGCCGCGATGAATCCGTGTCCCTGCGGGTTTCGCGGCGACCCGCGGCGAGAGTGTGCGTGCGACCCCCGCGAACGCCGTCGCTACGCACGCAAACTCTCGGGCCCGCTCCTCGACCGAATCGACCTGCACGTCGCGGTGGACGCGGTCGGCTGGAAGGACCTGCGCGATGGATCCCGCTGCGAGGATTCGGCCACGATCGGCCGCCGGGTCGTCGAGGCGCGCGCACGGGCCGCGGCGCGCCGTCCCGAATCCTCCGGATTCCGCAACGCGGACCTCTCGACCGAGGAGATCGCGAAACATTGTGCGCTCGATCACGCCGGAGCGCGCCTCGTCGAAAATGCCGTCGAGCGCATCGGCCTGTCCGTCCGAGCGGTGCACCGCGGACTGCGCGTCGCCCGCACCATCGCGGATCTCGCGGGAAGCGAGCGAATCGGCGCCGCGCACCTGTCCGAGGCCCTCTCGCTGCGCGCTCCGGCGCTCGCGCTCCTGACCGAACGAGCAGGTTGACTCGCGTGCGAGGCGGCCGTAGGATCCGACCCAACTCTCGGAGGCGGAAGCCTTCGGTAAGTGACTCTCACAAAGGGGTCGTCGGCGTACGGGGATCAGTCTGTCCGCACGGGTGCGCCGAAGGCAAGGAGAGCCGTGGCGAAGTACAACACGATCATCTTCGTCCCCCACGCGCGAGCGCGCTTTCGCCAGCTCACCATCTCCAATCGAACCCTCGCGGCGGCCGCCGCGGTCGTGGCTTGCCTCCTCGTCGCCGCGATCGCGTTCGCCTGGGCGTTCTTCGCGTCGTCGCGCCGCGACCGCCAGTACCGGATCGCCATGGCCGAAAACGACCGCCTGCGCGCCGCCACTGCCGCCTTGCACCAGAAGCTCGACGGGATCTCGAAACAGCTGTCCGACTTCGAGACACGGACACGGCGTCTCGCCATCGTCGCGGGTCTGACGGACTCGGTTCGCGGAGGCCTCGGCGGCCCCGCCGCCGCGATACCCCCGGCCGACGTGGCGGGCGAGAGCGCCCTCCTGTCGTCCCGCCTGTCGCTCATCGAAAAACAGTTCTCGAAGCGGTTCGAGCTCGTGGCCTCGACGCCGACGGTCTGGCCGGTCCATGGCGCCGTCAACTCGGGATTCGGTATCCGCCCGGACCCGTTCACCGGGCAGCCCGCGTTCCACGAAGGCGTCGACATCTCGACGGCGCGCAGCGAACCGGTGCTCGCGACGGCGGACGGCACCGTTCTCCGGAGCGGCTGGGCGGGCGAGTACGGAAAGGCCATCGCGCTCGCGCACGGAGAGCGCTACGAGACGGTCTACGGACACCTCGAGGAAACGCTCGTCGCCGAGGGCCAGCGGGTCCATCGCGGCGACCGCGTCGGTCTCGTCGGCTCGACGGGCCGCTCGACGGCGCCGCACCTGCACTACGAGGTTCGCGTCGACGGGCACCCGGTCAATCCGCTCGAGTACATCCTCGAGACGCGCTGACCTCGGGTTCGCTGTCCCCCTTCCGCCGGCGCTCCACGTAACGAGGGGAGACCCCTCGCACTCCCCCGGGATCCGAAATAAACTCCCACCCCTCAGGTGTTAGCCGTCTAATCATGATCGACCGCCTGCTGGCCAAGGTGTTCGGCACGCAGCACGAGCGCGACATCAAGAAGATGTTGCCGCGCGTGGAGCGCATCAATGCGCTCGAGCCGTCCGTGAAGGCGCTGTCCGACGAGCAGCTGCGGGGCAAGACCGCCGAGTTCCGGGCGCGGATCGCGAAAGCCGTCGAGGGCGTCCATCCCGATGACGCCAAAGCCGCCCGCGACGCCGCCCTCGACGAGATCCTGGAGGAGGCGTTCGCCGTCGCGCGCGAGGCCTCGGTGCGGGCGCTCGGAATGCGGCCCTTCGATGTCCAGCTCATCGGCGGAATGGTGCTGCACTCCGGCAAGATCGCCGAGATGAAGACCGGCGAGGGCAAGACCCTCGTCGCGACGATGCCGGTCTATCTGAACGCGCTCACCGGGCGGGGCGTCCACGTCGTCACGGTCAACGACTACCTGGCTCGCCGCGACGCCGAGTGGATGGGCCAGATCTACAAGTTCCTGGGCCTGACCGTCGGCTGCATCCAGAACAACCTGCTCGACGAGGAACGCCAGAAGGCCTACGGCAGCGACGTCACCTACGGCACCAACAACGAGTTCGGCTTCGACTACCTGCGCGACAACATGAAGTTCGAGCTCGAGAACATGGTACAGCGCGGCCACGTCTTCGCCATCGTCGACGAGGTGGACTCGATCCTCATCGACGAGGCGCGTACCCCCCTCATCATCTCGGGCCCGTCCGAGGAGAACACCGAGATCTATTACCGCTGCAACCGCGCCATCCCGCACCTCGTCAAGGGGTCCGAGGACAAGGACAAGTACGGCAACAAGACCACCACCGGCGACTACCTGATCGACGAGAAGGCGCGCACTGCGGTTCTGACCGAGGAGGGCGTGGCGAAGGCCGAGAAGTACCTCGGCGTCGACAACCTGTACGAGCTGCAGAACATCGACGTTCTCCACGGCGTCGAGCAGGCCCTCCGCGCACACACCCTCTACAAGCGCGACGTCGACTACATGATCAAGGACGGGCAGGTCCTCATCGTCGACGAGTTCACGGGCCGCGTCCTTCCCGGCCGCCGCTGGTCCGACGGGCTTCACCAGGCCGTCGAGGCCAAGGAGAACGTCAAGATCGAGCGCGAGAACCAGACGCTCGCGACGATCACCCTGCAGAACTACTTCCGCCTCTACGAGAAGCTCGCCGGCATGACGGGGACCGCCGACACCGAGGCGGCGGAGTTCCACCAGATCTACAAGCTCGACGTCGTCGTGATCCCGACCAACATGCCCATGATCCGGGAGGATCACCAGGACGTCGTCTACGCCTCGGAGCGCGAGAAGTACGAAGCGGTCGCGGAGGAGATCGTCCAGCTCCGGGAGAAAGGCCAGCCGGTCCTCGTCGGCACGGTCTCGATCGAGAAGTCCGAGCGACTCTCGGACCTGCTGCGCGAGCGCCGCGTGCCTCACGTCGTCTTGAACGCCAAGTTCCACGAGAAAGAGGCCGAGATCGTGGCGCAGGCCGGCCGGTCCGGAGCCGTCACGATTGCGACGAACATGGCGGGCCGTGGAACCGACATCGTCCTCGGCGGAAACCCGGAGGCGGTCGCCGCCCACGAGCTGAAGGAGATCGAGGACCGCGAGGAGTACGAACGCCGGCTGTCCCGGCTGCGCGAGACCTGCGCGGCGGACAAGACGAAGGTCCTCGGGGCCGGCGGCCTTCACATCATCGGCACCGAGCGCCACGAGTCCCGCCGCGTCGACAACCAGCTGCGCGGCCGGTCCGGCCGCCAGGGAGATCCGGGTTCCTCCCGGTTCTACCTCTCCCTCGAAGACGACCTGATGCGGATCTTCGGCTCCGACCGCCTGCAGAACATCATGCGGCGCCTCGGCATGGAAGAGGGCGTTCCCATCGAGCACCGGATGGTCTCCCGCTCGATCGAGCGCGCGCAGAAGCAGGTCGAGGCCCGGAACTTCGAGAGCCGCAAGCACCTGCTCGAGTACGACGACGTCATGAACCGCCAGCGCGAGGAGATCTACGGGATGCGGCGCGGAATCCTCCGCGGCGAGACCGCGCGCGAGCACATCCTCGCGCTCTCGGAGACCATCCTCGACTACATCCTCGGGCGCCACCTCGACGAGGAGAAGAGCCCGCAGGAGTGGAACTTCGCCGCGGCCGACATCGACCTCCAGGAGTATTTCGGTCTCAAACCCGGAACGTTCGTCTACGCGGAGAAGACGCGGGAACAGATCCGCGAGGAGCTCTGGACGGCCCTGCTCGCGATCTACGACCGCAAGGAGCAGATCCTCGGCGCCGAGATGATGCGGACGCACGAGAAGTTCGTGATGCTCCAGGTCGTCGACCAGCAGTGGAAGGACCACCTGCTCGCCATCGACCACTTGAAGGAGGGGATCGGGCTCCGCGGCTACGGCCAACGGGACCCGCTCATCGAGTACAAGAAGGAGTCCTTCGAGCTCTTCACGCTCATGAGGGAGCGGATCGAAGACCTGATCGTCCAGTACCTCTTCAAGCTCCAGCCCGTTCCGCGGGAGGAGGCCGAGGCCGCCGCCGCCCGGCCCCCGGAGCAGCGCCGCGCGCCCATCGCCATGCCCTCGCGCCGCGCCCCGGCCAACGTGAACTACTCCTACGGCGCCGCCGCCTCGGGCGGGCAGGACGCCAAGGTCGAGACCATTCAGCGTCAGGCCCCCAAGGTCGGCCGCAACGACCCGTGCCCTTGCGGTTCGGGCAAGAAGTACAAGAAGTGTCACGGCCTGGCCGCGGCGGGGGCCTGATGGCGCCGGCGAAGAAACCCCGATCCACACGTGCCCGGCATGCTTCGAGGGAGGAGATCCCCCTCGCCCTCACCTTCGACGACGTCCTGCTCCTGCCGGCGCACTCGGAGGTCCACCCGCGCGAAGTCGACCTGCGCACGAGCCTGACCAGCCAGATCGGACTCAAGATCCCTCTGATCTCGTCGGCGATGGATACCGTGACGGAATCCCGCCTCGCGATCGCCATGGCGCAGCAGGGCGGCCTCGGCATCATCCACAAGAACCTCTCGATCGAGGCCCAGGCGGCCGAAGTCGACAAGGTCAAGCGCTCGGAGTCCGGCATGATCGTGGACCCGGTCACCTGCCGGCCCGAGCAGACGATCGCCGAGGCCCTCGACGTGATGGCCCGCTACAAGATCTCGGGCGTTCCGGTCGTGGACGACCGCGGCAAGCTCGTCGGGATCCTGACCAACCGCGACCTGCGCTTCGAGACGCGGACGGACCGGCCGATCTCGTCCCGCATGACGAGGAAGAACCTCATCACGACGCCGGTGGGCACGACGCTCGAGCAGGCCAAGGAGCTCCTCCACAAGTACCGGATCGAGAAGCTGCTCGTCGTCGACCGGGGCGGAAACTTGAAGGGCCTGATCACGGTCAAGGACATCCAGAAGGCCATCAAGTATCCGAACGCGGCCAAGGACGGCCTCGGACGGCTGCGCGTGGGCGGGGCTATCGGCGTTACCAAAGACATCCTCGACCGCGCCCGCGAGCTCGTCCGGGCCAAAGTCGACGTCCTCGTCCTCGACTCCTCGCACGGCCACAGCCAGGGCGTTCTCGACGCGCTGAAGCTCGTCCGCAAGCGTTTTCCCTCGACGCCGATCGTGGCCGGCAACGTCGCCACCGAGGAGGGCGCGCGCGATCTCGTCCGGCGCGGCGCCGACGCCATCAAGGTCGGCATCGGCCCCGGCTCGATCTGTACGACGCGCGTCGTCACGGGCGCCGGCGTCCCCCAGATCCACGCGATCCGCGAGTGCGCGAAGGCGACCGCCGGCACGCGGATTCCGCTCATCGCCGACGGAGGCATCAAGTTCTCCGGCGACATCACCAAGGCGCTGGCGGCCGGCGCACACCTGGTCATGATCGGGTCGCTCCTGGCGGGCACCGAGGAGTCGCCGGGCGAGACGATCCTCTACCAGGGACGCACGTTCAAGGCATACCGCGGGATGGGCTCGCTCGGCGCGATGAAGGCCGGGTCCTCGGACCGCTACTTCCAGGAGTCGATGGACACCGAAGCGGCCACCAACGGGTCGCTCTCGAAGCTCGTCCCCGAAGGAATCGAAGGCATGGTCCCGTACAAGGGCAGTGTCGAGGGCCTCGTCGCCCAGCTGACCGGCGGGGTCCGCAGCGGGATGGGCCTCGCGGGCTGCCGCACGGTCGAGGACCTGCGTACCAAATCGCGGTTGATCCGGATCACGTCGGCGGGCCTCAAGGAGTCCCACGCGCACGACGTGATCATCACGAAGGAAGCGCCGAACTACCGGCGAGAGGAAGTCTAAAGAACCGACGCTCGGACCCTACTCCTCCGACCCCGCTTTCGGATTTCGGACCTCGGACTTACCCGCCTTCTTCCTTCTCCGGCGATCGCTTTCCTCGGCGGCCTCCTTGTCCCACTTCTGCTGGCGAAGCTTCAGGACCGCCTCGAGCCTTCGGGCGAGCTCGGCTTCCTCGCCCGAGCCGCCCGGCCGGTAGTACCGGCGGCCCTTCAGACGGTCCGGAAGGCACTCGATCCCTCCCACCCCCTCGGGCTCGCCCGGGGCATACCGGTACCCGCGCCCGTATCCGACATCGCGCATGAGCCGGGTCACGGCGTTGCGGATGACCGCGGGCACGGGCTCCGCGGGCTTCTCGGCGACGTCGCGCTTGGCCTCCCCTTCGGCCTGGTAGATGGCGACGGACTTCGGCGCCAGCGCGCAATAGACGGCGGCCTCGACGAGCGCGAGCGAGCCTTCGGGCATGCCCAGGAACTCGAACGCTTCCTTCGCGTCGAGGGAAACCCGGAGGGCGCGCGGATCGGCCAGGCCGACGTCCTCGGACGCGAACCGCACGATGCGCCGCGCCACGTAGAGCGGGTCCTCGCCGGCCTCGAGCATGCGCACGAGCCAGTAGATCGTGGCGTCGGGGTCGGACTCGCGCATCGACTTGTGCAGGGCCGAGATGAGGTTGTAGTGCTCCTCACCGGCCTTGTCGTAGAGGAGGACCTTGCGCTGCAGGAGGTCCCGCAGCCGATCCGTGCCGATCGTCCGGGTTTTCGCCGCCTCGGCGTCGGCGGCCGCGGCCTCCAGGAGGTTGAGCGCCCGGCGTGCGTCGCCGCCCGAGGCCTGGGCGATGAAGGCGAGGGCGTCGTCGTCGAGCGAAAAGTCGCGTGCGCCGAGACCTCGGGGGATGTCGCGAAGTGCCCGCTCGACGATCCGCGCCACGGCTTCCGGGGGAAGCGGCTCGAGAACGACGACCTTGCAGCGGGAGAGGAGCGCGCCGTTCAACTCGAACGACGGGTTCTCGGTGGTCGCGCCGACCAGAACGACGTCGCCCGCTTCCACGTACGGCAGGAAGACGTCCTGCTGCGAGCGGTTGAATCGATGGATCTCGTCCAGGAAGAGGATCGTCCTCTTCCCGTGCCGTTTGCGCGCACGGCGCGCATCCTCGAGGACCTCGCGCATCTCCTTGACGCCCGTGGCGACCGCCGAGTAGGAGACGAAGTGGGACGACGTCTGCGAGGCGATCAGACGCGCCAGGGTCGTCTTGCCGACGCCCGGTGGCCCCCAGAGGATGAGCGAAGGAACTCGGTCCTCGGCGATCGTCCGCCGGAGAAACCCGTTCGCTCCGACGACCTCCTGCGGGCCCTCGACCTCGTCGAGGGATCGCGGCCGCATGCGGTCCGCGAGAGGCGTCGCGGGCGCGAAGGCACTCCCGCCCGCCGAAACCGCCGGAGCTTCGTTCTCGAAGAGGTCTCCGCTCATCCCGTCCGCTCGAGTTCTCGCCGGCATTCCTCCGAGCAGACCGAGACGGCGCGCCCTTCCTTCTCCCCCGTCAGCGCGAGGCCGCGGTCGAGCCACGTCCCGCAGACGGGATCGCGAACCATCTCTGCCTCCCGGGCGGCTTCGGCGCGCGGAGTCGGGCGCCGCGTGGACTCGAGGAACGCCCGCAGGAAGATTCGCAGGCCGCGTATCACCGTCAGCAGCATGAAGACGACGAAGAGAAAGAGGGCGACGCGGATCACGCGGATCCTCCGCGCAAGGTCGTGATCTGCTCCTGGATTCTTTCGATCTGCGGAATGTCGGGGTAACGGCGCTTGAGCTGGTCGTAGAGAGGCTGCGCCGCCCGCGGATCCCGGCGGTCGTAAGCCTCGACCAGGAGCCAGTTGAGCAGCGACTGCCAGTGGTCCGGATCGGCCTGGCGGGCCTTCTGGAAAAAAGCGACGGCGAGGTCGAACTCGCCGCGGTTGCGGTGGGCCGCTCCGAGATCCGAGAGGAGGTTGGGGTTCTTCGGCGCCTTGCGTCGCGCTTTTTCGTATGCCTCGATAGCGTGGTCCCAGTCCTCGCGGTCGTAGTACGCGTTGCCGAGGGCGGTCAGGATCTCGGGGTTCTCGGGATCCCTCTCGAGAGACCGGACGAGCTCCCCGACGCGATCGCCGGCAGCGGCGGCCGCGGGAGGCACCGCCGCGGGTCGCCCGCCGCCGCCCGCGAAGTAGCCCGCCCCGAAGCCCACCAGACCGCCCACGAGCAGGAAAACGGCGGCTTGAGCGGCCGAAGGCTTCCGCGGCGAGTCCACCCGCGCATTCTACGTCCGACCCACAAAGCGATCGGGGCGGCTCTCGCCGCCCCGATTCGGGAAACGTCCGTCGCTGAGGGGGTCAGTGCGCCGTCGCGCGGGCGCCGGCCGAGCGCGCGAGCGCTCGATCGACCTGGCGCTCGACTTCCTTCTCGTCGAGGTCGTTGATGACCGCGATCTCGGAGACGATGAGGTACTTGGCGCGCTCGTACATCTTCTTCTCGCGGAAGGACAGCGTCTTTCGCGAGGAGATGTAGTTCAACGTTTTCAGAACGTCGGCGATCGCGTTGAGCTGACCGCTCTTCATCTTGTCGAGGTTCTGCTTGTACCGGCCCTTCCAGTCCCCCGTCGCGGAGAAGCGCCCGTCGCCGAGCGTCTTCATCAGGCCCGTGATGTCCTTGCGCTGCGTCAAGCGCCGTAGCCCAATGAGGCCCGTGTTTCCGACGGGGACCATGACCCGGGAGTTGTTGGACAGGAGACGGAGATGATAGAAGCTCTTCGGAGCCACCGGCTCCGTCTGGAACCCCTCGCCGATCTTCTCGACCACGGAGACCCCGTGATTGGGGTAGACGACCTTCTCTCCCACCTTGAATCCCACTCGGTCCTCCTCGAAGTTAAGAAAAAGAGCCTGATCCGGGAGCCGCGGATTATAGGCAAAAAAGGGTGAGAATTCAAACCACTGGCCGTCCGATCAGGGCTGGAACTTATGCTGTTTCAGCAATTTAGAGGACCAGTGTGCGCCCCGTCACACCCGTCGGTTCCGCTATAACTCCGCGCCAGTCAATACGATGCTCGGGCCGGTTCCTAAATTGCGACGCCAGCTCCGGGAACGTTCACGAGACGGCCGCGGCGGCCCTTCGACTCGAGCCCGACAGACGCCGCGATAGCGTCTCGAGGAGCTCGTCGATCCGGTCCAGACCCTCGAGTGTCTTCTCCGGATCGTAGCCGTAGCCGATCCGAATGTAGGGGCCGACGCCAAAATGCGCGCCCGGCGTCACCAGGACCGACTTCTCGAGCCGCAGCCGGTCGAACAGCTCGACGGACCCGATCGGGTAGCGATACCGGACGAGGACGATCGCCCCGGCCACGGGCGGGATGTGGTCGAGCCGATCCTCGTGGCTCCGGATCCAGCGCTCCACCGGAGGCAGCTGCCGACGCAGGATGGCCCGCGTGCGCGCGAGGATCTCCTCGCGCCGCCGCGGCTCGAGCGCGGCGCGGGCCAACCGGTCGGACAGCATCGTCGGCGTCAGGGTCGTGTAGTCCTGGTAGGCCCACAGTCGCTCCGTCACTTTCGGCGGCGCGACGATCCAGCCGATTCGCAGGCCGGGAAGGCCGAAGGCCTTGGAGAGACCCGCCGTCACGATCACTTTCGGAGTGCGCCCCCAGAACGTCGGGCTCGGCACATCGTTCCCGACCTCCGCCCCGCGATAGACCTCGTCCGACACGATCCAGGCGCCGACGCGGCGCGCGACCCGAATGATCGCGTCCATCTCGCCGTCGGTCAGGACGGCCCCGGTCGGATTGTTGGGGTTGGTCACCATGATGACCCGCGTCTTCTTCGTCACCGCGCGCTCGAGGCTGTTGACGTCGAGGGCCCAGCGGCGCCCGGAACCTTCCCGCCTCTCGACCAGGCGATACGCGTCGGCACGCCCCGCGTATGCGCGGGCCAGCCCCCAGGACTGGAGATAGTTCGGGAGCATCACCGCCACACGCCCCGATTTCTCGAGCAAACCCCAGAGCGTCGTGTAGTTCGCCTCCGAGCAGCCGGTCGTCACGAGCACGTTCTCGATCCGCGCCCCCGGGTAGAAGAGTGCGATGCGCTCGCGCAGCAGGGCGGATCCGTTCGACTCGGGGTACTTGAGCGCCTGGCCGAGGAGCGCCTCGCCGCCGAAGTCTCCCCCGAGCAGCTCTTCGACCCGCAGCGGTTGGACGCCGCTCTCGGAGAGGTTCCAGCGGACGTCGTTCTCGTAGAGACACTGGGTCCGTTCCATGTGGAAGCGCGGCATGCGCATGGGAACCTCCCGGAACGTCGCGGAATCGTATCAGCCGACCTCGATGACGACCTTCCCGGTGGTTCCCCGTCCGGCGAGCGCCCGATGCGCGTCGGGCAGACGGTCGAAGGAGAAGCGGGGACCGACGATCGGACGGATGGTTCCGGCTTTCCAAAGGCCGACGAGCTCCTGCGCCGCCCGGCGGAGCTCGCCCGTCCGGCCCGGAAGCAGCGACAGGTTGAAGCCGATCAACGTGCGGCAGGACTGGACGACGGAGTAGGGCGACAGGAACCCCATCCCGAGGAGCTCGCGCACGGCCTTGAGCTTCGCGACCCCCTGAGCTCCGGATACGGCCGCGAAGCCGTAGAGGACGTAGCGACCGGCGGGGTCGAGCCGCGACCAGAGCCGGCGAAAGAGACGGCCTCCGATGGCGTCGGCGACGACGTCGGCGCGCCCGCCGAACGCGCCCGTCAGACGCGCCTCCGCGTCGTCGTACACCGCGGCCTCCTCGGCGCCAAGGTTCCGGCAGAGCTCGCGCTTGTCGGGCGAGCCCACGAGAGCGAGCGTCCGCGCTTTCCTCGCCCGGAGAAGCTGCAGCAGCGCCGACCCGACGCCTCCGGCCGCCGCGGTGACGACCACGCGATCTCCCGGCACGACCTCGGCGCGGGCGCACACGTACCAGGCGGTCAGAAAGACGACGGCGAACGCGGCGGCCTCGACCGGGTTCGTTCCATCCGGAACGGGAAAGACCCGTGCCGCCGGAACGGCGACCTTCTCGGCGTGCCCGCCGAAGATCGGGACCGCCACGACGGCCTGGCCGGGCACGAAACCGGAGACGCCCTCCCCCAGCGACTCGACGAGTCCCGAGACCTCCATCCCCGGAACGAAGGGCGGCGTCGGCGTCCGCGGGTACGCCCCCGCACGCACGAAGAGGTCCGCGAAGTTCAGCCCGATCGCGGCGGTCCGGACGAGGACTTCGCCGGCGCCGGGCCGCGGGTCCGGACGCTCCCGGAGCACCAGGCGATCGGGGCCGCCGGGTCGGTCCACGAACCAGGCGCGCGACGCGGCCGTCATCGGAACGGAGCTTACGACGCGATATCCTGCGCCGCCATGCCCCCGCGCTTTTCCCGCGTCTTCGAGGCCGTCCCCGGCCTCGCCGCCTCCATCGCGGTCATGCTCGCGGCCGAGTTCGTGGCGAAACGGCTCGGCGCCGTCGTTCTCTCGCTCGAGGGCCTCGATCCGGCCGGCCGGTCGAGCCCGATCTCGGGAATCTCGATGGCGATCGTCCTCGGCCTCGCCGTGGCCAACACGATCGGAACGGCGCCGGTGTTTCGGCCGGGGCTGCAGTTCGCCGTCCGCCGCATGCTGCGTCTCGGGATCATCCTCGTCGGAATTCGCCTCTCGGTCTTCGACGTCCTGAAGCTCGGAGCCTGGGGGCTGCCCGTCGTCGCGATCATCGTCTCGGTCGCGCTGCTGGCGTCGCACGCGATCGCCCGGTGGCTCGGTGTCTCGGACAACCTCGGCACGCTCGCTGCCGCTTCGACCGCGATCTGCGGCGTGACCGCCGCCCTCTCGGTCGGGCCGGTCATCGAGGCCGAAGAGCAGGAGACGGCGTACACGGTGGCGAACGTGACGTTGTTCGGCCTGGTTGCGATGCTGTCCTACCCGTACCTCGCGCACGCGCTCTTCGCCGGCCACCCCGGACCGGCCGGGCTCTTCCTCGGCACGGGAATCCACGACACCTCGCAGGTCATGGGGGCCGCGCTGTCGTACAAGGATCTCTTCCGCGACGACGCCGCGTTTCGCGTGGCCACGGTGACGAAGCTGACCCGCAACGTATTCCTCGTGGCGGTCGTCCCTCTGCTCGCCTATCTCCACGCGCGGCGGACCGGACACGAGGGGCGCCGCATCCGGCTCGCGAAGCTGTTCCCCGTCTTCGTCCTGGGCTTCCTGGCGATGGCGATCGTCCGATCCGCAGGGGACGCCGGGATCGCGGCGGGAGGGCTCGCGTTCGGCACGTGGGACTCAGCGGGATGGCTGAAGATCACGAAGACGGTCGGCGAGACGTGGGGCGCCGCGGCGCTCGGCATCGCCATGGGAGGTGTCGGGCTTTCGACGAACCTCCGGACGTTCCGGGCGATGGGCTGGAGGCCGCTCTACGTCGGTGGCCTCGCGGCGATCCTCGTCGCTCTTCTCGCCCTGGTCCTGGCCGTGGCGGTCGGCCCGCATCTGACGCCCGCCGCCTGAGGCTCAGTACTCGCGCGGCTCCTCGCTCACGCCCGAGAGAAGGACGGGCGGATGCTTGTACCACCAGTCCTGGCCCTTGACCGCCATGCGCTCGCCGACCTCGAAGAGCGCCTGCATGTAGGCGGTGTCGAAGTCGGCCTTGTGCGGCACGTCGAAGTTCGGCGGGATGTAGGCCAGGTTGTACTCGACGTGGTCCCGCTCGCAGATCGAGAAGATCGTGTAGAGGTCGCCCATGCCCTGGTACTGGATCAGGGTCGTGATGGCGCGGAAGGCGATCGGCAAGGTCCGGCGGTCGACCTGGGCCCACTGCGGGTCGAGCCGGGCGTTCCGGATGATGTAAAGCGCCCGCTGCCGCGCCCTCAGCTGGTAGAGGTGGATCGCGGCCGGGTAGACGAACACCTGCCCCGTCGTGCCGCCGTCGACGTGCATCTCCTGGTAGGCCTTCCCCTTCGCCTCGACGTCGATCATGACGGGCGGGAACGTTCCGGGAACCGCGGCCGACGCGACGAGGATCTTCTGCACGAGCTCTAGGGATCCCGGTACTTTGCTCGCCGCGATCTTCGTGACGTTCCAGACGACCGGGCGCCGCACGTCGAGATTGGTCGTCGCGATCAGGAGGATGCGGCCGCGCCCGTGCTCGACCGCGATCGCGTCGAGCACCGCCTGCGTCACCGTTCGTTCGACCAGATGGCGAAGCGGCGTCGTATCCGCCATGGCATCTCCGTAGATGACCGAGACGACCGACCGCTTCTTCGCGATGTCGGCGAGAGACACGCCCGTGTAGATCGACTTCAGCGTCGCGTCGTAGGCCTCGCCGAGGAAGGCGAACGGGGCGATCAACGCGCCCGTGCTCACTCCGGTGACGAGCTTGAACTGCGGGCGCGTCCCGGCGGCGGTCCAGCCGTTGAGGAGGCCGGCGCCGAAAGCGCCGTTGTCGCCGCCTCCGGAGATCGCGAGATACGCGGCGGGCGGCAGCGGAGCATCCTCCTCGCCCTCGTTGTGGCGGTACATCACCTCGGCGTCGAGCGACGCCAGATAGTCCCGCTCGAACTCGGCGACGTGAGTGGCGTCGGTCGGGAAATACCGGATCGTCGTCGAAAAGCCCGGGACCTTCGCGACGGCCTGGAGATCTTCGGGGACGGCGTCCTTTCGCGACGCCGTCGCGCACGCTTGCGGGAGGGCGACCGTCAGCGCGAACGCGATCAGCATGAGCCGGCGTCCGCTCGCGAGCGAGGACATGCGGGGGAGGCTAGATCAAATCCTCCTGCGCCGGCAATGCACCAGGTCGTTTCGGGTTATTCTGTCGGCCACCTCGCCGGAGTGGCGGAATGGCAGACGCAGGGGACTCAAAATCCCCCGCTCGCAAGGGCATGTCGGTTCGAGTCCGACCTCCGGCACCATTCGGGTCAACCGGCGCGAACGACGACGAACCGCGAGATTTCCTGAGGCCGGAAGCGGCGGACGTAGAGTCGGACGTATTCGCCCTTTTTCACTTTTCCGACCTCGGCGTCGAAGGCCGCGGGACTGTTGACGGCGACGCCATTGACCTCGGTGATGACGTCGCCGGGCGAGACTCCCTGGTCGGCAACCTCGGAATCTGGCGAAAGCTCGTCGACCACGACGCCCGTCAGACCCGCAGGCAGCCTCAACTCCTGCCGAATGTCCATGGTGAGTCCGACGACGGCGATTCCGAGCTTCTGGCTCCCGGCCCACGATCCCTTCGGCGCCGGGCCCGCCCCTTCCCGTTCGCTCGGTTCGTTGTGCCTTTCTTCGAGCACCGCCGTCAGCGGGAGTGTCTTTCCTCCGCGCAGGACCGTCAGCTTGACGGAACGCCCCGGCTCGGCCGCCGATACGTAGGCGATGAGGTCCTTCGGCTCTTTGACGGGCCGGTCGTCGACCGCGACGATCGTGTCGCCGTGCTGGACGCCCGCCTTGGCCGCCGGCCCGTCGGCGCTGACGGACTCGACGAAGGCACCGTCCATCGAAGGAAGATGGAACGCCTGCATGATGTCCTGGTTGATGTCGGTGATCGAGATTCCGAGCATTCCCCGGACGACTCGCCCCTTCGATTTCAGCTGCGGGATAATCGCGCGGGCCGTGCCGATCGCGACCGCGAACCCGATGTTCTGCGCCGGCTGGACCATGGCGGAGTTGATCCCGACGACCTGTCCGGCCACGTTGATGAGGGGACCGCCGGAGTTGCCGAAGTTGATCGCCGCGTCGGTCTGGATCAGGTTCTCGAACGAAGCGGCGTTGGGGTCGTCCGACAGTCCTCGGCGGCCCTTGCCCGACACGACGCCCACGGTGACGGTGCCTTCGAACATGAGCGGATTGCCGACCGCCATCACCCAGTCGCCGACGCGCAGCGCGTCCGAATCGCCGAGCGGCAAGGTGGGCAGCGGCGACGGCGCGTCGACCTTGATGAGGGCGACGTCGGTTGCGGGATCCGTCCCCAGGATCTTCGCCTGGAAGACGCGGCGGTCGTTGAGCTTGACTTCCACCTTCTGTGCGCCGGCCACCACGTGGTTGTTCGTCAGGATCTCGCCGTCCGCGGAGAACACGAACCCAGAGCCGCCCGCCACCTGCTTGCGCTCCTGGGGCGCGCCGCGACCGGGACCGAAGAAGAACTCAAATGGATCCTGGCCGCCGAACATGTCGACGCCGGGACGGGCCCGCACCACCTCGGTCGAGGTGATCGTCACGACCGAGGGCAGCGCCGCCTGGGCGATGTCCGCGAACGTCGGAAGCGTCGACGCGGCGGCGTACGGAGAGCGGCCGCCCGGACCCGCACCCGTTCCGACGGTTGCGGAAGATGCGGCGCGCCCCGCCACCGCGGTGGGATGGACGGAGCCCGTGACCAGGAGCACGAAGACCGCTGCGGCAGCCGCGAGGCCCAGCGTCACGAGCGGCCGCCGGAGCGATCCTGCGGGTGCGGCCCGGTACGGTGAGGTCGCCGTTCGGGGCGGAGGGTGAAAGACCGGTCCCGGCGGCGCGGACGGCGGACGCTCGGCCGAATCGCTCACGGGCGTGCTCCGATGTCCCGTATTTCCGTCGCGGCGATCGAGGCTGAAGACCGGCGCATGACCCTGCCGACGATGACAGTTGCACGGGATGTGCCAGAGCCTCGTACCCGGCGACTCCGGGCCTCAAGAGTTCATGCCGCGTTCAGCGCGGTCCGAGCGACTCGGTGTCGGGAGGATGCGAGGCGAAGGGTCGACCGAGACGAGGCGCCGGCGGCCTCAATGCTCGAGGCCGTATTCCTTGATCTTGTTGTAGATCGTCTTGAGCGAGAGCTTCAGCAGCTCGGCGGTCTTCTTCTTGTTACCGCGAGCGAACTCGAGCGTCTTCGAGATCAGTCGCCGCTCGACGTCGGCGAGCGAGTCTCCGACCGCGATCCGCACGACCGGCGCCTTGCGGCGCCGTTGCTTGGCGCGCGGCAGCGGCCGGGCGAGCACCGAGCGCATCACGATCGGACCGATGGTGCGTTCCGAGAGGCGGGCCGCCCGGCGGACCACCTCGCGGAGCTCGATGACGTTTCCGGGCCAGTCGTGCGCCCGCAGAACGTCGAGGGCGTCCGCTTCGAAGGCCAGCCCCGGCTCCATCGCTTCGAGAAGGCTCTCGGCGAGGATCGCGACGTCACCATCCCGCTCGCGCAGCGGCGGCAGGTGGACCACGGATTCGAAGAGCGCGACGTGGAGGCCGCGCAGAAGCCGTCCGGCCGCGAGGGCGTCGGCCGGGTCTTCATCGATCCCGACGACGAACCGCGTCGGGCGGCCGCTTTCGAGGTGCGCCAGGAGCAGCTCCTGGAATCCGAGGGACGCCGCCTCGACGTTCTGCAGGAACAGGGTTCCGGGACCCGTCTGCCGCGTGGCGAGGTCGAGCGACTCCCCTTCGGAGATGTAAGCGAAGCGGCCGGCGCCCCGCGGCGACAGGCGGTGCAGCGCGAGGGCGGCGTCGTCCTTCTCGGTGCCGGATTCTCCGGTCATCAGGACGGAGGCGCCGCCCGCCGCCGCCCGCTCGAGAGACGCCAGCGCACCGAGCCAGCGCGGCGAGCGGCCCGGCAACGCGTCGCGGAGCTGGGCCCGCGCGAGCTCCAGGCGGATCGTCTCGGATCGTTCCTCGCGCTCGCGGCGGGCCTTCGCGGACGCGAGGAGCTGGACGACCCGCGCCTCGGAGAGCGGCCGCCACAGGAAGTCGTCGGCTCCGGCGGCGACGGCAGCCACGCCGCGGTCGAGGTCGTCGACATCGACCAGCGCGAAGACCGACCGCAGCGGATCGGAAGAGCGAGCGCGCCGCAGGAACCGCACTGCGTCGCCGTCGGCGGCATCGGCGGCCGCGACCACCACGTCCGGGGCGAAGTCCGCGAGCCCCGGCTCGGCCTCCTCGAAGCTGGCGAATCCGCGGACCGAGCAGCCCCGCGCCGCGAAAGCGCGCCGGATCGCGTCGCGCGAGGACTCTCGAGGCTCGACGAGAAGGACCTTCATGGCCGGACGGGCGATTTTACACCCGGCCACCCCCGTCGGGGCGCGGCAGGCGAACCCCCAGGCTCGGCCAGAGCCGGTCCACCTTCGCTTTCACCTCGGCGGACATCTCGATCGCGTCCGGCCAGCGGCGCGAGAACCCCTCCTCGGGCCACTTGCGCGTGGCGTCGATCCCCATCTTGCTGCCGAAGCAGGGAAGGCGCGCCGCGAAGTCGAGCTCGTCGACGGGCCCCTTCACCATCTCGACGTCGCGCTCGGGGTCGATGGCGGTCAGAGCCCGCCACGTCACCTCGGCGACGTTGCGTACGTCGACGTCGCGGTCCACGACGACGATCGTCTTCGTGAACATCATCTGGCCGGTTCCCCAGATCGCGTGCATCGTCTTGCGCGCGTGTCCGGGGTAGCGCTTGTCGATCGCGACGATCATCAGGTTGTGGAAGATGCCTTGCACGGGCAGATGCATGTCCACGATCTCGGGGATCGTCTTGCGGACGAGCGGAAGGAAGAGACGCTCGACGGCCTCCCCCATGAATCCGTCCTCCATCGGCGGGCGGCCCACGATCGTCGTCAGGTAGACGGGCTTCTCGCGGCGCGTCACCGCGGTGACGTGAAAGACCGGAAAGTCGTCGTCGAGCGAATAGAAGCCGGTGTGGTCGCCGAAGGGACCTTCCCGCCGCCGCTCGCCCGGATCGACGTAACCCTCGAGCACGATCTCGGCCTCGGCCGGCACGAGCAGATCCACGGTCTTCGCCGGAACCAGCGGAACCCCTTCGCCGCGGAGAAAGCCGGCGAAGAGGAACTCGGAGATCCCGGGCGGCAGCGGGGCGATCGCGGAGAATACGGTGGCGGGGTCGGCGCCGATCGCGACCGCCACCTCCATGCGCCGGCCCTCGCGCTCGTAGCCGCGCGCCTGCCCGGCCCCGTCCTTGTGCTTCTGCCAGTGCATGCCGGTCGTCGCGCGGTCGAAGACCTGCATCCGGTACATCCCGACGTTCGTCTTGCCCGAGGCGGGATCCTTCGTCACGACCAGCGGCATGGTGATGAACGGTCCGGCGTCCTGCGGCCAGCACGTCAGGACCGGAAGTGACCGGAGGTCCACCGCGTCGCCGGTCTGCACGACCTCCTGGCACGGTCCGCCGCGGACGGTCTTCGGGAAGACGCCGGCGAGCTCGGTCACCTTCGGGATCGTCTTCAGCTTGTCGAGCAGGCCCTCCGGAGGCTTCGGGTCGAGAAAGGGGTCGAGGCGCTCGGCCCACTCCTCCCACGTCGCGAGGCCCAAAGCCCGGAGCATGCGGCGCCGGGAGGCGAACACGTTGATCGCGACGGGCATCGAAGAGCCTTCGACGTTCTCGAAGAGGAGCGCCGGCCCGCCGCCCTTGACCGCGCGATCGGCGATCTCCGGGATCTCCAGGCGCGGCGAAACCTTCTCCCGCACCCGGACGAGGTCGTCGTCGGCCTCGACCGCCCGGAGAAACTCGGAGAGATCGCGGAAAGCCACGACTATCGGGCTCTCCGGCGCGCCGCCGCGATCGGCACGTCCGCTTCGATCCGGCCGACCTCGCACCCGCGCGCGTTGACGACGACGGGCTCGGCATAGGAAGCGAGCGTCCGCCGCACGTCGAGTGGGAGGCGCCCGAGCCGCTCGAGCGCGGCGAGCGTGACCGCGTCCCGAGGGCGCGCCGAACCGTCCTCGATCTTGTACACGAGCCCGAGCGGCCGGCCGCGTGCCCTCTCCGCGCGCAGGGCGACGGCGTACACCCCTTCCGCTCCTTCCTTCCCGATCCAGCGCCCCTTGCCGGCGGCGATGAAGGCGGTCGTGAATCGTCCGGTGCCGGCAACCATGTCGGGCCGGCGCAGCATCGCCCGCACGATGCGGGCCCGCGCCGAAGCGAGCGCGGCGTCTTCGTCCCGGGCCCGCGCCGAGAAGAGGCTCGCATACGCCGTTGCCAGCGCCGCGAGCGGGAGACGGAACACGGGCAGGCTGCACCCGTCGACGGCCACGCTGATCCGCGACTCCGGGATCCGGGCATAGCGCGCGAGCAACGCCCGGATCTTCCGCTGCAGCGGGTGGGACGCGTTCGTGTAGTCCGCCGGGTCGAGCTCGAGGATTCGACAAGCGAGCAGGAGACCGGCGTGCTTGCCCGAGCAGTTGTTGTGCAGGACCGTCGGCGTCTCGCCGCGCCGCACGAGCTCGCGCGCGGAGGCCTCGTGCATCGGAGCGTGGGCTCCGCACTGAAGGTCGTCCGGCCGGAAACCGCCGCGCCGCAGCAGATCGCGCGCGAGCCGCACGTGCGCCGCCTCCCCGCCGTGGGATGCGCACATCAGGGCGATGGCGGCGTCGTCGAGGCGGAAGCGCCGCTCTCCGCCCGCCGCGAGCAGGGGCAGCGCCTGAAAGGGCTTCGCCGCGGAGCGCGCGAAGACCGCGATCTCGGGATCGCCGCAGGCCGCGTGGAGCCGCCCGGTGTCATCGGCCACGGCCAGGCTCCCCCGATGCGCAGATTCCACGTGGGGCCCGCGGAAGACCCGCGCGAGCACGGGGGGCGGCTTCGTCACGCCGCCCATTATGGCAACATCGGTTATTCTGAAAGTCGCGATGCGGCGGAATAATCGCGCCCCCCGACCCGTTCGGGGACTCGAATGCGCACCACCCTGCTGAGCCTGGCCGCCGCCGTCGGTCTGGCCTCGGTGGCCGCGGCCCAGTCATCGTCGCAGAAGGAGCCTCCCCCCCAGTTTCCGGACCTCGAGTTCGTCGGAGAACAGGGCGGGGCGGTCCGGCTTTCCGAGCTGAAGGGCAACGTCGTCCTTCTGAACGTCTGGGCGACTTGGTGCGGTCCATGCAAGAAAGAGCTTCCGATCGTGCAGAAGATGTATGACACCTATAGCGACCGGAACTTCGTCGTCGTCTCTGTCAACGTGGACGCCGACCGTCGCCGCGTCGAGCCCTTCCTCAAGCAGTTCAACATCTCCCTTCCCGTCTACTTCGCGTCCCCCGAGGACGCAGGCCCTCTCACCGCGACCGGCATCCCATCGACCTTCATCATCGGTCCCGATCGGACGCTCGTCGACCGGGCGGTCGGTTACTCGCCCGAGTGGGAAGAGCGCTGGAAAAAGGTGGTCGAAAAGTACTCGAAGTCGCGGAAGTAACCCCGGCGCCCGCAACGGGCGTAGGAATCAATAGGGAGGCTCACCCATGAAGATCCGTGCACTCTTGATCGCCACCGCCATCGCCGTTCTGGGAGCCGCCTCGGCGAAGGCGCAGATTCGCGACGGCACGTGGGAGCTGAACGGGTTCGCGGGATATCTCGTCGGAGGACATTTCGGAGACGTGCCGGGATTTGCGACATACCCGAACGGATACCGCCTCGACATTCAAGACGACGTCAATTACGGCGGCCGGCTCGGCTACAACATCAACAGCATGTTCGAGGTCGAGTTCGAGTACGCTCGCACTCCGTCCCAACTCGAGATCGATCCGTTCCGCTCGAACCTCCCGACGGTCAACCTTGCTCCCCTGACGATCCAATACTTCATGGGCTACATGACGTTCAACTTCGGACGCGGCCGTAACGTCGGATTCTTCACGGTCGGCGGCGGCGCC
>Ga0126381_100001357_pt1 | contig 26394 bp, 24 predicted proteins | sample PanSoiMetPlot_28_FD_96465 | JGI IMG/M metagenome (GOLD analysis project Ga0126381, IMG submission 96465) | Tropical forest soil microbial communities from Panama - MetaG Plot_28 | ecosystem: Environmental > Terrestrial > Soil > Tropical forest > Bulk soil | place: Panama | collected 2016-02-17
CGGGCAGGTTGGGGCGCGGCGGGTGATCTGGGGGGACAGCGAACGGGCGAGCACAGGCGGCCTTGGGGCTGGTGACCGGCTCGACGCCGCCGTTGACGACGATGTCCGGGGGATGCTGGCGCAGGGGCTGACCGGGATCCGCCGCTATGGCGAGCACGGCGAGCGCCGCGGCGACGAGCTGAGCGTGTTCGTGAACTCATTCGCGCCGCCGCCAAGGATGCTCGTGTTCGGCGCGATCGACTTCGCCGCGGCGGTGGCGCGGGTTGGCAAGTTCCTCGGCTATCACGTGACCGTGTGCGACGCGCGGCAGGTGTTCGCGACCAGGTCCCGGTTCCCCGACGCGGACGAGGTCATCGTCGACTGGCCGCACCGTTTCCTCGCCGGCGTCGAGGTGGACGCGCGCACGGTGATCTGCGTGCTGACCCACGATCCGAAGTTCGACGTCCCCGTCCTGGAGGTGGCGCTGCGCACTCCGGCCGGGTACATCGGCGCGATGGGCTCACGGCGCACGCACGAGGATCGCCTGGAGCGGCTGCGCGCGGTCGGCATGACCGAGGATGAGCTGGCGCGGCTCCGCTCGCCGATCGGTCTCGATCTGGGCGCCAGGACGCCGGAAGAGACCGCCGTCTCGATCGCCGCCGAGCTGATACAGCTCCGCTGGGGTGGCACCGGCGCCGCGCTCACGGACACCGAGGGCCGCATCCACCACGAAGCCTCACACGCCTGACGAGCCGCTAATCCTTGCGGCCGGTGAGGGCCAGGCTTGTGCCGATGCCGATCATCAGCAGGCCGCCGGTGCCGCCGAGCAAGGCCAGCCGCCGGGGTGAGCTGGCGAGCCAGGCGCGGACCGTCCCCGCGGCCACCGCCCAGCCGCTGTCGGATAGCAGGGCGATGCCGGCGAAGATCGCGCCCAGCGTGACGATCTGCACGGGCACGTGGCCGGCCTGCCGGTCGACGAACTGCGGCAGCATGGCCGCGAAGAACACGATCACCTTGGGGTTGGTCACGCCGACGGTGAACCCGTCAAGCACGATCCGCGCCGTGGTTTTACGCTCCACCTCGGCGCCAAGCGCCGCGGCGAGCGACCGCCGGTGCCTGATCGCCTGCGCGCCGAGGAAGATCAGGTAGCCGGCGCCGGCCAGCTTGAGCACGGTGAACAGGGCTACCGAGCGCTCGACGAGCGGGCCGATGCCGAATGCCACCGCTATGACCTGCGTGAACGCGCCCGCTGTGTTGCCTGTGACCGTGGCGACCCCGGCGGTCCGGCCGAGCGCGATCGAGCGGCTGACCACGAACAGCACGCTCGGCCCTGGCACCGCGATCAGCACGAAGGCGGTGACGGTGAATGCCAGCAGGTGGGTGGTCGGCAGCATGCGCAGAGCCTAACCCGCTTCGGGCCGGACGCCGAGCGAATAACGTCGCCCGCTGGCGTACCGTGAGGGCGTGACACGGACAGCGCTCACCGGCGCCGACATGAGCGAGCTTGCGAGCGAATCGGTAAGTAGAGTGCGTCCGCGAATGCGGACTCCGAGCGCCAGCGAGGTGGCCCCATGAGCGCGGTGCCGGGCCGGGTGGCGGGAATCCTGCTCGCCGCGGGCGATGGGTCACGGCTGGGGCAGCCGAAGGCGCTCGTGGAGCTTGGCGGGCGGACGCTCGCCGAGCGGGGCGTCGCCCTGCTCCGGGACGGCGGCGCCGATTCGGTGCTTGTCGTGACCGGCGCCGTGAAGCTTTCGATGGCGGGGGTGCGGATCGTCGACAACCCGCGGTGGCGGACCGGCATGGGGTCCTCGCTCGCCGCGGGCCTGCGCGCGCTCGCGGCGGACGCGACGGGCGAGGCGGAAGTCCCAGGGGGCGCCGCGGCGCGGGACTGCGGGGCCGCGGTCGTGGCGCTCGCGGATCAGCCGCTGGTGGGCGCCGAGGCCGTGCGCAGGCTGATCGCCGCGTACCGGCAGGGGGCGGGCGTCGCGGTGGCGGCGTACGACGGCAAGCCGCGCAATCCTGTCCTCATCGCGCGGGAGCACTGGGCTTCCGTGCTAGAGCTGGCCACCGGGGACACCGGCGCGCGGCCGTTCCTGCGTGCGCACCCCGAGCTGGTCACGCTTGTCGAATGCGGTGACACGGGCAGCGCCTACGACGTCGACACCCCAGAAGACCTGGCGCGGGTGAGGCGAGTCAGTGCGCTCCGTTCGGAGAAAAATTCTTGATTCCCCATCGGCATGTGACGGTTTCCTTCGGCTGCAGCACGAGCAGGTCCTCGCCGCTGACGAAGGCGTTGGGCGGGCACGTCATGGGCTCCACGGCCAGCGCGGTACGACGGAACTCCGGTTCGAGCGGGTCGCCGGTGAAGACCTGCAGCCAGCGGTAGCCGGCGTCGGCCCACAGCGCGGAGCTGAGGCCGCCGGCCTCGAGCCGCACCCAGGCCAGCCCATCCGCTTCGCGGCACAGCCCCGTGAACGCGTGGTCGAGGCGCGTGTCGCCGAGCTTGCGCGCGGTGCGGAAGTCGAACTCCGACCCCGCCACGTCCTGCGGCGCGTCCGCCGGGATGCCGCGGTCGTCGACGGGCAGCCAGCGGTCGGCGGGCAGCGTGAGCACGCAGTCGTCCACGGTAGGCGTCGCCACCGTCAGGTACGGGTGCTGGCCGACGCCCCACGGCGCCGGGCGGCTGCCCTTGTTGGCGGCGCTGACAGTCACGTGCAGGCCGGAATCGGCGTTCAGCCGGTAAGTTACGTCGACTTGGACGGCGAACGGGTAGCCCTGCTGGCCGTGCGGCACGCTGCGCAGCGTCACCTCGCCACGGTCATGGGCGACTCGGGTCCACGGAATCCAGCGGGTCAGGCCGTGGATCGCGTTTCCGCGGGCCGGCTCGGAGAGGGCGAGCTGGTATTCGGTTTCGCCGAAGGTGTAGCTGCCTCCGTCGACGCGATTCGGCCACGGGGCGAGCAGTTGGCCAGCGCCGTGCTCAGGAAGCTGATCGGCGTCGAAGGTGGTCACGAGCGGCATGCCGGCGTGCTCGAGGTCCCGCAGGCCCGCTCCGAGCTCAGTCACAGTGGCGCGGTAGTCGCCGGCCTCGATCACGTACTGGGTTCCGGTGAGCGGGATGGTCATGCGGATCAGGATACGGACAACGCCTGCGCGGCGCGGCACCCGGCTACCAATCCCCACGCGAGATCCGCGGTGCCGACGGCGCCGGCGGTCCGCGCGGCGAGCAGCCTGCGCGCGGCGGGCTCTACGGGGTCCTCGCCGGCCACGCCGTGCAGCACGGCGGCGACCTCGGCCGGCGCCTGGCCGCGCGCCGCGCAGTGCAGCAGCGAGGCGGCCAGCGGCGTCGTCCGCTCGGACGCGTAGCTGGTGACCGCGGCGCTCAGCCAGTCGGCGAGCCAGACGGCCCGGGTGCCGCCGGGGATCGCGCCACCGAGCAGGCGCAAAGCGAGCAGCAGGCCGCACAGGACGCCGTCGCCGCCGGGGACGATCCCCGCGCCGAGTCCAACCAGGCGTTCGGCCTCCTCGACGGCGCCGGCCAGGTTGCCGGCCGCGCAGCATTCGGCGAGCGCCCTGGCGCCGTCGTGATCGGTCAGGGTTGGACCGGGGACGGCCTGCTTGCACACTCGTGAGAGGACGGCCGCGCCCTGGTCGAGCCGCGCTCTCGAGAGCGGTCCGAACACCGGGGAGGGGTCCCACCACCGGCGCGCCACGACGGCGAGGCCGCCAACGCGGACGGTGCCGCCCCCGGTGCTGACGAGATTCGCCGCGCGCACGTTTTTTGTCGCTTTTGTGTCTTTAGTATCATTTGAGGAGTGCGCGCCTGAGGAGGCTGTCGTGCCCGCGGTGACGGAAGGAATGCTGGCGATGACCGCATTCGGAAGCCGGACCGCGTCAGGAGCGGAAATCGCGATGACTCGTGGCTCCCGGCGCGCACCAGGAAACTCGGCGATGATCGTCCCCTGAACGATGGCGAGCACCCTGCCCGCCTGCACTGGGCCGTGCAGCAGGTCGCGGACCGCGAGGCTCGCGATGCCGGGCACCTCGACTGGGGCGGCCGCCGGATGTTGACCTGTGACCACGACAGCAACCTATCGTGTGGCGGTGCACCACGATTCGGTCGATTTAATAATTCGATCCCAGTTTTCCGCAGCCGTGGTGAATTACCAATTTTATCGGGGCGGACGATATGCAAGGGAAACGCGTTCTGAGAGGAACGTAAGGCAATTTCTGCTACCCATGCTGCGCTGCGGGTTTAAAGTTCCGCCGGGTGATACCGGCAGCCGATCGCGGCGGGGAACCCCGGGCAGATTTGGAGGATGGGCCGACGGGGCTGCTTGGGGAGCGGGGGACCGTCAGCCCCGCCGGCGATTAGACTTTAGCCGCAGCTAAGTGGTTGGCGCGACACTTTTTGGCTATTCACCTTGAGTTTGTAAGTTTTCCGCAATGTTGCATTCTGTGATCACCGCTGGCTAGGGACGCGGAAGGCGGGCGGGGAGTCGCTCAGCGGTCGCTCAGCGGCAACGCTGAGCTGAACGGAACCGGCCGGGGCCAGCGGTGGGCGTGCGGCCACCCGGTCCGTCCGGCGCACGACCCGCGGAACGCGGCGAGTTGGGGCTGTGGGCTCAGTAAGCCCCGTCGAGTTGGGGCTGTGGGCTCCGTTAGCGCCGGCGAGTTTGGGGCTGTGGGCTCCGTTAGCCCCGTCGAGTTGGGGCTGTGGGCTCCGTAAGCCCCGTCCGTCGGGGCCGTGGGCGCCCACAGCCCCAGGAAGCGCCGCAACGGCTCGTCCCGGCCCGGCCCGGCGCGCCCCGCAGCGCCCTCGCGCCATCGAAGCGGCCATCTGGCATCACCTGCCACATTCGCTTCCCACCAAGCCCCGTTCAGCCTGGTGATCTCGAAAGCATTTTTTATCGCGTTAAGAATTAGGGCGTATAGCAGGAATAATCTTCGTGATCATGCTCCGGGCCGCTGAATCTCAACCTTATGTTCAGGCATTCCGGCCTAAAACGGGCATCTGACGATGGCGGTGCGCCGCCCAGAACTAGTGTCAGAGCACCGCGAACAGCCGCGGTCAGCGTCGCGGGTTCAGGTCGCCGTTGCGCAGCGCCTCAGCCGCCAGCACGCCGAACAGGTAGAAGTAAGCGGCCTCTTCGTCTTCGAAGAAGCGCACCTCGTGCCGCGCGTCTTCGGCGCAGCTGAATACCTCGTATCCACCGTCGGTCTTGAACAGGCACATGGCGCCGGTGACTTCCTCGTCGACCGCGTAGGCGGCCCGGGGGATGTCCGCCATGTCAACCAGGTCGGCGAAGACCGCGGACATGGCGAGCCGGGGCTTGCGCGCCGCGCGTCGGCCTCGTACCGCCCCGGTCAGCTTGCTCAGCGCGCCGGGCAGGGATGGGCCCGGCATTGCCGCCGGGGGCGGCAGGGTGGGAGTGGGAGTGCTCGGCTGGACCGGTGCGACTGGCGCGGGCGGCGTGAGCGGCGCGACCGGCGCGGCTCGCTCAGTCGGCGGGCTGGCGAGAGGCGCCGGCGGCGGCGGTAGCGGCGCCAACGGAGTCGGCGCTGCCAGCGAGGGGGGAGGAAGCTGGACCGCGGTCACGGGCTGAGCTTGCTGGACCGCCTGGGCCTGCACGGCCGGTGCGGTCGGCTGCGGCATCTGAGTCGGCTGGGTAAATCGCGTTACCTGCGACGGCAACGTCTGCGACGGCAACGTCTGCGGGGGCTGCGGCGCTTGCGGGGACTGCGGCGGTGGCGAAGGCTGCAGCATCTGCGGTGACTGCAGCATCTGCGGTGACTGCAGCATCTGCGGTGACTGCAGCATCTGCGGTGACTGCAGCATCTCGGGGGACTGCGGCGCTTGCGGGGACTGCAACCCCTGAGATGGTTGCGGGACGTGCGGAGATGCAAGCGTCTGGGGTGGCTGGAACGGCTGTGGGGGCTGCGGGGCCGGCGCGTACTGGGCCGGCGCGCCGCTGTAGGCCGCGCCACCGGGCATCTGCCGCGGGCCGCTGAGCTGTCCCGGGCCGTTAAGCGGCGCGCCGTCTGGTAGCTGCGCGTATCCGTCTGGCGCGGCGGTAGCGTAGCCGGCCGGCAGTCCGCTGCCGGGACCGCTCGCCGTCAGCTCAGGATTCCGCGGACCTGTGCCGTTCTGGCCGGCCGCGTAGGTCTCCGCCTGGTAATACCACATGCCGTTGCCGTCCGCCGCTGGCGAGCCGTGCCATGCGGCGGCGGTCGCCGGCGGCTGAGCGTTCACCGCTTGCCGCGCCGCGATCGGTTGCGGAGCGCCCGGTTGCGGAGCGCCCGGTTGCGGAGCGCCCGGTTGCATGGCGCCCGGTGGTGGCGGCGCACTCGGCGGCTGGGGTGTTCCGGGCAGCTGGCGTATCCCCGGCGGCATCTGCTGCGGACCGCTCGCCGCCGGCGATAGCCCGGCCGCGAGCGGGGCGGGTGCGGTGAGCGGCTGATGCATGGGGCCGGCTGGCGGCTGCGCCGGCCCGGTCAGCGGCTGCGCCGGCCCGGTCAGCGGCTGGGCCGGTCCGGTGGGCGCGTGCACGGGGCCGCCGGGGGGCTGCGGCGCGCCCCGCGCGGGGAGCGCGGGGGCCGGTGGCAGCGAAGCGCGCGACGGGATCTGACCACCGCCGGGCTGCATCACGCCGCCGGGCTGCATCACACCGCCGGGCTGCATCACGCCGCCGGGCTGCATCACGGCGCCAGGCTGAAGCACGGCGCCGGGCTGCATGCCGCCGGGCTGTCCCGCGAGCGTGGGCGGCATGCCGCCAGGCTGGGCGGCGCCGGGACCGGTGCCCGCCATCCGAATAGGCTCGCCCGCGCTGAGCGCGCGCTGCGGGGACAGCGCGGACAGCGTGGAAAGCAGCAGCGCGATCGGGAACTCGTGCCGTTCCTCCGCCAGGTCGGAGACCTCCTGCCTGGGGACGACTACCTCGAACACGCCGCGGTCGACCTGCCAGTACCCGAGCTGCCCGGCGCGCCGCTCGTCCATGCCGAGGTAAACGATGTGCAGCCGGTCGCCGAGGTCGTCCAGGACAAGGCAGGGTTCGCCGTGGTAGGAGCCGATCGGCCGCGATTCCCACAGCGCGTCGATGTCGTTGAGCTTGACCTGCTTGCGCCAGATCCCGCCCGGCGCCGGGGAAAAGCCGTGCTCCTCGGGCGGCGGCGGGGCGGCGAACAGCGTGACATCGCGGTCAGAAGGGCCGACCGCCGCCTGGTAGGAGGCGCCGAGGTAGGACGCCATCAGCCGGTAACGCATGCCTCATCCCTCCCTCGTCGGCCGCCAGGCCAGTCCGTCATACCGGGCGACAGGCTCCTCGCCACCGTCCAGCAGCCGGCACAGCGCGGTCGCCACCGGTATCTGGATCGGCTCCAGGTAGAACTCCAGCCGCCCGCCTGGACCGCGCGACGTGACGGGGACGTAGCCGTCGATCTCCCTTGCCTGCCAGCAAAGGAAGTACAGCTCGCTCATGTCGGGCTTGAAGTCCGACCCCTCGTAGCCAAGCCCGAGGGTGTAGAAGGCGTCCGCTGGGGTCCGCAGCGGCACGTCGCGAACCCGGTGTACGTAGCCGGCGATCACGCCACGCTGACCGCTCATGTACGGTCCGACCATGCGCGGCGGTATGACCTTCCGCATGGCGGTGCCGGGAAGTATCCGCGCAGGCTGCGCCGGCTCGCGTACCGCCGAAGCCACAGGCCGCTCCTTCCCGCTAGCGCCGAGTCCTTTGGTTCGCACCGCCGGTCTGGTCAGGAAGCCTACGTCGCCGCAGGTCATGAGACTCCCACATCCGCAAAGTGCGCACACCCGATTCTGCCGTGGAGATCGTGACTAGCTGCGGCAAAGTGCATCTTTCATAGAATTCATTACTTTTTGTAGCTCATCGCTAACTCCCTTGCCAGCGGAACGACCGGGTAGTGTCTGCGACGTGCCCTTTAGCAGACCCGCGGGCGATACCGGCGAGGCCGACCCGGGTGTGGCGGCCGCGCTCGCCGCCTACGCGCGCGGCACCGGCAGCGAGCACGACGCGCTGCAGGCTGTCGCAGGTGCCAGGCTGCTTGTCCCCGTCGTCGCAGTGCTCACCGAGGTGACGCAAGCGGGGACAGAGAAGGATAGCGAGATGGCGCTGCCGACCCTGATCGGCGGCGACGGGCGCAAAGCGCTCATCGCCTTCACCGGCACTGAAACTCTCAGCCGCTGGCGAGCCGACGCTCGCCCGGTGCCCGTCCCGGCGCGGCTGGTCTGGGAGGCCGCGCTCAGCGAGGCGGCGGACGCGGTGGTGATCGACGTGGCCGGCCCGGTGCCCCTGGCGGTGGAAGGCGCGCGGCTGCGGGCCCTGGAGCGAAACCAGCCTCCTCCGCTACCGCATGAAGACCCAGACATCCACGCGGAAGTCGCCGCCGTGACCGACCGCTTCACTCTCAAGCCCGCCGAACAGGACACCGACCTGCTGGTGATCTTGGAGACGGCGGACGCCGCGCGGGCCCGCGACATGGCCGAGCAGATCGCGATCCGCCTCCGCCCCCGACTGCGCCGCGGCATCGAGGTCCGAACCAGCCGCTGAGGTCCCGCCACCGTCTCCCCGCTCAAGCGCTACGACGGACTAGGTGATTTGAGGTGAATGGCCCCTTGCCCTCACAAGATGAGGGCAAGGGGCCATTCACCTCGCCCTGGCAGGGCTGGCTGCCCCCCATATGTCCCGGAGGTCACAGACGCCCCATCCTGGGGCAGCTTCATTGAGCTGTGTGGCCCACCGCGCTCGCTAGATGAGCGCGGTGGGCCACAGACCTCATCTGCGGCGGGCGTGGTGCGGTGCCGCTCGCGCAAAATTCGTGGCCGCCCGTAACCGGTAGGGTGAACGACATGTTTCGGTGGCTGACCGCGGGTGAGTCGCACGGGCGGGCGCTCGTGGCGATGTGTGACGGCGTGCCGGCGGGGGTGCGGGTCAGCAGCGGTGACGTCGCGGCCGCCCTCGCCAGGCGGCGGGCCGGGTACGGCCGTGGCGCGCGGATGAAGTTCGAGCAGGACGAGGTGGAGCTCACCGGCGGCGTGCGGCACGGCGTCACCCTGGGCGGGCCGGTCGCGATCCGGGTTGGCAACACGGAGTGGCCCAAGTGGGAGACGGTGATGTCCCCGGACCCCGTCGCCGCGGCGGACCTCGACGGCCAGGCGCGCAACGCGCCGCTGACCAGGCCGCGCCCCGGGCACGCTGACCTAGTCGGAATGCAGAAGTTCGGCCACACCGACGCCAGGCCGGTGCTCGAACGGGCCAGCGCGCGCGAGACGGCCGCCCGGGTCGCGCTCGGTGAGGTGGCGCGCCGGCTGCTTGAGCAGGCGCTCGGAGTGCGCCTGCTCAGCCACGTGGTGGCGCTCGGCTCTGTGTCGGTGCCGTCGGAGTGCGCCTTGCCGGTGCCGGAAGACCTGGCCAGGATCGACGAAGATCCGGTGCGCTGCCTCGACGCCACGACGAGCGCGGCGATGATCGCTGAGGTCGACGCGGCCCGCAGGGACGGCGACACGCTCGGCGGCGTGGTCGAGGTCCTTGCCTACGGGCTGCCGCCCGGGCTCGGCAGCTTCACCCAGTGGGACAGGCGGCTCGACGCGCGGCTCGCCGCGGCGCTCGTCTCGATCCAGGCGATCAAGGGCGTGGAGTTCGGCGACGGGTTCGTCACATCCGGGCGGCGCGGATCCGGCGCGCACGACGAGATCTTCATGGCCGCCGACGGGGTGCGCCGGCGCTCGAACCGCGCGGGCGGCGTCGAGGGCGGCATGTCAACCGGCGAGGTGCTGCGCGTCCGCGCCGCGATGAAGCCCATCTCCACGGTCCCGCGCGCGCTCGACACGATCGACGTGGCGACCGGCGAGCCCGCCAAGGCGATCAACCAGCGCAGCGACGTCACCGCGGTCCCGGCGGCGGGCGTGGTCGCGGAGGCGATGGTGGCGCTGGTGCTCGCTGAGGCGGCGGTGGACAAGTTCGGCGGCGACTCCGTCGAAGAGATGCGGCGCAACGCGGAGGGGTACCTGAAGTCCCTGGTGATCTCGTGACCAGCGCCGTCGTGCTCATCGGCCCGCCGGGCGCCGGCAAGTCGTCGGTCGGCTCGCTGCTCGCCGCCGAACTCGGCGTGCCGTTCGCGGACACCGATGACCTGGTCGCGGTCGCGGCGGGCAAGCCGGTCGGGGACATCTTCGTCGACGACGGCGAGCTCGTGTTTTGTGAATTCGAGCGGCTGGCGGTCGCCCGTGGGCTGGAGGATGTCGGCCACGGCGTGCTCGCGCTCGGCAGCGGCGCGGTGCTCGACCAGGACGTGCGCCGGATGCTGGATGGCCAGCTGGTCGTCTACCTGGAGGCGGGCTTCGCCACGGTCGCGCGGCGCACGGGCATGGACAAGCCGCGGGTGGTGATCCCCGGCAACCCGCGCGGCATGCTCAGGGCGATGCTGGAGGAACGGGGCCCGGTCTACACCGGGATCGCCTCGATTACCGTGCCGACCGACGACACGGCGCCGGAGGAAGTGGCGGCCACCCTGGCCAGGAGGCTGTCCGCGGAGGAGCCGCGGTGGACGTGACCCGCATCCCGGTGGGCGGTGAGCAGCCGTACGAGGTGCTCATCGGGACAGGCGTGCTCGGCTCCCTGCCCGAACTTGTCGGCAAGCGCGCCCGCACCGTGGCCGTGATCCACGCCGCGGGGCTTGCGGCGATCGCCCGGCCAGCCTGCCGCGTGCTTGCCGACGCCGGCTTTTCCGTCGTGGCGGCGGACATCCCCGACGGGGAGGCCGCCAAGAACGCCACGGTCGCCGCCCGGCTGTGGTCATGGCTCGCGCAGTCCAAGGTGACCAGGTCTGACTGCGTGGTAGGCATCGGCGGCGGCGCCGCGACCGATCTGGCCGGGTTCGTCGCGGCAAGCTGGCTGCGCGGCGTGCCGGTCGTGCACGTGCCGACGACACTGCTCGGCATGGTCGACGCGGCCGTAGGCGGCAAGACCGCGATAGACATCCCCGAGGGCAAGAACCTGGTCGGCGCGTTCCACCCGCCCGCGGGAGTGCTCGCGGACCTGGCCACGCTCGTGACGCTGCCGCGGCCGGATTACGTGGCCGGGCTGGCCGAGGTGATCAAGGCCGGGTTCATCGCCGACGGTGAGATCCTGCGGCTTGTCGAGGCCGACGCGGCCGGGGCCGGGGAGCCGTACGGGACGCACAGCCGCGAGCTTGTCGAGCGCGCGATCCGCGTGAAAGCGTCCGTGGTCGCGTCCGACCTGCGCGAGGCGGGACCGCGGGAGATGCTCAACTACGGGCACACCCTCGGCCACGCGATAGAAAAGCTCGAGAACTACGAGTTCCGGCACGGCGACGCCGTGGCGATCGGCATGGTTTTCGCCGCCGAGGTGGCGCAGCGGACCGGGCACCTGAGCGCCGGTGACGTGGCCTTCCACCGGCGGATGCTGTCCAGCGTCGGGCTGCCGGTGTCGTACCCGCGCGCCGCCTGGCCGCGGCTGCGCGAGGTGATGAGCCTGGACAAGAAGTCGCGCGGCGCGACGCTGCGCATGGTAGTCCTGGACGGCGTGGGCAACCCTGTCATCGTCAGCGACCCGGCGGAGGACCTGCTGGCGCAGGCGTACGCGGCGGTGTCCGCGTGACCCGCAGGGTGCTCGTGCTCAACGGGCCCAACCTTGGCCGGCTCGGCAGGCGCGAGCCGGCGGTCTACGGCACGGCGACCTACCAGGACCTGGTCGCGCTCTGCGAGTCGGCTGGCAAGGAGCTGGGCCTTGACGTCGAGGTCAGGCAGACCGAGTACGAGGGCGAGCTCGTCACCTGGGTGCACGAGGCATGCGACAGCAAGCGGCCCATCGTGCTGAACGCTGGCGCCCTCACGCATTACTCGTACGCGCTGATGGACGCGCTCAAGATGCGCACCGCGCCGCTCGTGGAGGTGCACATCTCGAACATCGCGGCGCGTGAGGGCTTCCGTCACGCGTCGGTCGTCACCCCGGTCGCGGACGGGATCATCGCCGGCTTCGGCTTCCAGTCCTACGTGCTGGCGCTCCGCGCGGTCGCCGCCATGCCGGACGCCGAGTGATGCCAAGTGACGCTAAGTGATGCCAAGTGAAGCCGCGTGATGCCGCGTGACCGCGTGATAGTCCTCGTCGGGTTCATGGGCGCGGGCAAGACGACCGTCGGCCGGCTGCTCGCCGCCAAGCTCGGCCTGCCGTTCGCCGACAGCGATCAGGTGATCGAGCAGAGGGCCGGGCGGCCGATCCCGCGGATCTTCGCCGACGACGGCGAGCCCGCGTTCCGTGAGCTTGAGCACCAGGCGATCGCAGGCCTGCTGGCCGGGCCCGACGCCGTGCTCGCCCTCGGCGGCGGCGCCGCCTCCCATCCGGGCACGCAGGTCCTGCTGGCCGCCGTCCCCGTGGTCTACCTGCGCGTCGGCTACGACGAGGCGATGTCCCGCGTCGGCGGCGACAAGGGCCGCCCGATGCTCGCCCGCCCCGACGTGCCCGCGCTGTTCGCGCGGCGCCAGGCGCTCTACGCCGCGGTGGCGACCCTCACGGTGGACACGGACCGTCGGCTGCCTGAGGAGGTCGTCCTAGACGTGCTCGCCGGCCTGGACAGGCGATGACCCGCACCGCAATGCCGGTTCCGCGGCGTCAGCAGAAGCGCTCCAGCTGTCCGGTCGCCTCGAGCACCGACATCCACAGGTCACCGTCGGGGTCGACCTGGTTCCTGCTGCCCGTGGCGAGCGCGATCGGCACGTGCACGAACCGACCGTGCCAGCGGCCGACCACCATGGCCGTCCGCCCGGCCATCGCGGCGTGCACCGCCGCCTGGGCGAGCCGCAGGCAGTAGACCGCGTCCCAGCCGTTTGCGGGCACGCTGCGGATGACGTACCCGGGGTCCATGTAGCGCAGGCTGAGCTCGGTTCCGGCCGCGGCGAAGTCCTCGATGATCCGCGTCCGCAGCAGCCGCCCGATATCGTCGAGCCGCGCGTTTCCCGATGCGTCGACGGTGCCGTCGTAGGCGAACAGCTCCTGACCTGCGCCCTCGGCGACCACCACCACGGCGTGCCCCTGCTTCCCGACACGCCGTCGCAGGCAGGACAGGAACCCGGTTTCTCCGGCCAACTCGAACGACACCTCGGGGATCAGCACGAAGTCCACGTCGTGGCTGGCCAGCGACGCGTAGCAGGCGATGAACCCGGAATGCCTGCCCATCAGCTTGACCAGGCCCACCCCGTTCGGCGTCGAGCTCGCCTCGGTGTGCGCGGCCTTGATCGAATCGGTGGCCCTCGTGAACGCGGTCTGGAAGCCGAAGCTCTGGTCGATGAACGGCACGTCGTTGTCGATCGTCTTAGGCACGCCGATCACCGACAGTTTGCAGCCGCGCGCCTGCGCCGCGTCGGCGATCTGCAGCGCGCCCCGCAGGCTGCCGTCCCCGCCGATGACGAAGAGCAACGACACGCCCATCCGGGCCAGGGTGGTGACCATCTCGTTGGCGTCCTGGTTGCCGCGGGAGGTGCCGAGGATCGTGCCGCCCCTGTTGTGGATGTCGGTCACGATTTCGTGGCTGAGCCGGACCGGGGCAGCGCCGCCCACGAGGCCGCGGAACCCGTCGCGGAAGCCGAAGATGTCGGTGACGCCGTAGTTGTCGGCTAGCTCGAGGACCAGGCCGCGGATCACGTTGTTGAGGCCGGGGCACAGGCCGCCGCATGTCACGATCCCCGCCCTGGTGCTTCGCGGGTCGAAGTAGATGTTCCGCCGCGGGCCGCCGGGCTCGAGGGACGGCAGGTCGATGGCTTCGCAGCGGCGGTCGACGGCCGTCTTCACCGTGTCGTCGAGCAGCACCCGGTCGGATTCGTGCACGTAGTGCTGCGAACTGGCCCGCCCGGCGAGCAGGCGTGCCATGGGGGAGTGGATGGCTGGCTCGCCGACGCGCCGCACCCGCAGGTCGTCCGCCGTGATGGACATCAGGTCACCGGTACTAACCACGGGCTAAAGCATGCCTTGTCCGTGTTACGGCGCTGTGCCGAGGTCCCGAGAGCGGCGCGGTCACCGCTACGGCTACATTGACACCTGATGTCCGGCGCTAGGACCTGGAGGGTGAAACGATGCGCGTGGGGATGATGCTCAACTACGCGGGCGGCTTCAGCCAGGTGGTCGAGGAACTCGCCGACTTCGAGCGGGCCGGCCTGGACATCGTCTTCGTGCCGGAGGCGTACTCCTACGACGCGGTGAGCCAGCTCGGCTTCATCGCCGCCCGCACGACCCGGCTTGAGATCGCCTCGGGGATCCTGCCGATCTACTCCCGCACTCCGGCGCTGACCGCGATGACCGCCGCCGGGCTTGATTTCGTGTCCGGCGGCCGGTTCACGCTCGGCCTTGGCACCTCGGGCCCGCAGGTGATCGAGGGCTGGCACGGCGTCCCCTACGACGCGCCCGTAGGTAGAACAAGGGAAATCATCGAGATCTGCCGCATGGTCTGGCGCCGCGAGCGGCTCGAATACAAGGGGCGCTACTACCGGCTGCCGCTCGAAGGCGGCTCACCCTCATCGGGGGTGCGGGGGTCGTCCCCCGCAGGCAAGCAGAGCCTCGGCAAGCCGCTGAAGCTGATCAACCACCCGGTGCGCGACCGCGTCCCGATCGTCATCGCCGCGCTCGGCCCTAAGAACGTGGCGCTCGCCGCCGAGCTCGCCGAGGGCTGGCAGCCGATCTTCTACTTCCCCGAGAAGTCGGCGACCGCCTGGTCCGCTCCGCTGGCCGAGGGCCTGGCGAAGCGGGCGCCGGCGCTCGGCGAGCTTGACGTGATCGCGGAGGTGCCGCTGGCCATCGGCGAGGACGTGACCGAGCTGCGCGAATTCACCCGCCCGTTCTTCGCGCTGTACATCGGCGGCATGGGCGCGCGCGGCAGGAACTTCTACTACGACCTGGCCTGCCGGTTCGGCTATGAGGACGCGGCGAAGCGGATCCAGGACGCCTACCTGGCGGGCCGCAAGGACGAGGCCGCCGCCCTGGTTCCCGCCGAGCTCGTGGAGAAGACGTCGCTGATCGGCCCGGACGGTTGGGTAGCCGAACGCCTGGAAGCCTTCCGCGAAACAGGCGTCACCACGCTCGCCGTGACCAGCCTCGCCGCCACCCACGCCCAGCGCGTGGCCGACATCGAGCGCCTTCGCGCCCTGGCCGGCTAGCGCAGCCCGCCAGGGAGCGACTTCAGCCGGCGTAGAGTTCAGCCATGCCGGAGATTCACCAGGCGCGCCGGCGCCGCGCGCAAGACATGGTCAAAGAACTCGGCGCGGACGCCGTGCTCGTCACCTCCGCGCCGAATGTTCGCTATCTCACCGGTCTGGCAAGTTCGAACGCCGCGCTGCTGCTGCCCGCCGACGGCGGGGGCCTGCTCGCGACCGACTCCAGGTACGCGCTGGCCGCGCAGCGCGACGCACCCGACCTCGAGCTGCTCAACGAGCGTTTCATCGAGGGCAAGCTCACCGCCGAGGCGGCCCGCCGCGGCCTGACGAGACTGGCTTTCGAGGCGCACGAGATGACGGTTGAGCGGCACGACGCGCTCGTCGCCGAGACCGAGGGAATAACCACGGTCCCGTTCGGGAGAAAAATCGAAGAGCTGCGGACGGTCAAGGATCCGTCCGAGCTCGAGCTGCTGGCATCCGCCTGCCGCATCAGCGCTCAGGCCATAGCTGATGTCCTGCCCCAGATCCGTCCAGGTTTGTCGGAACGGGCCCTGGCTTCTCTCCTGGAATACCGCATGACCCAGCTGGGGGCCGACCGGCCCGCGTTCGAGACCATCGTGGCCAGCGGGCCGAACGGCGCCATACCGCACCACGCGCCCACCGACCGGCCGCTGCGCCGCGGCGACCTGGTGACCATCGACTTCGGCGCGCTGTACGGCGGCTACCACGCCGACATGACCCGCACCGTGGCCGTCGGCGAGCCCGCCGGGTGGCAGCGGGACATCTACGACCTGGTCGCGGAGGCGCAGCGGGCCGGGATCGAGGCGGTCGAGGAGGGGGCGGAGGCCGGGGCGGTGGACGCCGCCGCCAGGGACCTGATCGAGGCGGCCGGGCATTCGGCGCATTTCCAGCACGGACTCGGGCACGGCGTCGGCCTGGAGATCCACGAGGCGCCGATGCTGGGGTACGGGAGAACGGGTAAACTGGCCGACCGGGTTCCTGTCACCGTCGAGCCTGGTGTGTACCTGCCCGGAAAGGGCGGCGTCCGGATTGAGGACGTCGTGGTCGTGACGGCGGGCGGGGGAGCCCGGATCCTGACTTCGACCACTAGAGAACTGCTCGTCCTGTAATTGGAGCCGGCCCGTGGCAACCACGAACGACCTGAAGAACGGCATGACGCTGAACCTTGAGGGGCAGCTATGGAATGTCGTTGAGTTCCAGCACGTCAAGCCGGGTAAGGGTCCCGCCTTCGTGCGCACCAAGCTGAAGAACGTGATGTCGGGCAAGGTCGTCGACAAGACCTTCAACGCTGGCATTAAGGTCGACATCGCCAACGTGGACAAGCGTGAGATGCAGTACCTGTACCGCGAGGCCGGCGACTTCGTGTTCATGGACATGACGGACTACGAGCAGCCGCGGATTCCCGCCGCGGTGGTCGGCGACGCCGCGAACTACCTACTCGAAGAGCAGACCGTCACGATCGCGTTCAACGAGGGCACCCCGCTGTACGTGGACATGCCCGCGGCGGTGGAGCTGGTTATCTCGCAGACCGACCCCGGCCTGCAGGGCGACCGCTCGACCGGCGGCACCAAGCCGGCCACGCTGGAGACAGGCGCGCAGATCGCGGTCCCGCTGTTCATCACGACGGGTGAGAAGGTCAAGGTGGACACCCGCACCGGCCAGTACCTCGGCCGGGCGTAGCGTTGGCCGCTCGCAGCAAGGCCCGCAAGCGGGCGCTTGACATCCTGTTTGAGGCCGAACTGCGCGACTTGCCCGTCCTGGAACTGCTCACCGAGCGCCAGACGCTCGGTGAGCAGCCGGTCCCCGAGTACGCTGCGGAACTTGTCCGCGGCGTGGCCGCGCACCGGCGTCAGATCGACACACTGATCTCGGCGAACGCGGTCGGCTGGACGCTCGAGCGGATGCCCGCGGTGGACCGAAACATCCTTCGGCTCGGGACTTACGAGCTGCTCTGGGCCGACGACGTGCCCGACGGAGTGGCGATCAGCGAGGCGGTGCTGCTCGCCCAGGACCTGTCCACCGACGCGTCCCCGGCGTTCGTCAACGGCCTGCTCGCGAAAATCCAGGAACTGAAGCCAACGCTCACGCCGGACGGTTAGACGGCTGAAAACCGCAGCCGCAGGCCCAGCCGGCGGACTACGACGCGGAACCAGATCACGCAGACGCCGGCGCCGACGAGCGTGAGGCCGATGGTGACGGTCGAGGACAGCAGCATGAAAAGCTTGAACGGCTCGGTGACCATCATGATCGCCATGCCCAGCGTCGCCAGCAGGAACAGCCCGGCCCAGAACCATGTCGCGCCCTGGAAGAACCGGTGCAGTCCGGGGTGGTGCGTCTCGGGCTGCCTGAGCGCGACGACCTCTTCCGCGAGCTGCGCGACAAGCGGCTTGCGGGTCGGCGCCGTCCTCGCGAAAATTACGCACATCGCCAGGTTGGCGATCGGGAACTGGAGCTGGAACATCCACATGTAGCCGGTGCTGATGGCGACCGCGGTCTGGATGGTCAGCACGAGTGCGGAAATCATCAGCAGTGAGGAGACCGAGCCCGACACCAGCTTGCGGATGGCGATGAGCAGCCAGACCACGCCAGTCCCGGCGAGCAGCCCGGCGTCGGCGCTCACCGTGTCGGTGACCACGACATACGCGCCGAACGGAAGCCCGACCGATTCCGCCATGTTCCATCCGGCCGTCCGTAGCAGACGCCTGGGATGGGGCAGCTCAAGATGTCCGGGGGAGGCTGGCATGCGGATGAGCATACGGGCCGACGGCGACTTCCGTGGCATCATTCGCAGATGGCGGCGTGTCGGATTTGACCGCCGATCCGTGCCGGTTTGGGATATCTCCACGATCCTTAGAACGACTCGCGCGACCGTCCCGTTCGGGCCGCTCTTATTAACAAATGGTAACAGGCGATGCACGGAAAGTAGTTGACCGGTCGGCCCCCGATCGGGCGGCGCTCCGTCCGTCCGCACTACAGTGGGACTGCGGACCGCTCGTGTCCCGGGGAGGGGTGTGCAGTGACCGCAGAGGTTCCCGCGAGGGCCGTGCCCGGCATGCGCGGGCCTGACGCCGAGCGCAGGCGCGACGGGTCGCGGTCGACGCTGGTCTGGGACGTCCTCCAGGAGGTGGCGGCGGCGCGGATCGCGCAGGCCGGCCGTGCCGCGCTTGACATCGTGGACGTGGGCGGCGGGACCGGCGGGTTCGCGGTGCCGTTCGCGGCGCTCGGGCATCACGTCACCGTGGTCGATCCGAGCCCGGACGCGCTCGCGGCGGCACAGCGGCGCGCCGCCGAGATGCAGGTCGACCTGACCGCGGTCCAGGGCGAGGCCGACGGGCTTGACGGCCTGGCCGGGCCGGAGTCCGCCGACCTCGTCATCTGCCACAACGTGCTCGAGTACGTTGATTCGCCGCCCGCTGCGATGGCCGCCATCGCCCGGGTGCTGCGGCCCGGCGCGACGGTGAGCGTGCTCGCCGCCAACGCGGTGTCCGCCGTGCTGCAGCGCGCGCTCGCCGGACGGTACGGGGAGGCGCTGCGCCTGCTTGACGACGGCGGCGCCGGCGCGGGCGTGCCGAGGCGATTCACCCTGGCCGGGCTCACATCGCTGATCGAGGACGCCGGCCTGCGGGCGGGCGACGCACACGGAATACGGGTGTTCGCGGGCCTGCTGCCTGGGGCAGGCGCGGATCCCGCGACGGCGGACGCGCTGCGCGCGCTTGAGGAGGCCGCCGCGGTATATCCGCCGCTGCGCGACATCGCCGCCCGCCTGCACGTGCTCGGCCACCGCTGAGCCAGGGGAGACGATCGCCGTGCCGGCCGCGCTCCCCGACGATGGCGGATGTCACATCCTGCACGTCGACATGGACGCCTTCTACGCGAGCGTGGAGGTCAGGGACCGGCCCGACCTCGCCGGCCGGCCCGTGGTGGTCGGCGGCCTCGGCCCGCGCAGCGTGGTGCTCTCGGCCACGTACGAGGCCCGGGCGTTCGGCGTCCGGTCGGCGATGCCGGTCGGCAGGGCCAGGCGGCTGTGCCCGCAGGCGGTGTACATCCCGCCGCGGCACCGGCTCTACTCCGAGGTGTCCAAGGAGGTCATGGCGGTCTTCCGCGCGGTAACCCCGGAGGTTGAGCCGCTGTCGCTAGACGAGGCGTTCCTCGACGTGTCCGGCGCGGTGCGCCGGCTGGGCACGCCCGCGCGCATCGCGCAGCTCATCCGCGGGCAGGTCAGGGAGCAGCAGGGCATCACCTGCTCGGTCGGGGTGGCGCCGGTCAAGTTCGTGGCCAAGATCGCGTCCGCGCGGTGCAAGCCGGACGGCCTGCTCGTGGTCCCGGCGGACGGTGTGCTCGAGTTCTTGCACCCGCTGCCCGTGAGCGCGCTCTGGGGCGTGGGGGATCGCGCCGAGGAGGTACTCGCCCGGCTGGGCCTGCGGACCGTAGGTGATATCGCTCACGTTCCCGTCGCCACGCTCCAGCGGGAACTAGGCGTCGCGGGAGAGCACCTGTGGGCGCTGGCGTGGGGGCGGGACGAACGCCGGGTCGTCCCGCAGCGGGAGGAAAAGAGCGTCGGCGCCGAGGAAACGTTCGCCGCCGACGTCGACGATCCCGACGTGATCCGCAGGGAGCTGCTGCGGCTGTCCGACCGGACGGCACGGGCGCTGCGCGCCGCCGGGTGCGTCGCCAGGACCATCTCGGTGAAATTGCGGCTGGCCAGCTTCAAGACGATTACGAGGTCCAGGACGCTGGCCGAGCCTACCGATGTGGCGAGGGAGATCTACGCGACGGCGTGCGCGCTCTACGAAGGTTCCGGGCTCGACAGCAAGGCTCGGCTGCGGCTTGTGGGCGTGCGGGCGGCGGGCCTGAGGCCAGTTTCCGGCGCCGCCAGGCAGCTGGCGTTCGGTGACCGGCCGGCGGGCTGGCGGGAAGCGGAGCAGGCCGTCGACCAGATCGCCCGCAGGTTCGGCAGCGACGCGGTACGCCCCGCGGCACTAGTTTCCGGCGAGCGTCAGGCCTCTTCATCCGGCCCGCCTGATTCCGCGGGCCGGACGCCCTCTTCCAACCCACACGGAGTGCCTCGTATCCTGGGAAATGAACCAGGTATGTAAGTGAGGTGAAAGTCACCCCACCCCCCGGGTTCCATGGGAGGCGTCGTGCCGCTCTCTGAGCATGAGCAGCGTCAGCTCGAGCAGATCGAGCAGGCGCTCTACAGGGAGGATCGGAGGCTGGGCCGCCTAGTGCGATCCAGCGATCCCCGTGTGCACTACAAGCGCCGGGTGGTTCAGGCAGCCTCCGGCTTCGCTGTAGGCGCGGGCATGGTCGCGGCGGGAGTGGTCTTGCCAATGGTCTGGCTCGCCGTGGGCGGGTTCGTCCTCATGCTGCTGTGCGGCATCTGGGCGCTCGCCAGCTGGCGGCATATGGCCGGCGCGGTGCTCGGCGTGCCCGGGCGCAAGTCGGCGGGCAAGCGCCGCGGGGGCCGCAAGAACCGTGGCAAGGCTGGTCGCGGCGCGATGATGGAGCGCCTCGACGAGCGCTGGCGCAGACGGCAGGAGGGGGACCTCTAGCAGGTCTCCGGCCGCCGGCTGGGCAGGCTGCCGCGAACCGGGTGCGCCGTTGGAGCGTGACGGCGCGCACCGGTTGTCAGCATGCCCTGGCCAACTGCCGGCGCCGCCGCCATAGATGCCGCTACCGCCTGCCCGCCGCCACCGGCGGCTCGCTCCGCTGGGTGGCGCCCTCGCCCGGCCGGACGACCGATGCTGACCGCGCCCGGCCGAGCCTTGTCCTGCCGAACCGGGTCCTGCCGAACCAGTCTTCCGGGTTCAGCCTGCCGGTGAAGTCGACCGCCTGGGCGACGCTGATCATCGCCGGGCCGATCACGGAGGACGGGACTAGCCGCGCGAGCCAGCGCGTCCGCCGCGTCGCGGCCGCCGCGATCGCGCGCCGGACAACCGCGCTGTCCTGCCGCAGCCCCGCACCGCCGTTCGGCCGGGACGCGTACCTCGCGCGCTCTTCCGCCATCGCGATGCGGTGCAGCGCCAGCATCGCGGGCCCGGTCAGCTCCAGGCCCGCGCCGACGCGGGCGGCCAGCGCCCGCGGCGACTCGCTCGGCTGATAGCCAGCGCGGTAGTCCACGAGGTCGTCACGCAGCTCGCGCCAGGCGGCGTGCGCGAGCCCGGCGTCGCCGCCGCGCGCGGCCGCGTGCCAGCGCCCGCGCCTGATCACCGCCCGCGCCAGTACGGGTGTCACGGCGACGAGGACGAGCAGGCACCCCAGGGCGAGCAGGCTGAGCAGGAACACCTCCCACGCCGTCAGCTTGTCCGACGTGCCCCCGCTGCCGAGGCCGCCCTGGGAGGCGATCGGGATGCGCAGCTGGCTTTGCAGCTCGCGCTGGATGGCAGCGTTGCCTGTACCGGTAGCACCGGTCGCGCCGGGGGCCGGAACCACCGACCCGGGCTTCGAGGTGCCCGGGTTGATCGCCGTTTGCGTGTACGTGGGAGAGTACGCGGTGCCCTGGCCGTGCAGGCCCTGCGGCGTCGGCTCGAACCTCAGCCAGCCCAGGCCCTGGAAGTACAGCTCAGGCCAGGAGTGGGCGTCATGGGTGGTGACGGTCCACACCCCGTAGGCGCCGGGCGAGCCTGAGGTGAAGCCGTAGGCGATCCGGGACGGTATGCCGAGCAGCCGGGCGAGAACGGCCATCGCGAAGGCGAACTGCTGGCAGTAGCCCTGGTGGGTCTTGGTGAGGAAGTTCGTCAGGCTCTTCGCGTCCGTGACCGTCTGCGCCTTCAAGGTGTACGTGAAGGCACCGCTGGTGAGCCAGTTCTGGATGGCCACCGCCTCGGCGAACTGCGTCTTCGCGTTGGCCTTGGCCACCACCGCCTCGGCTTTCTGGCGCAGCGTGTCGTACGACTGGGGAACCGCCAGGTAATGCGCGGCGATGTCCCCGGACTGCGGCACCGGCGACTTGTCGAGGACTGACGCGGGCGGGGACTGGTCGAGGCCGATGACCGTGTACTTCAGCCCGGCGAGCTGGACTCCGCTGTCAAAGACCATCAGGGTGTTCTTGTCGGCCTGCAGGGTTCCCGGCGCCATCACCTTCTTTGCCGGGTAGGGGACGGGAAGCGCGCCAAGCTGATCTTGCGGGACCCCGGGGGCGATCGTCACGATGGTGGTCTCGGAGGCCGCGTACCTGTTGCTGGTCAGGCCCGGCGCGGGCGGCAGTCCCGAGGTCGCCGGAACCAGCGACTCAGGCTGGCCGAACATCTGCCATCCGGAATCGGTCAGGTTGTCAAGCACGTAGATCTGGAAGTACCCGGGGTTCGCGTCCGAGCTTGAGTACGTCAGGACCCGCGTGGGCCGTGTCTGGCGCAGCTCGCTGCTCAGCTGGACGTCCGGGCTCGGGAACCCGGGACCGCTGGCGGGGCCGCCGCCGGCGTTCCCGCCTATCCCCGGCTGCCCGCCGAACAGCCTGGTGGTGTGCAGCCCGGGCACGAACACGGGCAAGAACAGGGCGACCGCCACCGCGGCGATGCCTACCCGCCGGCCAGTGATCGCGAGCGCCCGGGTGTCGGGAATCTCGTTAGGACCGGGATCTGGCCGCTCCCACTCCCTGATCCGGTCCTTGCCCTCGCTGCTCAGCAGGGCGAGGTAGCCGCCGACGCCGAGGCAGAAGGCGATCGTCGTGCCGAGGGCGCCGCGCGCGACGCTGAGCGTGAACGGCTCGGTGAACAGCAGCAGCAGCGGCAGGCCGGCCAGGGCGGCGTTCTCGAGCCGCACGGCGATCAGGTCCGTGAGGACCGCGGTCAGGCCGATGCCCGCGGCGGCGAGCAGCACCATGCCGGACAGCTCGGGGACTGGGGGCGCGTATTTGGCGGACTGGTCGAAGCCCACGCCGGCTAGGTCCCACAGGCGCGCGAGCGAGGTCGGTGTCGGTATCAGGTGGTACTTCGACCTGGCGCTTTCGAACGCGAGGTTCAGGAAGAGCAGCAGCCCGATCAGTTCGCCGGCCATGCAGACGGCGTACGGGAGCCGGCGCAGCCTGGTCAGGGTGCCCGCTATCGCCACGGCGAGCACGGCGCCGACGCCGGCCCAGAACCACTGCGTGCCGATGAAGATGGGGTACAGCGAGACGGAAGCGAGGATGACGGCGACGGCCGCGGCGATCGTTCGGCGGTGACTGCCCATGACTCAGCGCTCCGGTGCCAGGCTGGCCATCGCGGCGCTGGCGGGCACCCCGGTGATGCCATGATGCAGTTCCTGCCAGGCGACGGGCAGCCGTGCCGCGTCGGGTACGGTCGCGACCCGCCAGCCGGCGGCGGTCAGGATCTCGGTGGCCGCCGCGGCCGGATCCCGTCCCGGCGCGTATTCGCCTGGAACGAGCAGCAGGGCAAGCGCGCGCGCCGTGCCGCGCCTCGCCCCCGCGAGCTGCCTGGCCTGCTCGGCGTTGAGCACGCCGAGAACCGCGATGATCTGCCCGCCCGCCACGGTCAGCGCGTCCACGCCGAGAGTCAGGCCGCTCTCCCGTGAGGCGTTGATGACGGCGAGTGTGTCCAGCAGGGTGTCACGGAATGTGCCCTGACGCGGAACCTCCCCGGTGTCGGTGATGAACCGGGCGTCGAACCCCTCGCCGGCCAGGTGCACCCCGATCGAGGCGGCGGCGGTGACCGCCAGCTCGAACGAGGACGCCTGCACGTGCGCGCCGCGCCTGGTGTCGAGGAAGAGCGAGGCGGTGTTCCGCCAGTGCTGCTCCTCGCGGCGCACCATCAGCTCCCCGTACCGCGCGGTTGACCGCCAGTGCACCCGGTGCAGGCCGTCGCCCGTCTGGTAGGCCCGCGGCGCCACGTCGTCTTCCCCGGTCGCCGATATGCTCCGCTTGCCGTGCTCGCTGTCGCCGAGCCAGTTGCCTGATAGGGGCGGCCGGCTCAGCGGCACGATCCGCGGCGTCACGGTCAGCGTGCTCGTGCTGGAGAAAGCCCGGCCGATCGACACCAGGCCGAAGGAGTCGGCGACCCGCACCTGCAGCGGGCCGATGGTGTACTTGCCGCGCGAATCCGGCCGGACCGCGTACGCGAACTCCTTGCTCCCGCCGGCGCCGATTCCGTCGAGCACGAACCGCGGCCGGCTGCCGAGCGCGTAAGGCACCGTGTCCTCGCAGAGCAGCAGCCCGGTGCGCAGCCGGGAAACGTTCGCGAGCCGGACGGTCACCTCGGTGGACTGCCCGACGGGCAACCGGGCCGGGGTGAGTTTGCGCACGCACGACAGCCGGTAGCGGGCACGGCCCGCGCCGAAGGCCGAAATCAGCGGCAGCGCCATCAGCAGCGCGCCGATGCGCAGCAGGTCAGGCTCGGGGATGAGCACGCCGCACGCGGCGGCGGCGAGCCCGGCCGCGATGAAGCTCCTGCCTCGTGTGGTCAGCGTGCTTAGCAGCTTCCGCATGGCACCTCCCGGTCACGGATGGGGGAGCGGAAGCTCCGCGACGATCTTCGCCACCACCTGCTCGGGGAGCTGCCGCTCGACCAGCGCCTCGGCGGTCGGGAGCAGCCGGTGCGCGAGCACGGGGACAGCGAGGGCCTGGATGTCGTCGGGGATCACGTAGTCCCTGCCGTCCAGCGCCGCTCGCGCCCGGCTCGCGCGCAGCATGTGCAGCGCGGAGCGCGGCGAGGCGCCAAGGCGCAGTTCCGGTGCCGTCCGCGTCGCCGCGGCCAGGGCGATGATGTACTCCTTGACCTGGGCGGACACCAGTACCTTGCGGACGGCGGCGATCAGCTCGCGCACGTCAGGCCCCGTGGCCACCGGCTGCAGCTGGTCGAGCGGAGAGGACGACCCGTGGGTGTCGAGCATCTCCATCTCGGCCGACGCGGTCGGATACCCGATGGATATGCGGGCGGTGAACCGGTCGCGCTGCGCCTCGGGCAGCGGATAGGTCCCCTCCATCTCCACCGGGTTCTGCGTGGCGATGACCATGAACGGCGGCTCGAGCATGTAGGTGGTGCCGTCCACGGTGACGTGCCGCTCCTCCATGCTTTCGAGCAGCGCGGACTGCGTCTTGGGCGAGGCTCTGTTGATCTCGTCGCCCACCACGATGTTCGCGAAGACAGGTCCTGGCTTGAATTCAAACTCGCGGCGTTCCTGGTTATAGGCGCTGACCCCGGTGATGTCGCTTGGCAGCAGGTCGGGGGTGAACTGGACCCTCCGCACCGAGCAGTCAATCGACTTCGCCAGGGCCTTGGCGAGCATCGTCTTGCCAACACCGGGGACATCCTCGATGAGCAGGTGTCCCTCAGCGAGCAAGACGATGAGCGCGAGCCTGATCGCCTCCGCTTTGCCATCGATCACGGACTCAACCGCCGTGCCGATCCGCTGTGCCATCGCGACCAGGTCGTCAAGCGCTCGCTCACGACCGCGCCCCGTATCGAGTACCAACGGCCCTCCTCGTAGGCCCGGGCGCGTCTGGCGCGCTGACTACGACGTCGTCTATTGACAGTATGTCTTCCGGCCGCAAACGTGCCACGCCCCAGGACAGGAAGAGCCTTCGCTCAGCATCCGCACCCGCTGCGACTGCGTCCCGTTTCGGGACACGACGTCCGTCTTGTCCGGAATCTACCCAATGAGCGAGGCCCCTGTCCTCACTACCGGCGTCTTCCGCTCGCAGACACCGCCAGCCTGACCGCTCGACCGACCTTCACCCCTAACGTACCGCGCCCGCGATTTGTCCCCGGTTCCGGTCGTGATAGCAGCAGAAAACCGGAACAAATCAGGCGGGGTCGCCGCGCGAACGGGGGCGTTGACGCGGCCCGCGTGGGGCGAAGTGGAGGGAATCGCTTCGGGGGTGGATGGCGCATTCGCTTCCCCCACTTCGCTCCACCGCATCTGACCTGCTGTTTTGCCATGACGATGACCTGAATCCAGGGCTTATAGTAGTTGACGGTGGAGGAATGTGGAGTAGAGTGGAGCGCGGTGGAGAGACACCTGTCGAAATTCGGCCCGCTGGGGGGTGGGGAGGTGAGAACCGGATGTTTCTCGGTACTCACGCGCCCAAGCTGGATGAGAAGGGCCGATTGTTCCTGCCGGCGAAGTACCGCGACGAGCTGTCCGGCGGAGTCGTGATCACCAAGGGGCAGGAGCGCTGCCTGTACGTGTTCCCGCACGACGAGTTCGAGCGGATCACCGAGGCCCTGCGCGCCGCGCCGGTAACCGCCAAGTCGGTCCGTGACTACAGCCGTGTCTTCTTC
>Ga0126381_100001358_pt1 | contig 26392 bp, 21 predicted proteins | sample PanSoiMetPlot_28_FD_96465 | JGI IMG/M metagenome (GOLD analysis project Ga0126381, IMG submission 96465) | Tropical forest soil microbial communities from Panama - MetaG Plot_28 | ecosystem: Environmental > Terrestrial > Soil > Tropical forest > Bulk soil | place: Panama | collected 2016-02-17
CAGCGACGCGTACGCCACGTTCGCCGACACCCGCTGAAAGACGGTGAAGATGCTCGAGGCCCCGGTCATGTCGGCGGCAGCCATCGTGCTGAGCGAGATCGTGCCGATCGTCACCGCGAAGCAGGATGAACCCAACCCCAACAGCACCAGCATCGGCGCAAAGTTGGCAAAACCGACCTCGAGGGGAAAATGGGCCAGAGCCCACACTCCGTAAATCTGGAGTAAAGCACCAATCGCCACGGGGATGCGCGGATTGAGGTAATTATACAGCCGGCCCATGATCGGCATCATGATCATCATCGTGATCGGCCGCGGCAGCAGCACCATCCCGGCGCGCATCGCGGGATAGCCGAGCAGGGTTTCGGTCCACTGTGGCAGCGCAAAGCTCGACCCGAACAGGACAAAGCCAATCACCGCGTTGAGCGTGGTGCCGATCCGCAGTTGGGGGTTCGCCAGCAGACGCAGATTGATCACCGGTTCATCGGTGTAAAGCTCCCAAACCACCAGGCCCAAGAGTGTTACCGACGCCACGACCGTCCCCAGGACGATCAGGTTGGAGGAAAACCAGTCAACTTCCTCGCCTCGTTCCAGCACCAGTTGGAAGGTGCTCAGCCCGATGGTGAGAAGAACGATACCGGTCCAGTCGATATTCTGGACGCCGCGCTTTAGGTAGAGCGGATCGTGGACGAATGCGCTGACCATCGCGATCGCGACGATTCCGATCGGCAGGTTGATATAGAAAACCCACTGCCAGCTCAGGTTATCCACCAGCCACCCGCCCAGGGTCGGCCCCAGCGCGGGCGCCAGGATGACGCCCATGCTGAAGATGGCCATCGCCATTCCCTGCTCGGCGGGCGGAAAGGTCTCGCGCGCGATGGCCTGCGCGCAGGGAATCAGGCCGCCCCCGCCGATACCTTGCAGGATGCGGGCGAGAATCATCTGGAGCAGCGTGTGAGACGCGCCGGCCAGCAGCGACCCAATCAGAAAGACGATCATCGAGAACAGGAAGAAGCGCTTGCGGCCGAGCAGGGTAGTCCACCATCCGCTCATCGTGATCAGGATAATCTCCGCGATACTGTAAGCGGTGGAGACCCAGGTGATGGTGAGCAGGTCAGCGCCGAAGGTGCCCATCATGTGCGGCATGGCGACGTTGACCACCGTGACGTCCATCACCGACATGAACGTCCCCAGCATCACGGAGGCGGCGATCAGCCACTTGCCGGCGCCGCTAACTACAGCGTCACCCGCCGAAACACGCGCCGGTTCGGTGCTCCGAGGCACGGCAACAGGCTGCTGTGGCGAAAGCTCCCCGGACGGCAGACTTTGAGGATCGAGCGCCATCGGTGCCCAGCCTAAGGTATGTCCCCCCTCCGAGGAAAGGCGGGAGCGCAGCATCGGGTTCGCGCCGGATCACCCGGCGTTGAACCCGATGCCAAGCGGACAACGCATGCAACCGAGGCGCCGGCCTCGGATTACGGCCTCAGCACCGGACATTCGTGCTCGCCTGCCACCGGCGGTGGAGCGGACGGAAGAATCGCACCCAGCGACGGCGAATGATTGAAATCGAACAGGTCCTCCAGCGAGTTGGCGTGTTGATCGCGCCGAGTCAGATGCTGCGATGGAAAGAACCGCTGTTCGATCAGCGCCAATATCGAGGTGTGGTCGTGAATCTCGTGGGACACGTAGCCCGGTTTTGAGAAGGGCGAAATCGCGATAAAGGGCACGCGGAATCCGAGCTGATTGAAGTTCGCGCAATCCGCAGGGTAAGGTCCGGTGGCGGTGAACGCGGGGCAGATGCTAGCTGCGTCGGACTGGCTCACAGAGCACTCCGCACCGCCCCCGGGGCTCTCGCTGGAAGGAGGATTCGAAAGGTCCTCGCATTGGCCGGGGTTGATTCCATCGGGGCTGAGCGCGTTGGCCTGTGCAGCCTTGGGCGGAGGTACGTGATCGTAAAAGCCGCCGTGCTCGTCATAAGTCAACAGGATAACGGAGTCCTGCCAGTTCGGACCGTTGCGTATCGCGCTGATTATCAGCGAGACCGCAAATTCACCCGCGCGGATGTCGAAAGGCGGATGCTCGTCGGTTTCGAAGAGACCGCCATTGATAACTTGGTCGGGAAAAAACGACGGGTCCACGAACGATACCGAAGGCAACGTTCCCGCCGCCGCCTGGGCCATCAACACCGAAATCGGGGCGATGTGAGTGGGGTCCTGGTCGAAGATGAAAGAGGTGGGATCGTCCACGAAGTAGTTCGTCCACGAGACCCTATTCCGATTGAGGAGATCGAAGATGCTCCCGGTGATCGGCTTGTATCCTCCGGTGGGAGGAAATATTTCATTCGTCGTCAGATGACCGAATGAGGTGGCCGCCATCTCGTAGGATCGATTGGGAAAGGTCGGTCCGAGTACCGGGCAGAAATACCGATCGTTGATCGCGAATTGCTCGGCCAGCCCATAGTAGTAGGGAAGATCGGTATCATCGTAGTAGCCCATGGTGTCGTCGTCGGTCGCGCTCTCGCCCATGTCGATTTGTTCCTGGGCATCGTTGGTGAGGACAAAGCCGTCATTCAGGGTACGGTTAAAGGTGTTGGCAGGATCCGCAAAGTTCGCCTCCATGTGAGTGCCCGGCCAATTGTGCTGGAGGTCAGGCGCCGGGCAGTAGTTCTGATCGTGAAACGAGAACACGACGGAGCCGTCATCGTCGAGGTTGGCATTCGAACAACTGAGGCTGCCATCGCGGTTAAACGTGCAGCTCAGGCCATCGACACAGCGGTGGTCGTTCTTGGCGCAAGGACCACGATGATATGGGGTTTTGGAAACGTATGGCAGCACGCCGAAGTAATTATCGAAGGAATGGTTCTCCTGCATGATAACGATGATGTGGTTGATGCGATGAATATTCCCTTCGGCGTGAACCGTTGGAACGCAGAACAGAACCGCCGCGAGAAGCCCACACCCGACAATTAGAATCCGCGATGAGTGCCTCATAGTCTCCTCCCCGCCCGTTGAAGGGCAGACTCATTACAAGCGTTGATTTTGAACCACGCTTACAGCTCGTGGCACTATTGGACCGTTGCGTTATCGCTTAAATATCTCCACCCGTGATCGTGCACAAGATTTTTCGTGCGTTGTAGAAAAATACTACTACGTAGGCTGGCAGGGACAAACTTGAATGGTCATCGGGATGCACATGCCACTTTCCTTGCGCCGCTTTCACGGATGCGCGCGGCTGCGATTGCCTCGCACAATACGCGCCCTCCTTCCTGATCAGGAAGGAAGGTTTAGGGCGAGGCTGACAATCGGGAAACATACGGGGACAGGTCATCAGCCCGGCTCATCTGGATGAGCAAACTGACGCTGATATCTCAGCCAAGCACCAGCGGCAGCGTGCTGAGGCCGCGGCCGAAGGCGTTGCCGCTGTATTTGGGCGTCCAGCCTTCGGCTATCCGCATGCGCGGAAAGCGTTCCAAAATCCTTTGCACCGCGACTTTGGCTTCGACGCGGGCCGGAGATGCGCCGACGCAGAAGTGGATACCCTCGCCAAACCCCAGATGATCCCCGTTGTCGCGGGTGATATCGAATTCATCGGGTTTGGGGAACTTGCGCGGGTCGCGGTCGGCGGCGCCATTGACCACGCACACCGGGGTTCTGGCTGGGATCCTCAGGCCGCCAATCTCGACTTCGCGGGTCGTCACGCGGAACAGGGTGTGAATCGGACCGTCGTAACGCAGAGTTTCTTCCAACAGCGGCGTCACCAGCGAGTAGTCGCGCCTGATCTCTTCGTACAACGCGGGACGCCGCAGCATCTGGTAGATGGAGCCGCTGATTAGATCGGCAGTCGTGCCGATCCCGCCGGTAACCAGCACCATCACCATCCCGAACAGTTCGAGGTCGTTGATCTTTTCGTGCTGTTCGTGGGCCGCGATTGCCAGGCTGATCAGGTCCTGCCCGCCACTTTCTCCCTTGCGCATCTGGACCAGCCTTTGGATAAACTCCGCACGCGACTGCATGAACTGGGGATCGTAAAAGGTGAATGTAGTGGTGTCCTTCGGTTTGCCGACCCCAAGCGCGCGCAGCGTTTCATTTTCCGCTGTGGGAATCGCCAGCAGATGACCGAATGCGCGAATCGGCGTCTCCTGGGCCAGATAACACACCGCCTCAACTTCGCGCTTGCCCTCCCAATACTCGTCGAGGATCTCGTCCACCAGCGCCAGGAATGTCGGCGCCATGTTCTCCATCCGCCGCACCGCCAGCGAGGGCGCGGCGACCCGGCGCAGCCGCGCATGGTCGGGTTCGTCGGAAAACGTCATCACCGGGATGTCGCGAAAAGCGTCGTAAACTTCAGTGCCGGGCAAATGGGGGTTGACGCTGGAATAGCCTTGATGGTCGCGCAGCACTGCAACCACCTCGTCGTAGCGCGACACCACCGCCCACGGGATTTGGCGCTGGACCATGATGGGACCGGTCCCGAGCAATGCCCGATAATACGGAAACGGGTCCGAATACACCGCCGGAAGAGAAAAATCGAACTTGTAGCGCAGTTCCGGATCGACGCCGTCCGCTTGCGTTGATTCGATACTCATCGGCGTCCCGCTACACAGTCGCTTCGTACTTGCCTATCTCCTCGGGACAAAGCTTGTGCTTGGCCGCCTCCCCTATCGGAGCGCCCGAACCCGGATAGATGTACTCACCGAGAATCATTCCATCCTGATCGAACGGCCACACCACCACGTTCCTGCCCTGGCCAAGGTAGAACGCGTTAGGGTCCTCAACCGGTATTCCCATTGCGGCCAGCGATGAGCCTTTCATCGCGCTCTTGCTGGCGCCTTCGGTGACGACCAGGTAGTCGTCAACCGCCAACCGCTCCACGAAGTATTCCAGGTTCACGGAAACAGCCGCGAACATCTGGTTGTAGAACCGGCGGATTTCGTCGTGGCCTTTGAAGATGCGCGGCGGACCGGCAGGATTGTCGTGCGATATGTAACTTGCCTTGGGTGATACGGTGGTAAGAATCTGGTCGATATCGCCCGCTGCCTCGCCCTTCATATGATGGATGATCTGTTCCAGTTGGCGGCGATGGAGCGGATTTTTCTCCGTCTTGAGCCGCTCAGCCAGCGTCTGCCAGGTCCGGTACGGATCTATAACCAGCATTTGATTCCCCTCCCGGCTCGCGTCCGGAGCCGCGGTTAGGATATTACGCGGGAGGTAGCGAGGCCAAGCCGGCTAGGCTTGCGCGCGCTGCTCCGGGCGCTTGTACAATCCCAGTTCGTACAGCGGCTCGCGCTCATTGACCGATGCGCGCTTCGTACCCGCTTCCAGTTTTACCGATCCCGGCGTCTTCTGGAACGCGTCGAGCAGGCCGATTTGCTTCCCGTACTCGCGCAGACCAGGCATCACTTCCTGCGCGAACATCCGCATGTTGCCCATACGTTCTTCATTGCTGGCTGCTCCCTGCACGTTGAACATGATGAAGACGCCGGGGCGCAGCACGCGCAGGATCACCTTCACCTTTTCCAAAACGGTTTTGGGGCTGCCCGCTATCAACTGGAGCCGGCCTTCGATTCGGCGCAGACCGGCGGCGAGTTTCTTTTTCACCTCGCTGTAGTCAACCTTGCCGCCGCGCTCCTCGTCTTTGGATAACCGCTTAAGGTTATCGCCGCTCACTCCGAGCCAGGCGCCGGTCGGCTGCTTGGCCAGCATCCGGATGGCGGTCTTGCTGTTATATCCCGACGGCATCGCATATTCGGGCAGCGCGAAGGCGTTCTGCCCGCCGCCGAAGATGAAGTTCTCGGCCAGCTCCTGGGCTTTTTCGTCAGTCTCGGCCACTACTGTTGGCAGCAGGTAGCCGAAGTTTTCGGTCCCGGCCTGATAGCCGTGCTTCACCGCCTCGTCCGCATAGATATCCCATAAGTCGCAAGTCGGCCCCAGCTCCGTACCGAGTCCGATGTACGGATAGCGATGCTCGGCGCACCAGCGGACGGTTTCCGGGCTCAGCACTCCGGGGATCCAAATCGGCGGATGCGGCTTCTGGTAGGGCAGCGCCCAGGGATTAACGTGGCGATAGTGGAAATGCTCGCCCTCGTAGCGCCACGGGCCGGGCTTGGTCCAGGCCTGCACGATGAAGTCGTGAGCCTCGTTAAACAGCTCGCGATTGTATGCCGGGTTGGCGTTGTTGAAGAACTGCTCGCTGCCCGCGCCGCGCACCCATCCGGTTACCAACCTGCCCTGCGAGATGAGGTCAATCTCCGCCAGTTCCTCCGCCATCCGCAGCGGATGTTTGAGTACCGGCAGCGGGTTGCCGATCAGAACGATCCGCACCCGCTTGGTCGCATAGGCGAGCACCGACGCTTCGACGTTCATCACGCTGCCCAGACAGAAAGGATTGCCATGATGCTCATTGAGCGCCACCAGGTCGAAGCCCAGCTCCTCGGCGTAGCGATATTCCTCGATGTAATAGCGGTAGTCCGCGGAGCCCTTTACGGGGTCGAAGAACTTGTTGGAAAGGCCGAAGAAGGAGCGGTTCTTGAACACTTCGTCTTCGGGAACCGATCGGTATGGACGTTCGGTGAAATAGCCTATTAGCATGGAAAATCCCCTCTGGCCTGATTCATTCAGGCAGCCAGAAATTGATTTACAATCTTGACGAACTCAAGTGGCCGTTCGATTTCCGGACGATGGCCGGCGCCATCTATCGACGCTGCCTGCGCTCCGGCCAGCGCTTTGCGATACGCATCGATACATCCCTGCGGCACAATCCTATCCTTTGTGCCTCGCACCAGCAGAGTCGGAGTCTTAATTCCGCGCAGCAGATGGGGCAGACTCGGGTCGTGCATGTAAGGCTCCCAGCCCAGCCGGGAGGTCTCGGTGCGGGCATCTTCAAACGCCTCGAACTGCTCGGTCGTCATCTCGCCGCCATAGATTTTCCCGAACTCCGGAGTCTCTTCGGGATTGGCCATGGTGGCGAGCAGATGCGACCGTATGGATAGCGGAAAGACGTCGAAGATCTCACCGTCCTCGGGCTTGATTCCCATCGGGCCGACCAGGACCAGGTGCGAGAAGATTCTCGGATCCGCCGCCAGCATCTCGGCCGCGATAAAGGCGCCCGCGGAAAACCCGATTGCGTCCACGGGATCCAGTTTCAGCTCGCGCACGACCTGCGAATAATAGCCGCCCAGGTCGCGATAGTTGCGGACCCAGTTCAAGCGCGGGGTTTTGCCAAAACCGGGTTGCAGCGGGATCAGCAGCGCGCGATCCAGCGCCAGTTCCTCATTCCAAGTCATCCAGCCGGTGTAGCCCAGCTCGTCGTGGAAAATAAGCAGCGGCTTGCCGCTGCCACCCTTGACCACAACCAGTTGGGCTCCGGCGGCCTCCATGTTTTCTTCTTTAACCGTGGTCAAAACTTTCTCCTGCGCATCGATCCCAGTTCATGGTCGGAGCGCCGTGGCGCGGCGCGGGCCCCTTGGTTTGCCCGATTAAACGACAAGCCTTGTGTGGAAACAAGACTCGTAACCAATGTTCAGGAAATGATGCGCCCCGGCGATGTACTTGCGATCGCACGGGGTGGTAATTGTGTCTTCCAGGTGCGGCGCGGAACTGGCCGCCAAGCGCAGGGGATCATCGATGGAAGCGGAAGAATTGACCAAGGTCGTCGAGGAGCGCGAGGAGGAAGGAAAGCTAACTCCATTTGATCGGTACGTGGCGATGACCATGGTCATCATCGCTGCTGTTTTGGCGGTGATCACGCTGCTCGGCCATCGCGCCGAGACCGAGGCGCTGGACCTGCAGGTGGAGGCGGCCACCCTGCGCACCGATGCAAATATCTACCACACTCGCGCTTCGGACGAATGGAGCTATTACCAGGCCAAGAACATCCGCAGCACGGAATATCAGGGATTCCTCGGCCTGCTTGACGCGTTGTCCAAAGATCCCGGCAGCGCACAAAAAAATCTGCAGCTTCAAGAGGAATGGGGCGCCGAGGTGCGCAAATACGAAGGCGTTGAACTTCCGAGACTAAAGGCTACCGCCGAACAACTGGTCAACCAGGCCTTGCGGATGGAGGCTAAATCGGCGGAGGCGATTCGCCGCAGCTACCAGGCCCATTTGCGCGCCGAGCGCCTGGACATCGCCGAACTGGCAGTTGAGCTGGCGCTGGTCCTGTGTTCTATCGCGGTGCTCACCAAGACCCGGCCGTTCTGGTATGCGGGAATTGTGGTCGGCGTGCTGGGAACGGTGATCGTCGTAATTGCGGCAACGGCGTAAAGGGCGGCACTCAAAGCGCCGCGACCCGGGCTCGATTCGCGTTCGAACGGCGCGCAGCGAGCTATGCAAAAAGGGCGGCGCGTGATGTCGGCTACGCTATTCGTCCGGCGATGTCATGGATTTCGTCCATCCAGACCGTCAGCGTGGGTGCATATACGGTCGGCACACACGTCGCGCAGATGTCCCCCGCCAGATGCGACAAGGTCTTCACCGCATGCGCGAGTACTGGCGAGCGCGCGTAACCATCAGGCACCGCACGCAGGCAATCCTCGAGTGTGTTGAGCGCCGAGGCCAAACCGGCCAGGATTCCCGCCAGCACCGGCTCTTCCGGCGCCTGCTGCGGGCGATAGAGCAAATAATGAACGGTGCGCAACTCTCCGGCGAAAACCAGCGCAGTGCTTTCCAGGCGGGCGCTCACGCGCTCCACGGGCGTCTTTTTGTCGGCGAACATCATCGAGACCCACTGCAATTCAGACAGCACCATCAGAAGATTGGTCTGGATGCGATCCAGGCGCTCCTCGAAAGTGATCCGATGAATCTCCGCCACCGCCTGGTCCTGCCGGCGCGAGACGAACTTCGATATCACCGCACCGAAGATCAGCAATCCTGTAATCGCCTCCGCCACGGCCATCACTCGGGCGATCCCGCGCGGCAATATGTCGCCATAGCCGACTGAGGTCACGGTCACGAAGCTGAAGTAGAGCGCGCTGATGAGGCCGTGCAGGCTGCCGTCCAGCCGCCTTCCTTCTTCGTATAGCCCCGAATGATGGACTAGCCCGGCCGCCCAATAGCCCATGCCAAAGAAGATCGTCAGCGCGATCCAGACCATGAAGAGGCGCGAGGTGGACTGGCGATCGATCAGCTCGACCAGCCTGCTGCCCCATTGCCATTGATGGACGATTTCGGTCAGCCGGCTCAACGCCGGCGCACGCACAACTTCGGTCGGCGCCGGTGCGGCGGCGGACTTGGGCACGATTGGCGCGGCTATCGGCAGGGGCATCGACCCCGTCTGAAAAGGCGATCCTGATTGAGTCCAGTCCTCGATCCCGCCGTGATAGTGGCGTACTTTCAGATAGCCCATGTCTACTAGCAGGCGTCCAGCCCGCTCGGCGGCGTTTCAAGTGAACTTGGCGCAGTACAGTGCAATCTCCGCCGCCGGGTCTGGCAGCAGCGTCCCGGCGCGCTCTTCGATCTCGGCCATAGGAATATTGATCGCGCCGGGGATGTGGGCCGCTTCGAATGATTCATGCGGCAGAACGTCCACGATCGTCAATTTGGGATCGTTCAGGCGGCGGACAATCTCCTCGCGGGAAATGTCTCCAACCTGCGGCTCATCGGAAATCTGTGCAACTTCGGGAGTCATATTTCTGTTTCCGAAAAAGGTGTTAGAAGTATACAATTCGGCGCCATCGTACGAAACATGGGTGATTCGGGATGCCGCCCTTGTTTCGGCCTGCGGCGCCAGGCCGGTTCGGACGGGGGCCGGTTCTGATAGACTTTAAACCGGATGAAAAAGGCAATCATCGCGCTATGCGCGCTCATTTTAGCAGCCGCAGTTGCCTGGATTGTCTCGCAGCGAATGTTCGGCAACCACGCGCCGGAAAATGAGCTGCTGGTTTCGGGCAATATTGAGGCGCATGAGAGCCTGGTAAGTTTCAAGTCTGTTCAGTCGCGGATCGTCGAATTGCCTTTTGACGAAGGGCAATGGGTCGAGGCAGGTACGGTGCTGGCCCGGCTGGACTCCGCCGATTACAGCAAGCAAGTCGAGGTCAATGACGCCGCCGTTGCGGTAGCTCAGCGGCAACTTGAATCATCGGTGGAGAAAGTCGACGTCGCCCGCGCTACGGTTGCCAACGATCGCGCCGATCTCGCTCAGCGCGAGCTGGATTACGATCGGCGCCGCCGCCTATTCGCCGCCAACGCGATCGCGGCCGAAGATCGCGATATGGCGCTGACCGCGCTCAAGCAGTCGCAGGCCGCCCTGCAGCGCGACCTCGCCGCTGCGCGCGCCGCCAACCGCGACGTCGAGGTGGCCAAGGCCAGCTTTCACAACGCGCAGAAGAGCCTGGAGCTGTCCAAGGTCATCCTCGGCTATACCACGCTGCGCGCGCCCTTTTCAGGCGTGATCCTGGTGCGCAACGCCGAACTGGGCGAAGTGATGCAGCCCGGCTCGCCGGTGGTGACGCTGGCCGACCTCGACCACGTCTGGCTGCGCGGCTACATCAGTGAAACCGATCTCGGCAGAGTCCGTTGGGGCCAGGACGCGATGGTGACCACGGACAGCTATCCCGGCAAGACCTATCGCGGCCGCGTATCATTTATCTCCTCCGAGGCAGAATTTACGCCGAAAAGTGTCGAAACCCACAAGGAGCGCGTCACCCTGGTCTATCGAATCAAAATCGACGTGGAAAATCCGCGCCACGAACTCAAGCCCGGGATGCCGGCCGACGCGCAGATTCGGCTGAATTCCGGCGGCGGGCCTCAACGCGACGGCTATCGCGACCCGCAGGGCAAAGCCGGCCGCGTTCCGCACGGGGGCGCCAATGCCGGATGAGGCCTGCGCGGTTGAGGTCGCTGGCCTGGTGAAGGATTTTCCCGGCGTGCGCGCCGTGGACCATTTGAGTTTCCGCGTCGCCCCGGGCGAGATTTTCGGACTGGTCGGACCCGACGGCGCGGGCAAAACCACCACGATGCGCGTGATGGCCAGCGTGATGGCGCCGGATGAGGGCTCGGCCACGGTCTGCGGGTGCGACGTGGTGCGCGATGCCGAGTCGGTCAAGCGGCACATCAGCTATATGCCGCAGCGCTTCGGGCTTTACGAAGACCTGACGGTGAATGAGAACATCCGCTTCTATGCCGACCTGTTTCGCATCCGCCGCCGCGAGCGCGAAAGTACATCCGCGCGTTTGCTGGGCGCCTGTGGGATGAGCGAATTCGGCGGGCGCCTTGCCGGCAACCTCTCCGGCGGCATGAAGCAAAAGCTGGGACTCATCTGCGCGCTGATCCATACGCCCAAGGTGCTGCTGCTGGACGAGCCGACCAACGGCGTCGACCCGGTGTCGCGGCGCGAATTTTGGGCCATGCTCTACGACCTGGTAGGTCAGGGCGTCACCATCGTCAATTCCACCGCCTACCTCGACGAGGCCGAACGCTGCCATCGCGTTGCCCTGATGCATCGCGGGCGCCTTTTGTTCTGCGACGAGCCAGGCCGCCTCAAGCAGCGTATGCCCCAAGACGTTGTAGCCGTGGTCTCGCCCGTTGCGTCGCGGTTGCGCGACGAACTGGCTCGCGCCGACGGCGTGAGCAGCGTGCTGCTGATCGGCGACGCGGTCCATCTGTTCGTCGACGACGCGGCGCGCCGCATCCCGGAAATTTCACGCATGCTCGACTCGCAAAGACTTCCCTACCAGGAGGTGGCGCGGATTACGCCGACCATCGAGGACTTGTTCGTCAACGCCGTCACCGCGCAGGAGCGCTAGCGCTCCGCCGGGTTCGAATCCGCAAATGAAAAATCAACCAGCGCCACACTCCTTCATGCTGAACGAAATGAAGGATCTCGCGCGGCCCTCCGCGCGGTCTGGCTGCGCGATGGAGTCCCCCTGATGGCGGCAACGCTGACTGCGCAGCCCGACGATGACGTCTCTGTCATCGTCGAGAATCTGGTCAAGCGCTTCGGCACATTCACAGCCGTCGACCATGTGACTTTCCAAGCTCACAAGGGAGAGGTTTTCGGCTTCCTGGGTCCCAACGGTTCGGGCAAGTCAACCACGATACGCATCCTGTGCGGGCTGCTGCGGCCGACCTCCGGACACGCGCGGGTGGCCGGCTTCGATGTAACCGCTGATCCGGAATCGGTGCGCCAGCATATCGGCTACATGTCGCAGAAGTTCTCGCTCTATAACGACCTGACGGTAATGGAGAACCTGCGCTTTTATGGCGGCTTGTACAGCGTTACAGGCGCGCGGCTTAAGGAGCGCATCGCGTGGGCGCTGCACATGGCGGCGCTGGAGGGGCGTGACGGCAGCCTGACCGGCACCCTTTCGGGTGGATGGAAACAGCGCCTGGCGCTGGGATGCGCCCTGCTCCATCGCCCGCCGATCGTTTTTTTGGACGAGCCCACCTCCGGCGTGGATCCGCTCTCACGCCGGCAGTTTTGGGAACTAATCCAGCAGATGGCGAGCGAAGGCGTTACGGTCTTTGTGAGCACGCATTACATGGACGAAGCCGAATACTGCAATCGCCTGGCGCTGCTGATGCGCGGCAGAGTTATTGCCATGGGCACACCCAGCCAACTTAAACTCGGCGCGGTACCAGGCGATTTGATGCTGCTGGAAGCTGACTCGCTGCAGCGCGCCCTCGAAGTGGTGAAGCCGCTGGCGCAAGTCCACGACGCCGCGGTGTTCGGCAACGGTCTGCACCTGGTGGTGCCCAATCCAGACGCGGCTTCGGGGGCTATCCGCCAGGCGATGGCGGCGACGGGAGTCGGCATCGAGCGGCTCGAAGTGATTCGGCCAAGCCTGGAGGACGCCTTCGTCGCGCTCACCGCGCGCGCGTCTAATCCCGAAGCGGAGGCGCGGCAATGAACCTGGGCCGGATGCTCGCATTGGCGCGCAAGGAGACGATTCAAATCCGGCGCGATCCGCGCAGTCTTGCCGTGGTGATGCTGATGCCGGTGATGCTGATGGCTCTGATGGGCTATGGAATCGGGCTGGACCAGACCGATGTCCCGTTGTGCGTTTACGATCGCGAGGGCAGCCAGCTAAGCCAGGATTTGCTCAAGAGTTTCGTTTCCAACCGTTATTTCGATCTCAAGCTCAACGCGCACAATTATCCCGAAATGGTCAATGCGGTTGACAGCGGGCGCTGCACGGTGGGGGTGGTTATCCCGCTGTACTTCTCCAAGATGCTGGGCGCGGGCCATCCGGCCACCATCCAGGCCGTGATCGACGCCACTGATAACAATACCGCCAATCTGATAATTGGCTACACGCAGGCCGTGGTGGCCCGATTTTCCACCGGCGTGCAACTCGATTACCAACAACGCAATGGTCCCACCCTAGGCGTTCCGACCCTGAACCTGCAAGCGCGCACGTGGTTCAACGAGGACCTGGAAAGCCGCAACTTCATCGTGCCGGGTGTGGTAGCGCTGGTGATGGCCGTGATTGGTACCTTCCTGACTTCCCTGACCATCGCCCGCGAATGGGAACGCGGCACGATGGAACAACTTATCTCCACCCCGGTCACGGCATCGGAGCTGATAGCCGGCAAGCTGATTCCCTATTTCGTAATCGGGATGGTCGACGCGGCAACGTGCGCGGCAATTTCGGCCTGGTGGTTCGAAGTGCCGTTTCGCGGCAGCGTCACGATGCTGTTCGGCGCCTCGGCGCTTTTCCTGACGGGCGTTTTGCTGCTGGGATTTTTGATCTCGGCGCTGGCCAAGACCCAACTGGCGGCCAGCCAATTCGCGCTTCTAACCACGTTTCTGCCCGCGTTCCTGTTGTCGGGCTTCGCCTTTCCGATCGACCAGATGCCGGCGGCGGTGCGCGTCGTCACACGCATTTTCCCCGCCCGCTATTACGTCACGATCCTCAAAAGTGTGTTCCTCAAGGGAACCGGAATCGAGCCGCTGCTGGCGCCGATGGCCGCGATGGTGATTTTTGCCGCGGTCGTGGGCGGCGCAACCATTCGCGGCTTTAAGAAAACCCTGGATTGAAGGCGACGATGTTCGCACGCATCTGGCAATTTGTAATCAAGGAGTTCATCCAGGTGTGGCGCGACCCCCGCGCGCGCTTCTCGCTGCTCGTGCCGCCGATTATCCAGATGATAGTCTTCGGTTACGCGGCCACGTTCGACGTCCACCACGTCGCCACGGCGATCCTCGATCAGGATCACAGCCAGGAAAGCCGCGAGCTCATCTCGCGCTTCGTCTCCAGCGGTTACTTCCGGGTCACCGACGTGCTGAACAATCGCGCGCAGATCGAACACCTGGTAGATCACGGACGCGTCGCGCTGGCAATCCAGATCCTGCCTGGGTTTTCGGAAGACTTGCGCAAACGCACCGACGCGTCCGTGCAGGTGATTCTCGACGGCACCAACTCCAACACCGCGCTTATCGCGCTGGGCTACGTGAACCAGATAACGCAGGGCTATCAGCAAGACTACCAGCGCGGTTACCTCGACGGTATCGCGCCGTTGGCATCGCAGCGCGTTCCGCAAGTGCTGTTGGAAGAACGGCCCTGGTACAACAAGAGCCTGGAGGATCGGCTGTTCTTCGTGCCGGGCACGATCGGCTCCGTGATGATGGTGATGGTGATGACGCTGACCGCGTTCGCGATCGTGCGTGAGCGCGAGATCGGCACCCTGGAGCAGATCATGGTCACGCCGATCCGCCCGCTGGAGTTCATCCTGGGCAAGACGATCCCTTACATGATGATCGCGCTCGGCGAGCTGGTGATCGTCTCGATGGTCGGAGTGCTGTGGTTCGAAGTGCCGATGCGAGGCAGTGTCGCGGTCCTGCTGGCGGGCTCGCTGCTGTTCATCGCCGGCGTACTTGGCGTAGGGCTGTTAATCTCGACCATGTCGAACACGCAGCAGCAAGCGATGGTGGTGTCGTTCTTTTTCATCCAGCCCGCGATCACGCTGTCGGGTTTCGGATTTCCCATCAGCTCGATGCCGCCCGCGCTCCAGTGGCTGACATACCTGGACCCGCTGCGCTACTACCTGGTCGTGCTGCGGGGGACATTTCTCAAGGGGGTCGGCATCGAATTGCTATGGCCGCAGTTCGTCGGCATGGCTGTTTTCGCCGCGGTTACGCTCGCCGCCGCCATCACGCGCTTTCACAAGACTCTGGATTAAGACGGCTATCCGAGCGGCCGGCGTTCCTTATCCCCTGATTCCCGTTACACCCACGGCGTAACCGGTGGATGCGCCCTTGTTGTCCTTTTGCCGGCGTGACTCAGGAGTGTGGCGGTCCAGCGCCTCCATCGATTGCACCAAGCCGCGCCGTGCGCGGCTGGAGAATCCCATCCGCTGCGGCGCGCTGCCGCCGCCGGGCGTGGAATTCGAGGCGTCAGGCCGCAACACGACCGGGTGCGGCTTGACCATCGCGGGCGGGCTGAAAAACGCGGCGGCGGCCACCAGGAAAGACAAGGTTACGATCAGCCATTTTATGGCTACGCTGGTGGCAAATGAGGAGGTTCTGCGCTGCGAAAGCATCGTTCTGCTCCGGCGCGTGCCGTCTATGCGGCATCGGCGTCCGGCCTACAGAACGGAAGGCGTAACTATGCGATGAACAAAGTCGTGAGATTCGATGGAACTACGCGGGTTTCAGACCAAATCGCCGGCCGGGAGGCCGGCGATGTTTGCAAATTAACGCAGTGCTGACAGCGATCTCACCAGCTATCTACGAAACGATGCTTTTTCTGCTGGCGCTTGCCCGCCATCGGTGTCGATCGCAGCGTTGCGGTGATCCATTGGCGCGAGTCGGCGGGATCGATTACTTCGTCGATACCGAAATGGGTCGCGGCGTTCAGCGCCTTGCCGCTGCGATACAGCTTGGCGACCATTTCATCGAAACGCTTCTTGCGCTCCGCCGGATCGGCGATCGCCGCCAACTCGTTGCGATATCCGAGCTTCGCCGCGCCCTCCAGCGCCATCGGACCAAACTCGCCGGTCGGCCAGGACACGCAGAACACCGCGGTATCGTAGGCGCCGCCCGACATCGCAATTGCACCCAGTCCGTACGCCTTGCGCAGTATGATCGTCAGGTAGGGCACGGTGACGTTGGCGGCCGCCAGGAACATACGCGAAGAATGGCGCACCAGCGCAGTCTTCTCGGCGTCGGGCCCGACCATGATTCCAGGCGTGTCGCACAAGAAAAGCAGCGGGATATCAAACGCGTCGCACAGCATAATGAAGCGCGCGGCCTTGTCCGCGCCGTCGCTGTCGATCGCGCCCGACAGGCGCATCGGGTTGTTGGCCACCACCCCGATCGGACGCCCTTCGATCCTGGTGAGCGCGGTCACCATCGTCTGGCCGAAATGGCGCCGCAGTTCCAACACCGACCCGGAGTCCGCGATGGTCTCGATCACCTTTCTGACTTCGTAGCTGCGCAACCGGTTCTCCGGTACGATTCGCCGCAGCAACCGCTGATCGGGGCATTCCCAGGCAGGCAACGCGCCCTGGAAATAGGCGAGATATTTCTTCGCCACCGCGACCGCTTCAGCCTCGTCGGCCACGGCGATATCGACCACACCGTTGGGTACTTGCACGTCCATCGGACCGACCTCCTCCGGACGAAACACCCCTAACCCGCCGCTTTCGATCATCGCCGGCCCGCCCATCCCGATATTCGAGTTCGCGGTTGCGATCACCACATCGCAGCATCCCAGCAGCGAAGCGTTTCCCGCATAGCAGCGGCCCGAGACGATTCCCACCAGCGGCACCAGTCCGCTTAACGCGGCGAAGTCGTGAAAGGTGCGGCTGCTGAAGTCGCCATCTGTGTCGCCGGGGCGCCCTCCCCCGCCCTCCGCGAACAATACCAGGGGCAGGCGGAAGTCACGCGCAAACTCGAACATCCGGTCCTTCTTGCGATGGTTCAGATGGCCCTGCGTACCGGCCAGCACCGTGAAGTCGTAGGCGAGCACCACGCAATGCGCGCGTTCGGGCCCGAACAGGTCCGCGTTAATCGTGCCGTGGCCAGCCACCAAGCCATCGGCCGGCGTGTTTTTGATCAGGTCTTCCATCGTGCGGCGCCGGCGCTGCGCCGCAACCACCAGCGGCCCGTACTCGATAAAACTGCCCGGATCGCACAAATCATCGACGTTCTCGCGCGCGGTGCGCTGGCCGCTTTTGCGCCGGCGCGCGACCGACTCGGGCCGCGCCGCGTCGAGCACGATCTCGTGCCGCTCCATCACCTCGGCCAAATCCGGGCGTATGTAGTCGAGGTCCAATTCTTCGCCCGCGCCCGCGGCCGCCGCTTCCACTTCGCGCTCTTCGATGAAGACCAACGGATGCTTCTCAAAAACGGTGTCGCCCTTGGCCACGGTTATACGCCGCACTACTCCGCTCAGGGGCGAGCTGATCACGTGCTCCATCTTCATCGCTTCCATGATCAGGAGCTGCTGGCCCGGTCTAACCGCTTCGCCTTCGGCCACGTCGAGCGACGCGATCGTCCCCTGCATCGGTGCGGTGACGGCAATGGTATTTTCCGGTCCCTGGAGTTCGTAACCTGCGGCGGTGCCTCCACTGTCGTAATCGGAGGCAGGGATCTGACTCACGGCGGACTTCCCGTGATGCAAGACGGCCAGCGGGTCGCTCGAATCGATCCGGGCGCCGGCCAGCCGCGGCGCAGAGGGCTGCTCGAAGTACATCCGCGGATGCACGCCTGGTGCCGCCGCCGTCAATTCCGTGATTCGTTCCTCGACGAAACGGGTATGCACGCGATGAGCCACGAAGTCGGGATGCCTCAGCAGGCTCTGAAGAAATCCGAGATTGGTGGCTACGCCTTCGACCCTGAACTCGCACAGCGCCCGATACGCCTTGTTGACCAAGTCAGCAAAATTGGATGACCGTGATCGCACTATTATTTTCGCGAGCAGCGAGTCGAACCTGGGATTGGTCGTGTAACCGGGATAGGCGAAGGTATCGACGCGCAAACCGGGACCCGTGGGCGCTTCGAAGGCGGTGATCTTGCCTCCCGAGGAAAGCGCATTGCCGTCAGCTCCCATCGATTCCGCATTGATCCGAAGCTGAATCGCAAAGCCGCGCGGCGCTTCGAGGTCCGCAAGGCGCAAGCCCAGTTCGGACAGGGAGTGTCCCGAAGCGAGCAGAATCTGGACCTGAACCAGGTCCACGCCGGTAACCTCCTCGGTGACGGTATGCTCGACCTGAAGGCGCGGATTCACTTCTATAAAGGCGAACTCGGCTTCGCGATCGGCGTCCGCGCCAACCAGGAACTCGAACGTGCCCAGGTTGTCGTAGCGCACGCTTTGCGCCATCCGGACGGCCGCGTCTGTGATACTCCTGCGCATCGACTCGCTGATTGCGGGACTGGGCGCCACTTCGACCAACTTCTGATGGCGCCGCTGGATGGTGCATTCGCGCTCCCACAGATGGCTTACATCGCCCGACCCGTCGCCCAACACTTGCACTTCGATATGACGCGCCGACGGCATCACTCGTTCGACGTACAGGTCGCCCTTGCCGAAGGCCGCGCGCGCCTCCGACTGGCAGCGTTGGTAGGCCGCTTCGAGGTCTTCGATTCGGGCCACGTAGCGCATACCGCGGCCACCCCCGCCCGCCGTGGCCTTGATCATCACGGCGGCGCCGGCAGGCATTGACGCGAAGAACTCGCGCGCGTCCTGCAGACTCGTGAGACCCGAAGTCGCCTCGAGCACCGGAACTCCACATTGCTGCGCCGCGCGGCGCGCCCTCACCTTGTCGCCGAACAGCTCGAGGATTTCCGGGCGCGGTCCGATGAACACGATCCGCTCATCAGCGCAGCGCCGGGCGAGATGGGCATTCTCGCTGAGGAAGCCATAGCCCGGATGAATCGCGTCGCAGCCGGCTGCGCGCGCCGCCGCTACAATTTGTTCCACGTCGAGGTAAGCGGCGGCGCCTGCGCCCGAAAGTTGGCGCGCCTCGTCGGCCCGGATGGTGTGAAGCGAAGCGCTATCGTCCTCGGAAAACACCGCGACGGTGCGAATCCCCATTTCAGCGGCGGCGCGGATGACGCGAATCGCGATCTCGCCGCGGTTGGCGACCAGGATGCTTCTTGGAATCATCAGCTATAGGTGCACAGACGGTGCATATCGTTAGACTCCCGCAACGCGAGGCGCTCTGAAAATAGTAAATTTTGTGTGTGCGTGCATCCCGATTACGGAGTGCCGCAGTGCGCTCTCTGTAATCGGCGTCTTTGCGCGGATCAATTTGCACCGCCGCAAATCCAAAACGAAGTTCCAGAACAATCGCTCAGTTTTGCTTGACGGCTGAATCCCGTAGCTTTAGGCTCTATGCGTCATCCCATCCACAAGAATGAGGCGAATCTAGATGGCCCGCAGGGCACAGGGACGGTCGTTGCGAACTCCGGGGCGTCGCCCCGAGCCTGAGAGCCCGGCCCGCCCCGCCGATCCGACGCCTCTGGAAATCGCCTGTGCCCGTACCCTGCATTGGCTCAACGCGGAGCAATTGGCGACGGTGCGGGCGGCAGCGTCGATTGAGCGCATTCGCGCCCATTGCAGGATCGGCATCGATGACAACAACCTTCGCTACCTGGTGACCGGCGCGGTTCGGACCAGCTACACGGACCAGGGCTGCCGCCGCCGGCTGTCGAATTTCCTTGGCCCCGGCGACATGGTGCAAAACCCCTTTTTCTGTTCGCCCGGTACCTTTCGCGTTTTCGAAACCATGACCGAATGCACGGTACTCAGGGTTCCGGTCGAGCCCTTCGCGCAGGCAGTTGTCGGCGTTCCATGGAAGACCTTCAAGGAGTCGGTCACCGCAACCCTCGGCACCACGTTTTCCCTGCTGGCGCTCAACACCCGTTTGCGAGGCGTCCGCGCCATCTCACGGCTTGCGCAGGTACTGCTCGACCTTGCTTCGCGGTTCGGCGTCCAGGATTCCAGCGGAACGGTATTGACTATCCGGCTGACCCGGACGGACCTTTCGGCGCTAGTGGGATGCTCGCGCCAGCAGTTGACGATGTTGCTCAATGAACTCGACAAGCGGCGCGTTCTCTCCAACCGCGCCGGCCGGATGGTGCTCGACGTGTCCAAGCTCACGACGCTGGCCAAACTCGGAAGAACGGGCATCGTGAATCTGGCCAATCCTCCGTTGCCGCCCTGCTTCCAAATGGAACACGCACCCGCGCTTGGCTCTCAAGCCGGCGCGGCCGCGCCCGAGCCCACAGAGGGGCCTTCACCGGCCAGGTAAGCCTGAGATCCGCTTGCTTCGCCCTTGCGCGTGGTTGACGGCCGCCGCTCGCCGATCGTTATATGAGCCGCAGCGAAGCTTAACCGCGCTCCGCGGCAATGCACGCGGGTGCGATGGAGGACCGATGGCTGAAGCGGTGAAGCAGAACCTCGCCGGACTGCGCGTTTTGGATATCACGCAGTACATCGCGGGTCCGACGTTGGGCCGTATCCTTACCGACCTGGGCGCCGACGTCGTCAAGTTGGAGATGCCGCCCGGCGGTGAATTTTCGCGCGCGGGCAGCTTTCCGCCGCCGGTGGACGGCCAGGCCCCCAACTACATCTATTACAATCGCGGCAAGCGCAGTCTCTGCATCGACTTCAAGCGCCCCGAAGGTGCGGCGATCGTGGTCGAGCTGGTGCGCCATTTCGATGTCGTGATCGAGAACTACACGCCCGGGGTGCTGAGCAAATACGGGCTTTCGTACGAGGCCTTCAAGAAGGTAAATCCGCGCGTGATCATGTGCTCGATTTCCGGCTTCGGCCAGAAGGGTCCGCGCGCCAATTTCCCCGGAAATGATATGACCGGGCAGGCATTTTCCGGACTGCTGCACTTAACCGGCAACGACGACGGCACGCCGGTCTATCCGGGAATGTACCTGGCCGACGGCAGCGGCGGGGTCAACGGCGCCGCCGCGGTGCTGGCGGCGTTGTACTATCGCGACCGCACCGGCATTGGACAGCATATCGATGTGGCGCTGTACGAGTGCGTCTTTCACATCCACGACATCGTCCTGATGCAGCACCTGTTCACGTATGGCGATTACAACCCAGGCCCCACTGGACGCCATCGCCCGGGCGCAACGCCGTGCGGCATCTTTCGCACGCGGGACGGATGGATCGTCCTGACCGTGCTGAACCATTACTGGAAGAAGTTCACCCAGGATATCGGCAAGCCAGAGCTGGCCAAGGACCCACGCTTCAACCCGTTCACCACGCGTTGGGAGCACCGAAAGGAATTGGAACCGATCATCGAGGAATGGCTGCAATCCTTCGCCGGCCGCGACGAAGCGCTCAAGTTTTTGATCGACCGTCACTACCTCGCCGCGCCCGTGATGGATTTGCGCCAGACCGTTGGCATGATCAAACAGGAAGGGCGCGGCGCTCTCCAGACTATCGACGTGCCCGGCTATGGCGAAGTGTCGGTGCCCAAGGTGCCCTATCTGTTCTCTGAAACCAAGGTTGAATTCAAGCCGATTCTCTCCCTGCTGGGACAGGATAATCGATCGATATTGAGCCAATCGCTGGGCTACAGCGATCAGAAGCTCGACGAGCTGCAAGCGGCGGGAATTCTGATCGAGGACCGCGCGATGGCGAAGCAACGCAAGTGATGACGATCTGTTTTCTGCGCTCAGCGCAGCTTAGTTGCGACGAACGGCTGTGCTCCGAATGACAGAGACAGGAGAGGTCGAAAAATGAGAGCAGCGGTCCTGCAGGGTCCCCACAAACTATCGATCGAGGAAGTGGAAATCGACCGCCCAAAGAGCCATGAGGTACTGGTCAAGATAAAAGCAACCGGTGTCTGCCACAGCGACCTTCATTACTACGAAGGCAACCTCCCGTCGCCGAACCCGTGCATCCTGGGGCATGAGGCGGCCGGCATCGTCGAGGAGGTGGGGCCGGACGTTACCGCCTTCAAACCGGGCGACCACGTGATCCAACTGCCCATGATTTTTTGCGGACATTGCGCGCGCTGCGTCTCGGGACTTCCCACCTTGTGCAGCAATCCCGGCGCGAGCCGCAGGCGCGACGACGAAAAGCCGCGCACCGCCTGGCGCAGCAAGAAGATCACGCCAACCGCGGACGGCGGCTCTTTCGCGGAGAAGGTGCTCAGCCACGAAAACGGCTTCGTCAAGATCGCCGACGACGTGCCGCTCGATCGCGCGGCGCTGGTCGGATGCGGTGTGATCACCGGCGCCGGCGCGGTCCTGCGCACCGCGGAGGTCAAGGCGGGAAGCACGGTGGCGGTTTTCGGCTGCGGCGGAATCGGGTTGTCGGCCCTTCAAGCGGCGCGATTGGCCGGCGCGCGCAGGATAATTGCCGTTGACGTCCTCGAGAGCAAGTTGGCCGCCGCCCGCCGCCTGGGCGCGACTGATACCGTGGACGCGTCCTCGGCGGATCCGGTCAAAGCGATCCGCAACCTGACCGGAGGCGGCGTCGACTATGCCTTCGAGGCAATCGGCACCGTTGCGACCGCCAAGCAGACATTTGAGTGCACCGCGCCGCGCGGGACCGCCGTGGTCATCGGAGCGATCGCGGGCAATCCCGAGCTGCCCATCTCTTACGGATTGCTAATGGGTGAGCGGAAGATCATGGGTTCTATTCTCGGCTCAACTCGCTTCGTAATAGACGCGCCGAACTATATCGAGCTTTATCGCCAGGGCCGCTTTAACCTGGACGAGATGGTGACGCTCCATTGCCGGCTCGACGACCTGCTGGAAGCCTTCGAATTAATGAAGCGCGGTGAGGTGATTCGCTCGGTGGTAGTGTACGACTAAAGTCTGAACATCCGTTATCGGGATTGACTGCCAATGCGATGTTAGATTAGGAGCTAATATTAGGAGTTGTTCGCGGTTGGAAAATTGGGGCGCCTGTTGGGCGTGAAGGAGAACGGTTATGAAATTCGGATTCATGGGATGGCTTCAGCTTCCTAAGCCCTGGGACCCTGATTCGGAATATCGGATTTGGAACAACGGACTCGAACAGATTGAGCTCTGCGACCGGATCGGAATCGACCATCTGTGGGAAATCGAGCATCACTTCCTGGAGGAATATTCCCACTCCTCGGCTGGTGAGAGCTTCCTCGCCGCATGCAGCCAGCGCACCAAACGGATCCGCCTGGGCTCCGGAATCTGCCTGCTGCCGCCCAATTACAACCATCCGGCGCGTGTTGCCGAGCGCGTGGCGGCGCTGGACCTGATGAGCAACGGGCGCGCCGAGTTCGGCACCGGCGAGTCCACCAGCTTTACCGAACTGGACGCGTTCCACGTCTCGCGGGCGGAGAAACGCGCGCAATGGCGCGAAGCGCTGGGCGTGGTTTGCCGCATGATGGTGGAAGAGCCGTTCCGCGGCGCGCAGGGCAAATACTTCACCATGCCGCCGCGCAACGTCATTCCCAAGCCGCGCCAAAAGCCGCACCCGCCGGTGTGGGTGGCCTGCTCGCGCCAGGAGACCATCATGACCGCGGCCAAGTTTGGAATCGGCGCGTTAACCTTCGGCTTCGTGTCGGCCGAGGACGCCCGCAACTGGACCGCTTCATATTATCGCGTGCTGGCCGACGCCGTACCCCTGACCTATCGGGTCACCCCCGCGGTCGGTTTTCTGATGACCACCGTGTGCGATCGCAACGGCGACCGCGCGCGGCGCATGGCCGAAGAAAACGCTTTTGGTTTGTCGGGACGTCATTACTATGTTGACGGCGTTCACAAGCCGGGCAGGACCAACCTGTGGGAGATGCAGCAGGCGATGCCTCCCGAACACAAGATGAATCCGTTTGCCAACGCGGTCGGCACGCCTGATGAAGTGCGCAAAGTGATGCTGGAATACGAAGCCTGCGGCGTGGACCAGCTCATCTTGATCGCGCAGTTCGGCAAACTCCCCCACGATTACATCTGCGAGTCGCTGGAGTTGTTCGGCAAGGAAGTGCTGCCGGAGTTCGCGGAGCGCCGCGACAAACGCGAACAGGAAAAGGCCGAACGACTGGCCCCCGTTATCGAGACCGTGATGAAGCGGCGCGTCGAGCCGCCAACCCCTTGGTACAACGAAGAATACAGCTACAAGGCCGACGGCTCGATGGTGCGGCATTGGGGCTACAGTCCGGAACTGATGGAGGAAATGGCCAAGGCTCAGGCCGGGGCCAAGCCCGCAACGCCAACGGTTCCGAGCAAATAGCCTGGCGCGTCTTGCCTTTTCCAAAGCTCGCTTGTGGATGAATCCGCAAGCGCCCTGGCGCTTACAAGGAAAAACTTGCATAAAGGCGCCGTCTCCCTGACCAGCGAGACGGCGCCTTTAACCTTGGGATTTGCATAACTCCAGACGTCTGCGGATGATTCTCCGGGCGCAATCCGATCGAGAATGACAAAGCCCTGGCGATGAGCTAAGAGACTTATTCACCTTGGTAAGAGGTGCCCGCCGATGACTCCCACGGAAATGAAGGAAACGGTGCGCAAGGTATGGGCCGCGCTGCGTGATGATCGGATCGACGCCGCGTTCGCCTACATGACGGAAGACGTGCGGTGGGATTCGGCTGGCCGCATGGCGGGTGATATGAGCGGCCGGCGCACAGGCAAAGCTCAAGTCCGCCTTTTTCGCGAGGCCGTGCCAAAAGCCTTCGCCGGCCCGCGCGAGACCGAATGCCGGCGGCTTTACTGCGAAGGCAGCAGCGTGGTCTGCGAGCTCTGGGCGCGCGGCCCGCTGCGCAACGGCAACACCTACGAAAACGTCTACTTGTACATCTACGACTTCGACGATCGCGGTCTGATCCGGGAAATCCGCGAATACGCCGACGTGCAGCGCGCGGAATTCCTGATGCGCGGATTGTTCTGAGACTCGCTAAACGGCCTGCATTGTGGGCGGCGTGAGGCTCGATCGAATGCCCGATGAGAAGAAAGCCATGGTCGAAGAGTTCCTGGCGGCTCTGGCTGCCGACGAACTCGATGAGGCCCTCTCGTTTCTGTCAGACGATGTCAGCTGGTTCTCGCATGGGCTGATGCCGAATGGATTGAGCGGGCGGCGCGAAGGCAAGGAAGCGGTGGCAAAGTACCTGGAGCGGTTGTCGAGAGCCTTCGTAAACCGGGAGCGCGATATCGCCATTGTCCACATGTTCCGCGAGGGCGACGTCGTGATCTGCGAGGCAAGAGTCCACGGTCAGTTGAAAAACGGAAAACCGTACGACAACGGCTACGGACTGGTACTTGATTTTCTCAACGGGCGGATTCAGGCGGTGCGCGAGTATTTCAATTCCGCGCTTGCCGCCGAGGCTTTCGAGGGCCTCCTCTGGTAGGTTCCTTCGCTGCCCACCGAAATTCGTCAGATAGGGGAATCCATCGAAGACGCGCAACGGCTTGGCGCACAAGGTTTACCAGGCTCATTCGGTACTCGCGGTCGTGGCCGGCATCCTGCTGGTTGCCGGATTTTGCGGAATTGCCGCCGCCCAATTCAACTACAGCGACCAGGCCTACAAGTCATTGGCCGGTCCCAATGAGTCCATCCCGCAGGGAACAAAGATCACCTTACAGAACTGGCAGCAGTATCGCCGCTTTCTGCCGATCGGATTGCAGTGCCTCTACAGCGGTCAGTACTTCTGGAAAATCGGGCCCGAGGCCGACTATGGGATGACCGTCGGTCCCACGGTTCACATCGCACTGCCCAATCAATACCGCAAGGACACTGAACAGTATTCGGGCCAGGTAAAGCTCCACAAGCTGGATAGCGGCGGCTACACGATCGACGGCTACGTGGCGGGCGTACCCTTTCCCGAACCGGGTGGCCAGGAGAAGGGAACTCAAGTCGGCTACAACGTGAGAGAGCGCTACCATCCGTTTTTAATTCACTACCTGACTAACTCCCACACCATCGACCGCTTTCACAGCGTCTCGCTCACCAAGGGCGACATCAATACCTGGCGCCTGTCCAACCTGAGCGAACCGGATATGCCCAAAAACCTGCCCTACGCCAACGGCGTGCAGATCGTGTCGCGCTTCTTCGATTTTCAGCTCGAGCAGGTCAAGTACACCACCCAACTGGCGCAGGTCTTCAGCGATCCGCAACGGGTGCAGGAGATCTATGTGTTTCTGCCCTCGCTCAGGCGGTCGCTGCGCCTGTCATCCGCCGCTCGATGCTCGCCGATCCTGGGTACCGACTGGGTACAGGACGACAACGGCCTGGGCTTCAACCTGCAGTGGACCAACTTCAAAGTCGAATACCTGGGCGAACACAAGATGCTGGCGATGATGCACATGGATCCGGTCGCCCGTTTCCGCGACGACTCCTACCATCTGGCGCAATCCACCATGCCCTCCTGGCCCAAGCCGGTCGAAGGCAACTGGGAGCTGCGCGACACCGAGGTTATCGTGCTGACACCGCTTTCGGACATGAAGGGCTACTGCCACCAGGAAAAGGTCTTCTATGTTGACAAGGAGACCTGGCAGCCGTTCAACGTGGATA
>Ga0126381_100001359_pt1 | contig 26388 bp, 22 predicted proteins | sample PanSoiMetPlot_28_FD_96465 | JGI IMG/M metagenome (GOLD analysis project Ga0126381, IMG submission 96465) | Tropical forest soil microbial communities from Panama - MetaG Plot_28 | ecosystem: Environmental > Terrestrial > Soil > Tropical forest > Bulk soil | place: Panama | collected 2016-02-17
ACTGCCACGCAAGAAGAGCGAGCCAGGGATAAAGATAGTAATTGGTTCGGAAGGTGAGGGCTGCCGAGAGCGCCGCCGCGCCCGCGAGAACAGGCCATTGCAGCTGGCGCAGACCCAGAAACAGGGCCGCCGCAAGGCAAAGGAACAAAAAGGCCACGTCATTCAGGGGCCGGAATCCAACGAGATACCAGAATGAAGATCCGCCGGTGAAGACCACCCAGATCCCCAGAACCAGGCTCAGACCGGTTGCGATCAGGTACAGAGCGAAATAGAGAAGCTCGCGGCGATCTCGCTCCGCCAGCCACAGCAGCAGGAGGCACGCTCCAATGCCGCACTCCCCCGCGATCACGATGAACGCCGGCGTGAGGGCCAGCCGCAGACTCGTCTCCGCGGCCTCCACTTCGGCATTCGCATGCTCCGCGGTAGTGATCCAGTAAGGACCGCGATCCGCCAGTCCGTTTGTCAGAGAGCCCCACCTCGCGCCGGTGTTCCATATCCGCAGACTAATCACCAGCGGCGATCCGGATTGGATCGCCTCAGGCGGCACAGCGAACGAGCGAGGCTGGAAGAAGCCCACCGCTGGCTTGCCGAAATCATGGGTATCGCCGATCCGGAAGCCGTTGGCATAGATTTCGTAACTCTCGGAGACGAGCCCGACAGTGACGCGAAGCTCCCGGGCCGAAGCAGGCGCCGGTACGGTTCGCCGCAGCCAGTACACGCGCTCGCTGCGCGGCGTTCGTTGCGGCAACGAGACTGTGGGCCAGCCGCTGTCGTCGACATCCGGCTGAGACCACCGGAAATCGTCGACGAGGCTGAGTTTCCACGGACCGGACAGATTGACGGACTGGGCGGCCGCCGCAGCGACCGCAAGCAGCAGCAACGCAGCTGTTTTCATAAGGTCAAGATCCCTACGAGTCTAGCGGAAGCGGCTGATTTGAATTGGCGATTCGGGATGATTCGTATGTGAACATTGAAAAATGCTCTGGCTTGTGCGGCACGGGGAGACTGAATGGAGCCTTTCCGGCGCTCACACCGGGCGTACGGACCTTCCTTTGACGCCTAAGGGCGAGGAGAAGGCGACGGCGATCCGGGGGAAGCTGGGCGGACAGCCGTTCTCGCTGGTGCTGGTGAGTCCCATGCAGCGGGCGAGACGGACGTGCGAGATCGCGGGATACGGCGGCGTCGCGCAGGTCGATCCCAATCTGCTCGAGTGGAATTACGGGGATTACGAGGGCAAGACGACCGCCGAGATTCGGAAGAATCATCCCGGTTGGTTCCTGTTCCGTGACGGCGTGCCGAACGGGGAGTCGATTGGGCAGGTAGCGGCGCGGGCGGAGAAGGTGATCGAGCGGGCGGTGAGCGCGGGCGGCGATGCGGCGCTATTCGCGCACGGACATATACTGCGCATTCTCGCGTCCCAATGGATGGGACTGCCGCCGGAAGATGCGCGTTTGCTGGCCCTCTCCACCGCGAGCGTGTCCGTTCTCGGCTACGAGCACGAGACCCGCGTCATTACTCGCTGGAATCTCTGACTTTCCGCTGCGCGAGCAGACGCAACGTTTGCAGGTGGGATTGGTCGCGACGTCGAGGTGTTCGCGAAAGGCGCGAGCTTCAGGCCCATTGAGGATTTGGAACAGCCCGGTTTCGCCCCCGATTTTGCCGAAGGGGGCGTGAAAGAAACACGGCCGAACGGAGCCATTGGGTTCAACGACTGCGGATGTCCATGGCGCGTTGCAGACCGGCGCGGCGAATTCGGAGAGGCCGAGCGCGGCGCGGAAATGTCCGGCCACGCGGCGCAGCTTTTCGGGCGATTCACGGATGAAGCGTCCGCAGTCACCACGCGCGATCAGGATTTCGATCTGGGCCTCAAGAGCGCGAAGGTCGTCGTGCGTCAGGGCTACATCGTTGTCGATCAGACGCAGGCTCTCGGGCGTGCGGTTGAAGGCCTCCGAGTGCGTGTCAACGGCGAGGAACGAGATCGAATCCACGTCGAGCAGCCGGGCGGCGCTTACGGTTTCGACGAGCAGGCCGCAGTTTGCGCGCTGGACGGTACACCGGGCTGAGACCGGGAACTGCTGGTCGAACGAGCGGAGACGGCGGATGCCTGATTCCAGCAGGTCGAAGGCTCGGGTGACGCCTCGGATTCGATCATGGATGTGGCGGGGGCCGTCGAGCGAGACGATCAGGTCATCGAAGTCTTCGGCGATTTCCGCGGCGTAACGCTCGATGAGGAGGCCGCTGGTGAGGACCGTCGTGCGGATTCCGCGGGCGCGGAGTTCGCGGGATTTGCGGAAGAGGTCCGCGTGAAGGAGAGGTTCTCCGCCGGAGAAGACGACCCATTCAACGCCGAGCTTCTCGATGTCATCCAGCTGGCGGTCAAATTCGGCGGCGCCGATTTCCTCGACGGTCTTGCGCTTCCAGATGTCGCACATCGCGCAGCGGCAGTTGCAGACGCCGTGAGCATTTAGAACGAGGACGCGAATGCGTTCCGTTAACAAACCACCGCCTCGGATTCCAGGCGATGGGCGTCCACCTTGGGCTTCGGCGGCGTCGCTATTCGATCGGCCCATGATTTGAGAGCCAGCTCAAACGGGAAGCCATAGAAATCGTGATCGAGCCTCCATCGCGAGGGGACGCCGATCATCCCATGAACGATGCGTTGGAGCGCGTTCTGTTTTTTGACGCGGATGGGGATTCGCTCGAAGGCGAGCCGGAGGTACTCGCGCATATCCTGAAGTTCGCGGTGCGCCTTGCCCTTGAGCCAGGGGAGCGTTGTGTAGCGGGGGAAAAAATCCACCCAGCCTTCGAGCGTGGTGGGGACTTCAATGCCGAGTTCGAAGGCGCGTTTCATAATCGGCGAGCCGGGGTAGGGCGTGAAGATGTTGGTCCAGAATTCGGCGCCGGGGAAGCGGCGGCAGATGTCCATCATCATTTCGACCGATTCGCGGCGCTCGGCGGGACCCTCGCCCGGGAAGCCGAAGATCATGTTGAACGAAGGACGAATCCCGGCCTGGGTGAGCTTGTCGGCCGCGATGTAAATGGTTTCGATCTTCTGAAAGTCCTTCTGCATCAGCTTCATGACTTTCGGAGATCCGCTGTCGGCCCCCTGCGAAATCTGATGAAGCCCGGAGCGGCGGAGGAGCTTTAGTTCTTCGACCGAGAAGCGATTGACGAGATTGGTGGAAGCCTGAATGCTCCAGTCGAATTTGATGCCGCGCTCGACGAGCCCTTCGGCGATTCCGAGGGCGCGCTCCCGGTCGACCAGGAAGTTGTCGTCGACAATCCAGAGGAGCTGGAGGTTATAGCGGCTGACGAGGTCGGTGGTTTCTTCGACCACCTGCTCGGGATCGAGCGCGTTCCACTTGCGGCCGTAGACGCCGTCATTGGTGCAGTAGGCGCAGTTGTAAGGGCAGGCGAGGCTTGATGTGTACATCGCCCAGCGGCGGCCGCAAACGCGCTCGTAGGCGTCGAAATCGGCGAGGTGATAGGCCTTGGGCGGCATTTCGCGGATGGGTTTGAGGGCGCGGGGCTTGTTGAAGCGGAGCTTGCCCTCTACTTTGTAGCCGACGCCTTCGATGCCCTCGAACGATTCGCCGGCTTCGATGCGCTGAGCCATTTCGAGCAGGGCTTCCTCGCCCTGGCCGATGCAGACGGCATCGACGCATTCGGCCGCGAGGGTCTGGTCGGGCAGGAGGGAGGGATGCCATCCGCCGAGGATCACCGGCTTTTCCGGATACATCTCCTTCGCCGCGCGGGCCAACTGGACGGTCTCTTTGATCATGGGACCGGTGACGAGGGAAACGCAGAGGCAGAGGGCGTCGCTCAATTCCTCGAGCGCGCGTTTGCGGAAATTCGGGGTAATGGTGGAGTCAATGATGCGGACTTGATAGCCCGCGCGAAGGAGCGGCGTGGAAACGGCGAGAATGCCGAGAGGAGCGGTAGCTTCAGTGCTCGAAAATGCCGGAAAAAAGAAAACAATTTTACGGGCCGGCTCTTTTTTCGTGATCATTGCTAATTCACCGATATCGGCTCGAGAAAACTTATAACATTATTGACTGACCGGTGGGTGTTTTCGGAACATAATTTCACGTTCCTGACCAGCCGCGGGGCGGGTCATAAATTACGGCAGGCGTGACCCCAACGTTTCCAGCACGCGCTTATGACACTCCTGCGGCCCGCGCCGCGGAACGAGTGCGGACACTTTATGTCCTGGAGCGGCCGTCGGCCGTCGTGTTGCTTATCCTGCTCAGTCCGCTGCTGGTGGCGACCGCATTCGCAGTGTTTTTGCTTTCGCGACGCGGTCCGCTGGTGGCCCATAACCGCATCGGATGGCGCGGGACGCCGTTCGCGATGCTGAAGTTCCGCACGATGTGGGGCGGCGGCGAGGCGCGCAGTCCGTTCTTTTCGGTTGAAAATGTGGGCGGTTTTCAGGGGATGGCGAAGACCGCCGACGATGCGAGAGTCACGAGCGGGTTCGCCGCGTTCTGCCGGCGGTATTCACTGGACGAGTTGCCGCAACTGTGGCACGTGGCCCGCGGCGAGATGTCTTTGGTGGGTCCGCGGCCGCTGACGCTGACCGAACTGCGGGACCACTATGGGACCGCGACGGAGGAGGTGCTGTCGCTGCGTCCGGGGTTGACCGGGTTGTGGCAGTCGATGGGGCGAAGCAGGCTGACTTACGCGCAGCGACGGAGGCTGGATCTGCTGCTGGCGCGGCGAATATCGACCACCATGTACTTCGCGATTCTGGCGCGGTCCGTGCCGAAGCTGCTGGCAGGCGAGGACGCCTACTGAGATGCGCGTCGCGCTGGTTCATTACTGGCTTGTGAACCACAGAGGCGGCGAGAAGGTCCTGGAGGCGCTCTGCCGCATCTTCCCTAAGGCCGACATTTACACGCTGTTTTACGAGCCTTCAGCGGTCTCACCGGCGATTCGCGCTATGAATGTGCGGGCGTCGTTTCTGAATCCGCTGCGGAGGTTTTACCGGTCGCTGCTGCCACTCATGCCGATGGCGCTCGAGAGCTTCGATCTTCGCAATTACGACCTCGTGATCAGCAGCGAATCCGGTCCGGCGAAGGGCGTGCTCACGTCGTCAACCACCAGGCACTATTGCTATTGCCATACGCCGATGCGTTATCTGTGGGAGCTTTATCCGGCCTATCTGGACGAGTTCCGCAGCAGCGCGCTGAGGCGCGCGGTATTCACGATGTCGGCGAGCTATCTGCGGACGTGGGATTTCAGCACGGCCGCGCGGGTGGATGGATTCATGGCGAACAGCCGCAACGTGAAGCGCCGGCTCTGGAAGACCTACCGGCGGAAGGCCCGCGTGGTTTATCCGCCGGTGGCGACGCAGTCGTTTCAATGGCGGCCCTCGGAGGATTACGCGCTGATGGTCGCGGAGATGGTCGCTTACAAACGGCTGGATTACGCGATTCGGTGCTTCTCGCGAATGGGGCGCAGGTTGAATGTCGTAGGAGACGGACCGGAGTACCGATCGCTGAAGACACTGGCGGGACCCAGCGTGAATTTTCTTGGCCGGGTGTCGGATGCGGATTTACGTAACCTTTATGCGAGGTGCCGCGCGTTCGTTGTTCCGGGTGAAGAAGACTTCGGCATTGCGACGGTGGAGGCGCTGGCGAGCGGAAAGCCCGTAATCGCGCTGGCGCGGGGCGGCACGATGGAAATCGTACAGAACGGATGTGGGGTTCTTTACGCTGAACCGACCGAAGAGTCGCTTGAAACCGCGCTGCGGCGGCTGGACGAAGTGGGACACCTGATCGAGCCGGGAGCGCTGCAGGCGAGAGCGGCGGAGTTTTCGGAGGCGCAGTTCGAGCGCCGGTTCCTCGATACCCTGGCGCGCTTCTGGTCCCGCGGGTCGACCGACCCAATTTCACAATTTGTTTACAACCTCGGGAAGACGTAAAGGGCGGATCAGGCCCTATGATCGGATATGCCTTCGCAGCGCGACGTCAGGGCCTGGGATGTCCGGGCAGGCGTCTGCGCCGCCGCGTCCGAACAACTGAGTGAACTCAGCGATGACGGTCTGATGTTCCTGTTCGGGGCGTCGGAGGAGCGGGAGCAGGCGAACCGTCTTTTCACCGAGCTGTACTCTCGATATCGGATTCGGGTATCGACGTGGTGCCGGCGCGTTGCGCGCGACCGCGAGAAAGTAGACGATCTGACGCAGGAGGTCTTTCTGCGGGCTTATCGCTACCGGCGATCGTTTCGCGGCGAAGCGCGGCTTTCGACATGGCTTTATACGATCGCGCGGAATACGTGTTTCACGGCTTTGAAGCGCGCGGAAGACGAGCCTTCAACGGGCGCGGAAGCGCTTGATGCAGCGCCCTGGGGCGAAAGCGGATTCGAGATTCAGCGGCGGCTGGAACGCGAAGAGGCATTCCATTCTCTGTGGCGGCTCATCGAGCGCAAACTTACGCCGACCGAGGCGAGAGTGCTGGCGCTACACTACGGACACGATCTGCCTCTGTCCGTGATTACGCGGCAACTGATGCTGTCGAATCCGAGCGGGGCGAAAGCGTATATCGTGAACGCCAAACGAAAACTCCGCGCGGTGTTGAGCGCACACGGGAACGGTCGCCACCTTGCCGCTGCTTGAGGCCGCGGGGGCCGCGGCCGCGCACGCGCGGACCACGTTGTGGTTCCCGATGGGGCAGCCGCTGGAACTCAAAACCAATTCGCGGGGAATCGCCGAAGCCGCGGCGGCGATGTGGTCGCCCTATGCAAAACGGGCAAATGTGGAGCGGTTCCGCATTCGCATTGAGGTCGAAGATCACGATGCCGAACAACCTCCGGTTCCGGCGCTTCCGGAGGGCGACGGGAATCTGATCACGATTACGCACGGTCCGGACAACTACGGATGGGTGGACCTGACGAAACGCTGGGCGTTCGCCACACTCACGCGCGACGTAGCGGCGGACGCTTCCTATGCGGTTCATTACTTTCTCGAGCCGATGTCGAATCTACTGTTGGGTACGGTGTTCGGCTACGCGCACGCGGCCGGGATCGCGCTCGCAGGGCAGGCGGCGCTGCTCTGCGGAGAGTCGGGCGCGGGTAAGACCTGTCTTGCATACGCGTGCGCCCGCGCGGGATGGGAGTTTCTTTCCGGCGACGCGATTCAGATTACCGATGGCGCGCGCACCGTTACCGGGCGGCCTTACTGGATCCGGTTTCGCGAAACGGCGCAGCGGCAGTTTCCGGAGCTGCGGCGGTTCGCGCCCAGCCAGAGACCGAACGGAAAGCTGGATCTGGAGCTTTCGACGGCGGCGCTGGGCATTCGGATCGCGCATGAACGCGCCCCCGGGTTCGTGGTGTTTCTGAAGCGGGAAGACGGAGTACGCCAGCCGCAGTTCGAGCGGTTACCTGCCGAGGAGGCGTACGCGATTCTGAGCCAACCGATTCGGTACGGGGATGCGGAATATCGCGACCGGCAGCGGAGCCGGCTGAGAGAATTGCTGGAAAGACCGGCGCTGCGAATGACCTACAGTGATCTGGACGAGGCGGAGCGGGCTCTGCGGAGGATGGTAAAAGGGAGCGAATGAGCGATTTGCTCCGCGTGATTCGGGCGCTGCGATTCGACGGCGATTACCGCGAAGAGCTGCGCGCGGTTCCGGAGAGCGCCTGGCCGCGGGCGCTGCGGTTGACGGATGAAGCGCAGTTGACGCTTCCCCTGGCGCTGCGATGCGGCGCGTTTCTTCCGGAACCTGTGCGGACACGCGTGGAGGGCAATCTTGCGCGGAATTCCGAGCGATTTCGGCGGACGATGGCGGCCTATGACCGGATCGCCGCGGCCCTGAACGCGTGGGGAATCGAATTTCTCGTTCTGAAGGGATTCACGCAGTGGCCGCATTATTGCGAAGATCTGCGATTCCGACCGCAGTACGATCTCGATTTTTTTGTCAGGCCCGAGCAGGTTCATGAGGCGGCGGAGGCAATCGGCGGACTCGGGTATGAGCCGGTGCGCGAGAGCCGGGGTCCGGCGACGGATCATCTGCCGACGATGCTCTTGCGCAACGGGTGGCGGTGGAGAGGGGATTACTTCGATCCCGAGATGCCGCCGATGGTCGAGACGCATTTTCGGTTCTGGAACGAGGGCCGCGAGTCGTTCCCGGTTACGGGCGCGGCGGGGTTTTGGGCGCGGAGGGTTGTTCGGGAGATTGAGGGACGTCGCGTGCCCAGCCTCTGCGAGGCGGATGCCTTCGCCTACGCGACATGGCATGTTCTGCGGCATGCGGTGCATGGGAATTTGCGGCTGTATCACGTTTACGAACTGGCGCACTTCCTCGATCGGACTGCTGGAGACGATGCATTCTGGAGCGAATGCCGGGATGCGGAGGCCGCGGCGATGCGGCTGGCTTGGGAGTGGTTTCGTCCGAGAATGAACTTGATCGCGCGCGAGCGCATGCAGGCGCTGCCGCGGGCGGCGGCGCGTTGGTTCGACGTTTTCGCGTTCTCGCCCGCGCTGGGAGTGGAGCGGCCGAACAAGCATGAGCTGTTTCTGCATCTTTGCCTGGCGCAGGGTTGGCGCAACCGGATGTGGATTGTTGCGCGGAGGCTGCTGCCGACGAATCCGCCGCGCGTGGAAAAGGATCCGCACGTCGCGCGGGCGGGCCCGGGGATGCGGCTGCGAAGGGTGGCATTTCGCATCGGCTTTCTGGCGCGACGCGCCCTGCTGCATGTGAGGTCGCTGGGACCGCTGGCGGCTGGCGGCGTTCAGTGGTGGAGAGCGTGGCGGCGCGCTTAGCCGCGATACTGGCTCTTCTCTGGTTCGTTTACGATACGGCGATTCCCGCGTGGAATGGACCGTCTTCTGATTTCCCGAATTACTACACGGCGGCGCGACTGGCAATTGCGAGAGAGCCGCTACATCTCTTTTACGACTGGACCTGGTTCCAGAAGCGGATTGACGAGGCGGGTTTCGAGCGGCAACTGGGCGGGTATGTTCCGCAGACTCCGGTTGCGATGCTTCCTTACATACCGCTGGCGGGGATGAGCCCGCTTGCGGCGCGGAGAGTCTGGGTGGCGCTCAATTGCGTGTTTCTCGGGGGCACGCTGTGGATGCTTGCGCCGATAACCGGGCTGGGAATTCCGGAGTTATGGCTGGTTGCTATGGCGGGATACGGGACGCTGCGGTCGAATTTCGCGCTGGGTCAGTATTACGTGTTTTTGCTGGCGCTGCTGACGGCGGGAGTGTGGCTGATTTTGCGGAAGCGGGAGTTTGCCGGCGGGCTGCTGTGGGGCGCAGCGCTGGCGCTGAAGTTGTATGGCGGCCCGCTGATGGTGTTTGCGCTGGTGAAGCGTCGGTGGCGGCTGGCCGGCGGGATGTTTGTGGTTGGCGCCGTGGCGTTGGTGGGAGCAGTGGCGTGGTTCGGATTGCGAGATGTGGAGTATTTCGGGACAGCGGTGCTGCCGCGCGCGTTGCGCGGGGAGATTATCGATCCGTATCATCCGGCGAACGGGGCGGTGACGGCGCTGCTGCGGCGAACATTCGTGCGGGAGGCAGATCTGAATCCCGCGCCATTGGTGGAAAGTCCGTTTGCATTTGGGTTTCTGCGGAGTTTTTTCACGCTTTCCGTGCTGGCGCTGCCTGCGTTGTCAGGAGCGGCGATCACGCGGCGAACTCTTGCGTGGTGGATGATTGCGATTCTGGCGGTTTCGCCGAATCTGGTTTCGTACAGTTACCTGCTCGCGCTGTTGCCCACGGTGTTGCTGATGAGCGAGATGCCGCGGCGGCTGTGGGCTTTGCCGTTGATGGCGTATTTGATGCTGGCGTCCCCGTTCCGTTGGAAGGCGGCCTTGCTGGTTACGTATTTCGTTGCGGCGGGGTGGAGTGAGATTCGGCAGGCCAGGATCGGATACGCGATTACGGGCGTGGCGATTGTATCGGTTGCAATCGCGTTCGCGGCGGGACGTCCCCTGCGGTTCGCGCGTGTTGGGTCACATCCTGGCCAGCTCTATTTGAATCGGCCGGCGGTTTCGCGTGCGGGGATGACGTACGAGACGATGACGCGGGATCGATATGCCGTGCCGGGGATTACTTTCGAGGGGAATGCGTTTCATCCGGCAATAACGGATTCGGGCGTGATTTATTTCGAAGGGAACGGGAAGATTGTGAGATCCGATGGGACTGCGGGTGTGATGGGCGAGGAGCCCGCTATATCGCGCGATGGATCGAAGCTGGCATTCGTGTCCGCGGGAGTTCTGTATGTGAAAGAGGGCGATGCGCTTCGGCGAATTGGCCGCGGACACGATCCCTCATTCTCCGCGACCGGGCAACTGATGTTCGTGAGGGAAGGCGAGGAGATGGCCTCACCTTCGCTCTCGGATGATGGGCGGAGACTGGCGTTCGCGGCACGGAGAGGATGGAACTGGCAGGTTTGGATTAGGGATCTAGCGACGCGCGCGGAACGCAGGATTACTGGCGGGAACTGCAATAACGATCATCCGGTTTGGGAGCCGGGATCACGCGCGATTGTTTTTGCCAGCGACTGCGGCAGAGGATTTGGGATGACCGCGCTGTTTCGCGCCGACGTCGGCAATTAGATCTGCGATCTCGGTCTGGAAGCGTTCGAGACGAAAGCGGTGGGACCACTCGTCGCGGGCTCCGCGGGAGCAGCGGGCAGCGAGCGCCGGATCCGCGAGCAGCGCTTCAATGCCGGCGGGCAACGACGTGGTGAGATATCCCGTTTCGAGGTGGCGCACCAACTCGGGAATGCCGCCGGAAGGGTATGCGATGACCGGAGTGCCGGCGGAAAAGGCTTCCATAATGATGCGTGGGGTGACTTCAACCGGCGACGAAGGCGCTGCGAGGAGATCGATTTCGTAGAGCGCTTCGGCGACGTTGGTGGTCCATCCGCGAAATTCGACGGACGCTCCGGTGGCTTCGGCGCGGACCTCGCGTTCGTATTCGGCGTTTGAAAACAGGGCGGCGCCGAAGACAATGAACCGGATATTCGGAAGCGCGCGGGCCGCGCGGATGAAATCGAGGTGGCCTTTTTCGGGCGAGATGCGCCCGATGATGCCGACTTTCGCGGGGAGCCGGGTGATGGGCCGGGGCAGAAAGCCGAGGTCCTCGACGCCGTTGTATATAACGCGAGCGTGAGGGTATGCCCGGGCGACAGATTGAGATGCGGCGATGACGACCGCGCGTTTTGCGGCGATCGCCGAGATGCGCCGGGCATAGGACTTGTCCGGCAGACTGTGGGCGTGGAAGATCAGCGGCGCGGGCGTGTGGGAAGCAGCGGGTAAGAGACGAGGGCCGTTCACGTAGACGACCTCGATCGCGTGCGCGCGGACCGCGCGGCGGATGGCGGCGGCGACATGAAGCGTGTCGTTCACATACCGGAGCGTGTCGGATGCCGTCTTGCGTCCGGAGCGGTAAGGGCCGAGCGGAATGCGGGATGAGGAGATACCCATGCCGCGGCAGAAATCAAACATCTCACCATCGCCGGGCGCCATGAAGAACGGGCGCCAGTTGCGGCGAAGGCATTCGCGCATGACGTCGCGCAGGCAGAACTGAGCGCCGCCGGGTTCGCTGAACTGATCGAGGAAGAGAATGTTCACGAAGCCTCCGCGACTTCGCGGACAGCGATTCCGAGTACCCAGAAATAGACCGGGAGAACGCGCCAGTAGGTGATGAGATCGCCCGAGAGCATCTGGACCATCTCGCCGATCCAGAAGCAGAAGATCCATTGGCCGAAGAATGCGGCGCGAGGACGGGGCGATCTGGCGGCGCGAAGGGCTTCGCGCAGGATCGCGCCGTTCAGGACCAGAAATGCGAGCAGGCCGAAAATGCCGGTTTCGGCGAGCAAGCTGAGATAGGTGTTGTCGGCGATGATTTTTGCGCCCGCGAAGGTGGAGTAGGGCAGGGTTTTGTAGCCGATGCCGAAGACCGCGTGCCAGGGCTCGCGCAGCAGGAAGTCGGAAAGCAGATTCCAGTTGGTGAGGCGTCCGGAGAGAACTCCGTTGGGTGAGTCGGCGAAAAATTGCAAAGAACCTGTGAGGCGTTCCCAATAACTGGCCGAAAAGGACGGCAGCGCGAGACGGACCAGGAGGACGGCCGAGATTGCGGCAAGGAGGCTCCAAAGCAGCGCGCGACCGATGCGCGCGCGCCGCACGAGAGCGAGGGCCGCGCATGCCACGAGGACATTCACAACCGACGCGCGGGAATAAGACAGGATTAGTCCGGCGGCGAGGACGATGCCGCCGAGCGCGAGCAGCGGCTTCGAGGCGGGCGATTCCGCGCGCGGGCGGAAGAGCGCGACGGCGATCATGACCAGGAAGAAAGCGCAGAAGTTGCCGAAGGTGCTGGCTTCGTAGAAAAGGCCCTGGGCGCGGCGCAGCACACCTACGTCGAGCCAGACGAACTGCGGCTCGAATCCGCCCGGAGCGGGGAACTGGTAATAGAAATCGGCGCAACCGAACAGGGCGCTGAGAATTGCGGCGATGAAGAGGAATTTCGCCAGGCGCAAGGGATCGGATTCGCCGTCTCGCGGACCGGCCGCAGCGAACCAGAAGACAAACGCGCCTAGCGCGAAGAGGGCGACGCGGAAGAGGGATCCGAGAGCGATAGTCGGGCCGGAGTAGAGTGCGGCGAGAAAGGCGCTGAATAAGAGAATCGCAAGGAACGCGGCGAACGCCGGGCCGAGAGTTACGGGCGCCGGACGCCATTCTTCGATGCGGATTGCAGCCGCGAACAGACCGAGCAGCGCGACGAGCGGCGCGACGTGAACTCCCGAGTCGCCGAGCGGGATGGGGAGCGGGGGCGTGAGAAGCGCGGCGGCGAAAAAGAGGACGAGCCAGCGTTCGGCGCGGAGAGCCGACCACGCGATTGCCGAGAGTATGAAAAGGGGAATCGCGAGGGCGACTTTTGCGGTCAACGAGGGCGCGATGGCAATGGCGGCGGCGAAAACTCCGATTACAAAGGGGGGCCACGCATCCGAACGCAGCCGGATTGAGCCGGTCATCGATATGCCGGTCATCGATAGGGAGAAGCGTATTTGCGATCGGGCGGGAGGACAGCAGCGCGATCCCAGGCGAAACGGATCGCGACGTAGGAGACGCCGGCGATGAGGGAGATCACGAACGCGACGAGTACGTTCAGCGGAACGTTGGGGAAACTGGGCCGCTCGGGAACGATGCCCGGGTCGAGAACCTGGAGCCTCTCCCCGCGGAAGGCCGCGGCGGCGTTAATGTCGTCGAGGGCGCTACGCGCGGAATCGAAATTGAAGTGCGCGGAACGGGATTCCTTTGCAAGTTCATCGCGGCGCGCGTTGGAGCGATCGATGTTGCGGCCGAGAGACTCTATCTGGGCATTGAGGCGGCGATCCTGCTCTTCGAGATCAGCTATCTTCGCGCGAAGTGCGGGCGCGCCCGAGTCCCCGGGCGCGCTGCTCAACTGAGCGCGGTCGTCCATGAGGTCTCGGTCAACCGCGTACTTCAACTGCGAGACGGTGGTGAGTTCTTTTTCCATGCCGGTGACGGCCGGAATGGAATCGGAGCCAGACTCGGCCGTTTGAAGCCGCTTCTCCGCGCGGTCGAGATTAGCCCTGGCTTCCTGGGCGGAGTCGGCCGCGGAGCGCTGAGTCATTGCGTCGCTCAGCGCAACGGTATGTTCGGCGATGTACCGTGCTAGCCGCTGGGCTTGGCGGGGATCCTGGAGAGTGGCCGAGATTTCGATGATGCGCGTGTTGACCGGTTTATCGACCTTCAGGACGGAGCGCTTCAGGGATTCGATGGAGCGTCCGGCGTAGCGCGAACGTATGCCAAGGTCGTCGAGCGCCTGAGAGAAAAGCGAGTCGCTCGATGCGAGGTGCTCGAAAGTCTTCAGAGATTCGAGGTAGACCGGGCTCAGTGACGTGGCCGAGCGCGGGTCCATGCCTGCTGACGGCTCGATTACAAGAGTTGCGGTCGCAGTGTAGCGGCTGGGAAGGATGAGACTGGCGACTCCGGCGAGAATAACGGCCGACACGCAAGCGACGAGGATCGTTCGCCATCGCGCGGCAAGATACCCTGCGAACTCGACTGCCTGCGTTCCACCGTTCATGCAGCTAGCCAGGAACGCCGGCCGGAAAAATATTCATTCCACCTGCGTTACAACATCACTGAAGCGAAATCACGGGTCCTGACGGAGTCTGCACACCTCCGACCATCGCCTGAAGCGAAACATCGCCCGTCCCGAGGTTCGACGGGAGCGTCAGATTTATTTGGTAAAGTCCCGCGCTGCTCATTCCTGCGAAGCCAAGCGTGACAGGCACGTTATTGATCTGGACAACGACCGGGTTCGTGGTCGCCGCGGCGCCGGTAAACGGCGCGCCTGGCGGGACGACTGGATTCGTCGGGCCAAGCCCCACGGCAAAGAGAACGACCGAGTCCCCCGCTTTGGCAGCGACTGTCTTGTAACCGAGAGATGTTCCGGTCGGCCCGACAATGTCGTAGGTCCCGCCTCCGAACGCGCCGGAGCCGTCCGACCTCAGAATGATACCGGCCACATGTTTTGCATCGAGCAGGCTGAACGAGGGACCGAAAGGAGCCAACGTCACGCTGGACATGGCGCTCCCGGCGGGCGTCGTAACAACCACCGTCACGGTACCCGTCGCAGTATCCTGGGGCGCCTGCAGATTGATCTGCGTTGGACTGACGTACCAGAGATAGGCCAGCTTGCCATTAATGGTGACGCTGGTACTGCCAAGCGACGTCGGAAAATCACCGTTCCACGTCGCGTTCTGGCCCGTGCCTGACAGGTTGGTGCCATAGATCGACACCCATTCGCCCGATTGAATTGTCGGGACGTTGCTGTATATCGGTACGATGCCGCCGCTTGTGATAGTGGCCATCGGCACCGTCGCATGCGGCGCGAGTCCGCTGGCGAGCGGAGTTCCGAAGATACCGACGAGGCTCGTGCCACTGGCTGCGCCGACAACGCCGCCGGGACTGATCGCCGGGCCCTGAGCAAACGAGGAAAGGGCGAACCCGAGGAGAGCCGCCGACGAAACTGCCAGTGAGAATCTCATCAGTGTCTAGTATGGGGCTAAGCGGATTCCGAGCGACCATTAAGTTGTAAAAAAGATGTAAATCGTGTCATTTTTCCACTTGCTTGGTTCTTAATCGCTCCGCGGTGGCGATAACTTCAGGATTCTTCGCGGCGTCGAGGCGCAGTGCGCGGCTCGCTTCGACGCTGGCTTCCTCGATATTTCCCTGACGCGCCAGGAGTTCAGCGAGTATCCAGTGTGGTTTGAACCAGTTCGGGGCGATGCGGATGGCTTCAAAGAGCGCTTTTCGGGTGCCGGCAACGTCGTTGGGAAGGGCGGTGAAAATCGCTAGGTTGTACCAGGCGTTCGCGGTGTCATCGGCCGTGCGGGTGCCGTTGCCGGCTGCTATCGTGGCGGTCCGCCAGCATTCGAAACGTTCAATTGGAGCGGTCATTTTCGAGCAGATTTCCGAAAGAACGCGGGAGGCGTAGATGTCTTCGGGGAGAATCCGAGCGAATCCGGCAGTCATTTGGCCGTATCCGGCGGCGGTCGGATGGGCCTGGAAGCGGGCCAGGCGGAAATCGGAGATCGTGTAGACTGCGGCGGCGGCCAGCAGGGCTGCGGCGACCGGTACCGCTATAGCGGCGGGAGCACGGACGGGGCGCGTGGGAGCTGCGGGTTCGGACGCGATAAGGACCGCCAGGATCAGGGCCGTGAGGAGCAGAGGCGGCAACACGGCAGCGCCGAACAGGGCCGCGGTGAATGATGCAGCGAGAGCCGCGGCAAGCGTCGGCGTCAGGGGGGAACGCGCGCGGATCATCGTGAAAATTGCGAGGCCTCCAAACGCAAGCGCGATGAGCAGAGCGGGGATGCCGCCGGAGGTCAGCGCGTCCAGGGCAACGTTGTGGGGCGATTCGTAGTGGAAATCGGGGAGGAGGCGGGCGAGATCTTCGGACTCGAAGGAACCGAAGGCCGCGGAGAAGGTTTCCGGGCCATATCCCGTGAGCGGACGAGAAGCCGCCATCCCGAGAGAGTCGCGCCAGAGGAGGGGCCTGCCTCCTCCGGTCGGTTCGTGGAGGGACCAGTTGACGCGGTTGCGCAGGCGGGCTCCGAGAGGGGTCAGTAAGAAGGCCGTGAAAACGATAGCAGCTGCGCTTATCGCGATGAAGTGACGGCTCCGGACGCGGGGGCGGGCGAGAAACAACCAGACGATTCCGCCGAGAGCGATTGCGAGCAGGGCGGCGCGGGTCCCGGTGAGCACCGTGCAGAACGCGGTCAGAGCGGCTGCGACCGCGCCGATCATGCGCCAGACGGATTTTTCTTCGCGCGCAACGGCGAGGGCGCAGTAGAACTCGATGGCGAGCCACCAGCCGAAATAATCCGCATGGCCCAGTGTGCCGGGCGGCCGGACGATGACGTTGTCGCCGTCGAGCGCGTGGTAGCCGGCGGCGTTCTGGAAGGGGTCGAAGTCAAAATATTGGGCAATACCGTAGAGCGATGCGGCGACGGCGGCTATGGCGGCGCCGCGGAGCAGAGGCCGGATGTTTTCGGGATGAGCGCAGAGATTCGCCGTGACGAGAACGCTGGCTGCGGCCAGGGTGAACATCGCGACGAAACCGAATCCGCGCCACGCGGAACCGAAGAAAGAGATTGCCGGGCGCGTGGATGCCGCGGTGACGATCGCGCACCAAATCACGAGAACTCCAGTGAGGATGAGGAGAAGGCGGCCGGAGGCGCGCGAGCAGAGCGCGGCTAATTCGGCGGGAAGGGCGCGGAGCCGGAGGGCTGCGCAAGCCGTGACGAGCATCAGGACGACGAATTTCGGGACGGTGTCGTAGTGGAAAGAAAGGCCGGGGGCTATGAGAAGCGGCAGGGCGGCTCCCAGGGCCACCAGCAACAGGGGCATCAAGCTATTTTGACTTCCCGCACGGCGAGGCGGCACATAATTCCGCGCTCTCGCGAGCGCTGGGTTCCGAAGTCAGGAGGGAAATTGTCAGCCCCCCCGAGCGCCAGGTGCGCGCGACCTTCATGGAGAGGAGCGTGGCGACTTGTTCGGGAGGGAGGGGAGGCTCGTAGCCGTAGTAGCTTTCGAGCAGCGATTTCACGGGCGGGAGGTCGAGGATGTGGAGCGGGTCCCAGATGGTATTGAACACGACCAGCATGTCGGGCCGGCGGAATTCGAGCGCGGCGAGGGACGAGCGCCTGTAGTCCGGAATGACGATGGGCTCGCGGGGTACGGAAGCGTAGCCGAATTCGGGGCGGCGAAGAGCGTCCGACATGGGAAACGCGGTGGCGACGAGGCCGGGCCGGGATTCGACTTCGCGGGCGGCTTTGCGCTCGAGATCGACGAAGTGGGTGAAGGCGAGATTGTTCTCAAAAGGAAACGGATAGACGGGGTTGATGAAGTTGGCGGCGGCAAGGCAGGCAATCAGCGAGATCACCCCAACGAGGCGTGGGCGTGGCGGCAGCGCGCGAAAGGCGATCGCAAAGGCAGTATAGAGGATCGGCAGAACGGGGAGCAGGTAACGTTCGAGAACGGCTCCGCCCGCGAGAGTGACGGCGAGCGTGTGGAGCGCGGCGAAGGCGGCGGCGATGCGCCACGCACGGTCGCGGAACACGGGTATACGCGGACCTGCCCAAATGAGCGCGGCGAGGCCTATGAAGTGGCCGCTTCCGACGAGGAGGTAATAGAGGCGCCGAAGGAGCGCGAAGATTGCGCGGACGGGGTTGAGCGGATACCAGACGTTGTATTCCGTGAACGCCGCGTTGCCGAGCCACTGTCCGGTGGAGTGTTTCAGGGTGGCGAGCCAGAGGGCCAGGGCAACGAAAGGCAGAACGAACCAGAGCGCGGCACGAGATTTTTTTTCGAAGATCAGCCACGCCGTGAAAAGTGCGGGCGCGATTAATCCCGTCTCTTTGCAGAGGACGAGCGCAACGCAGACGAGCGCGGACAGGCGGAAACGGTTCTGGAGGAACAGCAGCAGCGCGAGCGCAGTGAAGGACATGGCGGGCATATCCAACTGCGCGAGCATGGACTGCGCGTAGAAGAGAGGGGAAACGCAGAGGAAGGCGACGGCGGCGAAGGCGGGTGCTCCTGGGGAGCCGCGACCGAGTTCGATGGCGAGAAGAAAGGTCGATAGGGCGCCGAGAGCTGCGATTGCGAGCATCGCGACGCGTGTGGCGGGAATCGAGTATCCGACAACGCGCCAGACCGCCGCTAGCCACGCCATTACTCCGGGCGGATGAACGTTGGGTACCGTGCTGTGGGGAATCCAGGCGCCGGTCTGAAAGAGATCGAGGGATGCGGGGATGAACTGGCCAATTTCGTCCCAGTAATACGGGGTCGACAGGAGGGGGCCGTGCGCGAGGACGAGAAACATCGCGAGCAGCGCGTAGACAACAAGGTAAGACTGTGGGCGGACGACGCGCCGCGGAACGGCCATCGAGCCGCGGCGCTACTGAACGACGCCCGCGGTGTTAGTGGCGCGGGGGTCGAGCCGGATCTCTCCGAACGCGGATTCGTACTGAGTCACGTTGTGCTGCAGAACGCCGAGGAGGGCCTTGGCCTGCTGCGGGCTCACGTAGATGCCCTGGAAGTTGGCGATGCGGACGTTATCGGGAGCGGTCGGGTCGATCTGGCCGAAAAGCAGGAAGAAGTCCCAGAGATTCACCCGAACCTGGACGCTGTTGGCGTAACCTTCTCGGTAGTCGGGGGTCTTGTCGAGAACGATTCTCGGCTGGGACGGTGTCATCGCTCCTAATGGTAGCTCAGAGCGACCCGTGCGACGGGCTCAGGATGGGGCGATTTCGCGGATCTGCCCCGACAAAAAGCCGATCGGCGATGCCGACCCGGAGGAGGGAATGGATTAGACCAGACGACTGCGCGCGCGATCCCCGCCGCGGTCACCTCCCCCGAGATTCACCGCCGGAATCACGCGCCAGCCTGTCCGTCTGACCCTGTTGTATCGTGAGAGGGTTTCCCGGCGCTACAGACCAGAGCGGGCGGCGCGCCGATATCAACAAGTTTCTTTCCTGTGTGGGATGTTGGGATTAGAGAGCGCGCGGACGGCGCGGATTGTGGAAGGACTGTGCATAAAACGGTGATCGCATGAAGTGTTCCGGGGTGGATGTCGCATCGGGGAATCCCGTGGAGGTCGAGTTCGACCAGGAAATCGCCGAGGTTCGACCCGTGGAGGGGTTGGAGGACGGGCCGTGGCTTGCGCCGGGGTTTGTCGATATTCAGATAAATGGCTTCGCGGGGGTGGATTTTAACGACCCGGACGCGAGCCAGGAACAGATCGGGCTGGCCATTGAAACGATCATCCGGACGGGTGTGACTCGCTGTTTGCCCACCGTGATTACAGGCGGTCCCGATGCGATGCTGCGGTGTCTGACGAACCTGCGGCGGGCGCAGAGGACGCTGCCGGTCGGGAAAGCCATTGCAGGATTCCATGTTGAGGGGCCGTATATCGGTGAAGAGGATGGTCCGCGCGGAGCGCATCCGAGGAGGTGGGTACGTTGTCCGGATATTGCGGAATTTCAGCGGTGGCAGGAGGCGACGGACGGAAATATCCGGCTGATTACGCTTTCGCCGCACTGGCCTGGGGCTCCTGCTTATATTGAAGCGATCACGCGAGATGGTGTGACGGCGTCCATCGGGCATACTGGCGCGACCGCCGAGCGGATTGCGGCGGCGGTTGATGCGGGCGCGACTCTATCGACGCATCTGGGTAATGGCGCGCACGCGGTGATGCGGCGGCATCCGAATTACATCTGGGAACAACTGGCGGAAGACCGGCTGAGCGCGAGTTTCATCGTCGACGGGATTCATCTGGGGCCGGCGTTTCTGAAGGCGGCTCTGCGGGCGAAGACTGTTACGCGAACGGTGCTGGTGACCGATGCCTCGGCTCCGGCGGGCGCGAAGCCGGGGAGATACCGGCTGGGTGAGCAGGATGCGGACCTGACGGAAGACGGTCGTGTGGTGCTGGCCGGGACAGATAAGCTGGCGGGTTCGGCGCTGCGGATGGATACGGGTGTCGCGAACCTCGTGCGGCTCGGCGGGCTGACTCTGCGCGACGCCGTGCGGACGGCGACGGTGAATCCGGCGCAGACGGTGCGGCTCGCGGGACGCATGGAAGGACTTGTTGCGGGCGAACGCGGAGACATCGTCGCATTTCGAATGGATGACGGCGCAATTTCGCTGGAATCGGTGTATCTCGACGGGGAACGAATGGTGTAATCGGAACGTGGATTTCGATTACACGGCCGACCAGAAGCAGTTGCGTCGCGAGGTACGCGAATTCGCGGCGGCAGAGATCGCGCCGCACGTCATGGAGTGGGACGAAGCGCAGACGTTTCCGCTCGAAGTCGTGAAAAAGCTGGGGCGGCTCGGGTATATGGGGTCGATCTTCCCTGAGGAGTACGGCGGGGCGGGACTGGGCTACGTCGATTACTCGATCATCGTGGAGGAGCTTTCGCGGGTTGATGGTTCGGTGGGGATCATCGTCGCGGCGCACACCTCGCTGTGCTCCAACCATATTTATAAGGCGGGGAGCGAAGAGCAGAAGCGGAAGTATCTGACGAAACTCGCGACGGGCGAGTGGATCGGATGCTGGTCGCTCACCGAGCCGGAAGCGGGGTCGGATGCGGCGGGCACGCGGAGCACGGCGGTGCGCGACGGGGATGTCTGGATCGTGAACGGATCGAAAACGTTCACGACGAACGCGCATTATGCGGATGTGTGCGTGGGGATGGCGGTGACAGACCGCAAGGCGGCGCAGCACGGGATTTCGGCCTTCATTTTCGAGAAGGGCACGCCTGGTTTTCGCGCAGGGAAGAAAGAGAACAAGCTCGGGTTGCGCGCGAGCGCGACGGGTGAGGTGATCTTCTCGAACTGCCGGCTGCCCGAGTCGCAGTTGCTGGGAAGGGAAGGCGAGGGGTTCGTTGACAGCTTGCGGATTCTGGACGGCGGGCGCGTTTCGATTGCGGCGCTGGCGATCGGGATGGCGCAGGGCGCTTATGACGCGGCGCTGAAGTACGCGAAACTGCGCAAACAGTTCGGGCGGCCGATTTCGGAGTTTCAGGCGATTCAGCACAAGCTTGTGGATATGGCTACGAACATCGACGCGGCTCGGCTGCTGAATTACCGGGGGCCACGATGCTCGATGCGGGGAAGCGGGTAACGCGCGAATCGGCGATGGCGAAGTTGTTCGCGTCCGAGGCTGCGGTCGCGATCGCGAACGAAGCGGTGCAGATTCACGGCGGTTACGGATTCATCAAAGACTATCCGGTGGAGAAGTTTTACCGGGACGTGAAACTGTGCACGATCGGTGAAGGGACGAGTGAGATTCAGCGGCTGGTGATCGCGCGGCAATTGCTGAAGGACCTTTCTTGAAGAGCCCTGTCTTGACGATTCGCGAACTGGCGCGGATTGCGACTGCGGTGGAGAACGGCGAGCCTCTGCCCGCGGGGCTGCCCGAGGGCAATGGGTTGATTGTCGGGATCACGGGACCTCCCGGGGCGGGGAAGAGTTCGCTGGTGGATGCGATTACTGTTGAGCTGCGGAAACGCGGGAGAACGGTCGCAATCGTGGCAGTGGACCCGAGCAGCCGTACGACGGGCGGGGCGATTCTGGGCGATCGTGTGCGGATGTCGCGGCATCATGGCGACGAGGGCGTGTTCATCCGTTCCATGGCGACGCGCGGGATGTCGGGAGGGCTGGCGCGGACTACGAGATCGCTGGCGCGATTGTTTCGCGGCGCGGGGTTCGACTTCGTTCTGATCGAAACGGTGGGGGTGGGGCAGGACGAGATCGACATCGCGGGTGAAGCGGATGTCACGGTGGTAACTCTGACGCCGGGGATGGGAGACGATGTCCAGGCGATCAAGGCCGGGATTATGGAGATCGCCGATCTGTTCGTGATCAATAAGGCGGACCGTCCGGGCGCGGAGCATACGGAACGGGATGTGCGGGCGATGCTTTCGCTGGGGCATACGGATGCTCCTGTGCTGCGCACTGTGGCGATCGACGGGACGGGCGTTCCGGCGTTAGTGGACGATCTCGAGTCGCGCAGCCGGAGGGCACGGGTTGAGAGGGAGATTTTCGAGATCGATCATCTGGGGATTGCGGTGCGGTCAATTGACGAGGCGCTGAGTTTCTATCGCGATCAGTTGGGGATGGCGGTGGCCTCACGCGAAACCGTGGCGCATGAGAAGACGCATGTCGCGATGCTTCCGGCGGGGGAGTCGCGGGTCGAGTTGCTGGAAGCGACGGATGGGGATTCGACCATTGCGAAGTTTATCGAGAAACGCGGACCTGGGCTGCATCATGTCGCGATGCGGGTTTCGGATTTGGCGTCGGTGACGGCGAGGCTGGAGGCGGCAGGGGCACGACTGTTGGGGGAGCCTCGGAAGGGGGCTGGCGGGCATACCTATGTGTTCGTGCATCCGGGAAGTACGGGTGGGGTTTTGTGGGAGCTGATTCAGGGATAGGCGTAAATTACAAAACAATTTGGACGCCAGGTGCTGCAGCGCCCCAAAAGTTGTTTTATCCTACTTAATCAAATCAAAATGCACGCGATTAAACACATAGGTGGGGCGTCGCGGCAATTTGATCCACAATTTCCTCGAATGCAGGCAGCTTCCGAATCGGTATCGGACCTGTTGGTCCTGATGGGTCAGGGAAATCGCGAAGCCGAGATGCGCCTGATGGAGCGGGTTTATCCGGAACTCCGGCGCCTCGCGCGAGCCTACCTGCGGCGCGAGCGCTTCGGACACAGTCTTCAGGCTACCGCCCTGGTGAACGAAGCCTTCCTGCGGCTTGCCGGTGAGTGGCGGGATGGCTGGCGGGGGCACGCTCATTTTATGGCGGTATCCGCCCAGGTCATGCGGCGGGTTCTTGTGGACCATGCCCGCGCAAGATTAGCCCAGAAGCGCGGAGGTGGAGATGTGCGAATGACGCTTGCTGAAACTGACACGGCTGCGGACGAGAAAGGGCTGGAGACTCTGGCGATTCATGAAGCGCTCGAGCGGCTCGCGAAGATGAACGAGCGCCACGCGAAAGTCGTTGAGATGAAGTTCTTCGGCGGAATGTCGCATGGCGAAATCGGGTTGGTTCTGAACACCTCCGAGCGAACCGTCAATCGCGATTGGGAAGCCGCCAGAGCCTGGCTACATTCGCAGCTTCGTGCGTGAAGCTTCGGTCAGGCTTCTATGACGCCGGAACGTTGGGCGCAGATCTACTCTATATTCACCGACGCTTTGGACCAACCGCGCTCGCGGGTCGCGGACTTTGTTCGCAGCGCATGCGAAGGAGACGCGTCACTTTACGACGAAGTCGTCAGACTTCTCAGCGAGCGGGATGCTACAGGCCCACTGGACTCTGCTCCCGATGCGGCTGCCCTGCCTGTCTTCGATACGGGCCAGATCGTCGCTGGCCGGTACAAAGTGGTGCGGTACGTCGGGCGCGGAGGGATGGGCGAAGTCTACGAGGCGCGGGACCTCGATCTCGAGAAGGAGATGGCTGAGACGATCGCGCTGAAAACGCTGCTCCCGGCCATCGCCGCCGACGAAGCTGTGATCTCGCGCTTTAAGCGGGAAATCGCTCTGTGCCGAAAGATCAACCACCCCAACGTCTGCAACGTTTTCGATCTCGCCCGCCATGAGGACCCGAGCGACCGCCCGGTTCTTTTCCTGACGATGGAGTTTTTGAGCGGAGAGAATCTGGAGTTGTACCTCAGGCGCAACGGGGCAATGAAGGAAACCGAAGCGCTTCCCCTGTTGCGTCAGATGGCCGCCGCTCTTGACGCCTCTCACGAGGCGGGCGTCGTTCATCGGGATTTCAAACCCTCCAATGTGATGCTGGCGCCGACCGGCGATAGCCGGCGAGCTGTGGTGACAGATTTCGGCCTCGCGCGCCAGTTCGGGCCGTTAGCCGGGCGAACCGCGGAGGCGAGCACGGTCATAGCAGGCACTGTCGATTACATGGCGCCGGAACTCTTTAAGGGCGGTAACGCATCCGTCTCCACCGACATTTATGCGCTCGGTATGACAGCCTACCGGATGGTTACCGCCGCATTGCCTTTTGGCTCCGAGACCCCGATGGGGGCGGCAATCCTGCGTTGTCATCAACCCGTTCCGTCGCCGCGCGCGGTAGTCCCCGGCCTGAGCCCGGCATGGGAGAGGACGATTCTGAAGGCGCTCGATGCCGATTGCGTGAACCGCTTTTCCAGTGCGGGTTCCTTTGTCGAAGCGCTGGAGGAAGAAGCCGCCGCGCCGCTTCGCTCAAAGAGAATGCGCATCCGCCCCGCGCACGCGATGGCGGCGGTGGTTGGCGTGCTGAGCCTGTGCGGAGCGGCAGCCGCCTGGCGCGAATGGCGCGATTCCAGTCCGCGCCTGCCGCAGGCAGCGCAGGCGCTTTATGAAAAGGGAGGGGACGACATATCCGCGGGCAATTATCTGGCCGCAATCAGAGTCCTCGAAGAAGCGGAAAAGGCCGTTCCGGAAGCTCCCCAGATCCACGCCAGGCTGGCCAACGCCTGGGCTGCGCTTGACGCGCCGGAAAAGGCGGCGTCGGAGATGACGCTCGCGCGGAACCAGAATACGGCCCGAGTCTCTTCAGCCGACCGGCTGGAGATCGAGGCTGCCCACCTGTCGATCGCGCAGGAGTATTCAGCCGCCGCTGCGAAATACGAACAGATTACTCATCTCAACCCTGAGGATGCCCGGGCAGCCGTCGATCTGGGGCGCATGTACGAAAATGCCGACCGCTCGAATGACGCGGTTCGAAGTTACCTGCGTGCGGCGCAGGGCCCGCAACACAATCCTGCCGCGTGGCTCCGGCTCGGCGCGATCCATTCCCGACAGGCAACTTCAGATAAAGCCCAGGAAGAGCTTGCCGAGGCGGAACGTCTCTACCGATCGTGCGGTGATCCTGAAGGACTGACCGAAGCGATTGTCCAGCGCGGAATCGCCGCTAACAAGGCCGGTCAATTGCGCGACGGCGCGGCGTTTCTCCAGAGGGCGCTCGCGATGGCGCGCAGCCAGAGCAATTTTCAGGAAGAGATCTCCGCCACGCTCCGTCTGAGCCAGAACGCATATCTCGCAGGAGATACTGCGTCCGCCGAACGCTACGCGAGCGAAGCTCAGGAAACCGCCCGGCTTCACCATTCCGATGCTCTCGCGGTCCGAGGTTTGATTGATGTCGGCACGGCGTTCCTGCGCCAGCGGCGCCATTCGGCTTCAGAAGGGTACTACCTCGAAGCGCTGGATCTCGCGCGCCATTCGCAGACGCCTCACCTGATTGCGCTCAGCCTTGTTTCACTTGCGACGCTTCACGATGAAATGAACCAGCCCGAAGCGGAGGGGCGCGAGGCGCTGGAGGCCTTGCCTTTCTATCAGGCCAACCACTACGCGAAGGAGGCTCTCCAGTGTCTGAGGGTCTTATCGCGCGCTCAGCGCGATACAGGCGACGATGAAGAGGCATTGACTTCATTTCGCAGCCTTGTGAAGCGTGCGGAAACTGGCCAGGACCGAGAGCAGATTTCGGCTGCCCACGGGGACCTTGGCTCGATGCTGTTCGATCTGAACCGCTATCCCGAGGCCCTCGAAGAGTACAAAAAAAGACTCGAGTTCGCCGCCGACCCGGAGCACGTGGGTCATGCGAATCTCAACTGCGCCAACACACTGTGGCGGCTCGGTAATTATTCCGAAGCAGAGGCGGCGTTCGGGCGCGCCGCCGCCGCGGCCAAGACCTCTTCGGGCCTCGGAATCCAGCTCATCTGCGGCCGCGCGGCCATGGCGCTTAGCCAAAATCAATATTGGAAAGCGGAGGAATTCGCTGAGGAAGGTCTTTCTCGCGTTGATTATCGACTCCCGCTGATCAAGGACCAGTTTGAAGAGGTTATCGGGTTGGCATTGGCGGCGCAGGGCAGGGAAAAGGAGGGACTTGCGAAATGCACGGGCGCCCGCGCGGCCTTAGCGGGGAGCAGCAACGTAGCCGCTTTGTTGGCGGCGGAACTGGCATTGCTGGAAGTCCAGGTCGGAATGGGCGATTCGAGCGCCGCCCTGCGCCTTTTCGCGCAAATGCGGCCGCGGCTTAGGCAATATCCGGAAGTGGAATGGCGCGCTTTCGCTCTCGCATCCCGGTTCGACAGGCAATATGTCCCCAAGGCGCAGGAAGGTCTGAGAAATCTCTGGCGGCTTTGGGGAAATTATGCTTACAGTACTTACCTCACGCGGCCGGACGTGCAGAAGCTTTCCGCAGTCCTGCCGCGACAGTAGCTAGTGTGATGTTTCTGAAATCTCTTTACCTATTGGCAGGAAGGTGGTCGAGCCAGACGATGGTGGCACAGGCTTCAGCCTGTGGGTTTTCGGCTGCCGGATTAGTACAGGCACTTCGGAA
>Ga0126381_100001361_pt1 | contig 26382 bp, 22 predicted proteins | sample PanSoiMetPlot_28_FD_96465 | JGI IMG/M metagenome (GOLD analysis project Ga0126381, IMG submission 96465) | Tropical forest soil microbial communities from Panama - MetaG Plot_28 | ecosystem: Environmental > Terrestrial > Soil > Tropical forest > Bulk soil | place: Panama | collected 2016-02-17
GAGCACGTCCAGCGCCCGCCAAACCACGCTTACCCCGCCACAGCCGATCTGCGCCGTGAGCTGATACCGATCGGCGATTATGTGCTGACCCTCGGTAAGAATCACTGCAAGCCCCGCCCACTAAAAGCCGGACCCCCGCCGCCAAGCAACCCCGTCGCAGGATCCGCCTTCCACTTCCCCATGAATGAAACGGATAAAGACGGCTAGGCGGTTCATCAGCATCCCGGCCCGCCCTGATCCGTATGGGATGATCCTCGAATGCTGGGATACACCAGGGCGGGCTGCGCTGTTGCCGTGCTCGCGCTGGTGTCCGCGTGCGGGTCACGGCACGCGGACACCGGAGCAAGCACGTCGCAGACACACAAGGCGTTGCCGCCGATCTGCCCTCAGGCCGCCGCAGCCGTGCCCGCGTCGCAGTGCGTGTCCGTGGGAGTCGAGCAATACCAGCAGTCCAACGAGATGTACAACGTGCGCGTGCCGATGCCCAGCCGGCTGGCAGCCGAAGCCCAACCGCAGACGCAGCGGATACGGCACGCGCTCGAAACGCTCACGCGAGCGCAGCGCCAGAACCCCTCCGCGGTCCTGGCGGCATTGCGCGGAGCGGGCATGCTCAGCAGCGGCCTGGTCGCCTACGGCCCGTGGGACCACCAGGTCACGTTCGGCGGATACGAGCCGCTCAACACCAAGCCCGCGGTGTGCGCGTTCGGCACAGTGACACCAACGGCGGTCGTGGTGCACATCGGCGGCAACACGTGGGAAGGGGCCTGCTACACCAGTGGCGGCGAGTGACGAGCTGACGCGCAGAGGGCCCATTCGGGGCTGGGCAGTAGTCCTGGCTGCCCTTTCCGTCCTGGGGGTGCTGGCGGGCTGCGCGCCGGGATCAGCCCCGGCCGCTCACGGAGGCGCTCATCAGGCGGAAGCCGCGAGCTGCGCGGCGTCGGCCCGCGGAAAATGGAGCGCGGTAGAGCCCGCCAGCCCAGGGTCGAACAATAATGACCTGACTGGTGTGGCCGTGCTCGCAGCAGGTAACGCATGGGCGGTGGGAAGCTACGCCGACTTCAGCGGCGGAGGGACCCTGGTTGAGCATTGGGACGGCACTGCCTGGTCGGTGGCGCCCAGCCCTGACCCCGGCGGCTCGGGCAACTTCCTCAGCGCCGTCAGCGCGGTCTCCCCGTCCGCCATCTGGGCGGTGGGAGAGTACCAAATCGGAGGGCTGAGCAAGACACTGATCGTCCGCTGGAACGGGACCAGGTGGAACAAGGTGGCCAGTCCCAGTCCGGGCACGGACAATTACCTAACCGGTGTCTGGGCGGTCTCCGCCAAGGACGTCTGGGCCGTGGGGTACTACAACAACGGACCGGCCGCCGCCGGCAATAGCCTGATCCTGCACTGGGACGGCAGGCGCTGGACCCGGACACCGAGCCCGGACCCCGGGTTCCGCAACGAGCTGGACGCCGTGACCGCCACGTCCGCCGCCAGCGCGTGGGCGGTAGGCAGCTCTGGCAGCCAGCAGGAGCCAGCCTGGCCCTTCATCCTGCACTGGAACGGCACCGCCTGGACGCGGGTAGCCGCCCCTCACCTCACGGGGACAGGCGGCGAACTGCACGGCGTGGACGCCTCCTCCGCGGTGAACGTGTGGGCGGCAGGCGATATATCGGACAGCGCAGGCCAGCACACCCTCATGCTGCGCTGGAACGGGACCGGATGGACGCGCGCACCCAGCCCCAACCCGGGAGGCCCCGGCCTCGTCCATTCCCTGCGCGGCGTGGCGGCGACTTCGCCCGCCAACGCCTGGGCCGTCGGATACACCTCTAACGGTGCTGGCAACCAGCCACTCATCTTGCACTGGAACGGCACCGCCTGGACCCGTGCCGCCAGTCCCAGCCCGGGCGCAGGCGGGGACCTGGCCGCCATCACAGCCAGCTCGCCGGCCAATACCTGGGCCGTAGGGCAGTTCAGTGCCGTCGGCCCCGATAACGCCTTCGCGGTCCGCTACTGCACCCCGCCCGCGGGTAAACCCGGCGGCTAGGGCGGCCTCAGCTGGACAGCACGCCCCGGAAGTATGCAACGGTCCGCGCGAGTCCCTCGTTGAGCGCCACGGTCGGCTCCCATCCCAGTAGTTCCCTCGCGCGGCTTATGTCCGGCTTGCGGCGTGCCGGATCGTCAGCGGGCAGCGGGAGATGCACTACCGGGCAGTCTGACTCGATCACGGCCATGACCAGCTTCGCGAGCTCGAGCATCGTGAACTCGCCGGGATTGCCGAGGTTGACCGGTCCGATCACCTCCGGCGGCGAGTCCATAAGGCTGATCAGGCCGTCCACTATGTCGTCGACATAGCAGAACGACCTAGTCTGCGAGCCGTCACCGAAGACAGTCAGTGGCTCGCCCCGGAGGGCCTGCACGATGAAGTTCGATACCACCCGGCCGTCGTCAGCCTGCATTTTCGGCCCGTAGGTGTTGAAGATTCGCGCGACCTTGATCGACAGGGCGTGCTGGCGGTGATAGTCGAAGAACAGTGTCTCCGCGCACCGCTTGCCCTCGTCGTAGCAGGACCTGATGCCGATCGGGTTCACATTGCCCCAGTACGATTCCGCCTGCGGGTGCATGGCCGGATCGCCGTATACCTCGGAAGTCGAGGTGAGCAGGATCCGAGCGCCCAGTCGCTTGGCGAGGCCGAGCATGTTTATCGAGCCCTGCACGCAGGTCTTGGTGGTCTGGACCGGGTCCCGCTGGTAGTAGACCGGCGAAGCCGGGCAGGCGAGGTGATAGATCTGGTCGACCTCGACGTACAGCGGAAACGTGACGTCGTGGCGGATGAGCTCGAAGCGCGGGTCCTTGAGAAGCTCGTGTACGTTGCGCCGATCGCTTGAGCAGAAATTGTCCACGGCGAGCACGTCGTATCCCAGGCTAAGCAGGCGCTTGCACAGGTGCGAGCCGATGAAACCCGAGCCGCCGGTGACCAGAGTGCGTTTGCGATCCATGATGCCGCGACCTTCCTACTTGCCTCGCTTGACTGCCAATCGCGGCGCCACGGACAATCACGAAGCAGAGGGGAGAATTGTCATGGGCGAGCCTGCGGTTTCTGTCATTATCCCCACGTACAACAGGCGCGACGAGCTGCGGCAAACTCTCGAAGCGCTCACCGCGCAGGAATTCCCGACAGCGGAATTCGAGGTGATAGTCGCGGACGACGGCTCGTCCGACGGTTCCGCCGAAGTGGCCGCGTCGTTCGACGGGCCGCTGCGGTTGACGTACGCCTGGCAGGAGGACCTCGGGTACCGGGCCGCCGCCGCGCGCAACTTTGGGGCCAGGCATGCGACCGCGCCGATCTTCGCGTTCCTCGACTGCGGCACGCTGGCCGGACCCGGGTTCGTCGCCGGGCACCTGGCCGCGCATTCGGTGCCGGGCAGGCGGGCCGTCCTCGGCTACTGCTACGGGTATGACGCCCTTCGCGGGGAGAAGTGGGTGCCCGACTCGTTCGGCACGGTCAGCCTGCCGGAGCTCGTCCGGCGGAACTCCGATGACCCGCGATTCCAGGACATCCGGCACGGTGAATTCGAGCGGGCCGGCTTCGACGTCATGAAGTTCGCCCTCCCGTGGGCTCACTACGCCACGATGAACTGCTCGATGCGGGCCGAGGACTTCTGGGCAGTCGGCGGGTTCGACGAGATGTTCAAGTCGTGGGGAATGGAGGACACCGAGCTCGGCTACCGGCTGTACCACCACGGCCTGGTGCTCACGCTGTCCCTCGACGCGTGGACCGTCGAGGCGCCCATAGATCGCGCGATCAAGCGGCGCCTTGGCAGCCTGATGCGAAACGCGCGCATGTTCCACGACAAGTTCCCTGAGCCGTCCGTGGAGCTGGTGGTCGACGGGCTGCGCAACCTCGAGCTTGACACCTTGCAAGCCGACGCCGCGATGCTTGCCCACTGGACCGAGCAGGCCAGGGAGCTGGACGTGGCGGCCGAGATCGAGTCGGCGCTGCGTGAGCTGCCAGCCGGCGCGAGCGTCGTGGTCTTCGGCTGCGGCGGGTCGGTCCCGGCGTCGCTGCCAGCCACCTCGCTGCTGGACTTCGACGCTGCCCTGCTCGCGAAGGCCACCGCGGACGGCCGGCACACCGGCTACCACGCGATCGGACTGCGCACCTGGCTGGCGGCGGATTCGGCCGACGCGGTGATCGTCACCTCGCGGCTGCGCGGGCTCTGGCCCAGGTACGGCGAGCGGATCACCGCCGAGGCGCAGCGCGTCGGCCGGCGCGTCCTGGGTGCCAGCGCTACCAGCAGCCCGTGATCCCGTCCGCGCAGCCGGGCGGACCGTGGCGCGTGCCGCGCCACGGTCCGCCCCCCAGTGGTGACCAGGCTGTGCGTCTGATCAGCCCCCGCCGGTGATCAGACTGTGCCGGAGATCGACCAGTAGCCGCGGACGCTGCCCGCGAAGATGTCCGGGCCGACCGGGCCCTGGCCCCACCAGTGGTCGTTGATGTCGGTGATCATGTGGCCGTTGTTGTCGAAAGTGATCGGACCCATCGACCTGTAGGTGACATTGGACGGTTCCTTGTCCACCGCCATCGCCGCCCATGCCTGCTGGATCGGGAAGGCCGGGCGCGTAGTCCACCAGAGGAACGTGGCGGGGAAGAGGTAGTTGGCGAAGTCGCCGCCGGTCCCGCCGCTGATGCAGTATGCGCTGGTAGCGAAGCCGTTCAGGATGTGCAGGCCATCCATCGTGGGTCCCCAGCGCCCGAAGTAGTCGTTGGTGCCCGATGTGTCGGCGAGAACGGAGCAGGATTCCAGGTCCACCCAGTCCACCCGGTGGTCGCCCCAGGAGATCTCGGACGGGGTGATGCTCGTCGTGTCGTTGTTGCCCGCGAAGGTGAATCCGCCTGGCCAGCCGTGGCCGGTGTACCAGGTCATGTCGACGTTGTCGACCCAGCTGTGGTCATCGCCGCCGAAGGCCGGGTCCTCGAAGTCATCCTCCCAGGAGTTGTTGCCCCGCCAGTCGAAGGCGACCGCCGCGCCATTGCCGGACATGGCGCTGTTGAAGCCGTTGGCGCTGTCCTCGGCGCACTGCCAGTAATCGACGGTCTCCTCGATGCCGACGCTGGAGAAGCGCTCGAGGCCGCCGCCGCCCGGCAGGCTGGCGGCGCGGGCGGCGCCGTTGCCCGGCAGGTCGACGGTGACCGAGGTGACCAGCCCGTTCGCGTCGGTGATCTGCAGGCTCACCCGTTCGTCGTTGTTACCCGGGGCGCCGGCGGGTGACAAGCGCGGCCCTCGCGTGTAGGACGTGCCGCGACGGCCCTGCTCGCTGCGGGTCAGTGCCGTGCTGGAGGAGGACCACTGGTATGAGTAGGGTGCGGTCCCGCCGGCTAGCGCTGTGACCGCCGCGTTGATGACATTCCCGTCGCGGCTGGCGCTGACGATGGCCCGCGGCGCCGAGCCCTGCACGGCCGGGATCAGCCGGCCCGACTCCGCCCCATGCGGGCCGATCGGGTTGCACGTGTATTGCGGGTACAGGGTGTGCACGGTACCGACTCCGCCGGCCCTGCGCGCGGTCAGCGGCGGGAACTGGTAGCCAAGCGTCGGCGTGGCCTGCTTGACCTGCGGCCCGTACAGGCTGGTGCATTCGGCGCTCGCCTGGGCGGAGGTGATGACCGGCACACTCCGCCCCTGCCGGACGGCGCGCTGAGAGTCTGACAGCTGGGTCACCGCGCCGTTCGGGGCGAAGGTAATCCGCAGCCGTGAGCCCTGTCCGGTCACGGGCAGCCCGGCCAGGCTGACCCGGTAGGAGACCGTCGTGTCCAGACGGTAGGACCCCATGGTGGCGCCCTGAGTATTCGCGAGCACCAGGGTGTTGTGAGAGACCGCCGGGCTTGTCTTGAAGGCCGGCCCAAGGTGAGCCAGTCGCAGCAATCCAGCGGCGCGCGTCTTTGCGGCCGCATCAGAAAGCACTCTGATCGACTTCAGCGCCGCGAAATTGAGCGCATATGACACGGTAGGACGGCCTGCCTTATCTTCGCCCCTGCCCACCGCCGTCTGCGGCACATGGCCGAACTGGCCGGCGGCGGCATAGCTGAACGCTCCGTTAGCCGCGAGGGCGTCGGGAATGTGGTAGGCCCGCGAGATCGCGTCCCCCTGAGCGTGGACCAGGCCTTCCCGGGTAACGGTGAAGAGCGGGTAACTCCTAGCGGCGGCGGGAGCCAGAGACGACGCGTAGGCGTTCATAGCATCGCCCCCCGCCGACAACGGTCCCCGCAAATGAGCCTGGCTGGCGTCCGCGGCAGCCGCCGACGCAGCCAGCCAAGAGCTCCCGGCCAGCAGGCTCGCGGCCGCCAGCGCCGCGGTCAGGCCGCGGGTCTTGCGATGACTGAGCATCTCAAATGTCCTTCCGGAATGATTTCGGGCGGCGGTGATGGCCGCTGATGCCGAGCCTGGCTGGCGGGTCTTGTCAGGATCTTGAATCGGTCTTGTCGTGGTCTTCTGGCTGTTTGTGTTCGGCCAGAGATACTCTTGAGGTTGCTGACGGCTGTTCCTTGATGGGGTGGTCGGCGATGACCGGTGCAGACGGGGCGCTGCTGCGGGTTCAGGTGCTCGGCCCGGTCCGTGCCTGGCTGGGTGACGGGGAAGTCGAGCTTGGGTCAGCGCAGCCGAGGGCTGTGCTGGCGGTGCTGGCTCTGGCCGAAGGCAAGCCGGTGGCGCGGGATGCGCTGATCGACGCGGTGTGGGACTCACCAACCGACAAGGCAGATACGGCCTTGTACAGCTACATCTCGCGGCTGCGGTCGGTGCTCGAACCTGGCCGCAGGTCCCGCGCCCCTGGTGAGACGCTCGTAAGCGCCGGGTCGGGGTACCTGCTGCGTGTCGATCCTGGGCAGGTCGACGCCACGGCGTTCGCCCGGCAGCTAGCAAGAGCGCGGCGAGCACAGTCGGCCGGAGAGCTGGCGGCCGCGGCCGCGCTGATCGAACAGGCGCTGGCACTGTGGCAAGGTCCGGCGCTGGCCGGGATCGCCAGCCTGTGGGCGGACGCGGAGCGCGCCGGGCTGGAGGAGGCGCGGCAATCGGCGGTGGAGGAGCACGCCGAGATCAAGCTCGAGATGGGCTGCCATGCCGAGATGACAGCTACCCTGGCGGGGCTGGTGCGCAGGTACCCCTTCCGGGAGAAGCTGCGGGGCCTGTACATGCTGGCCCTGTACCGCAGCGGACGGCAGGCCGACGCGCTGGCGGAGTTCCGGCACGCCCGGCAGGCACTGGACGCCGATCAGGGCATCGAGCCCGGCGCGGCGCTGCGGCGGCTGCACGAGCAGATTCTGAACGCCGACCCCGCGCTCGACCTGACGCTGCCCGCGGACAGGGACAGCGGCGGTGTTCTCGCCAAGGCGACCCCGGATAGCGCGACCTCGCCGACCGCCGTCAGATATTCCCTGCCACCGGACGCGGCGGCATTTACCGGGCGGACATCAGAACTGGATCGGATCACGTCCAGCGTGGCCGGGGCCGCTAGGGCGGGCGGCGTCGTCGCGATCCATGCGATCGGCGGGATGCCCGGGATCGGGAAGACCGCACTCGCGGTCCACGTGGCGCACCAGCTGGCATCCGGCTTCCCTGACAGGCAATTGTTTATCGACTTGCATGCCCATACTCCCGGACAGGACCCGGTACCTGCCGTGGAGGCGCTGGCCGGGTTGCTGACGACCGTCGGAGTCGACGCACGTTCCCTGCCGGAGGGAATCGAGGCCCGCGCCGCGTTGTGGCGGGACCGGATGGCGGGGCAGCAGGCCGTGCTCGTGCTCGACAACGCCGCGAGCAGCGCCCAGGTCGCCCCGCTGCTGCCGGGAGGCGGACACTGCCTGACGCTCGTGACCAGCCGCCGGCACCTCGGGGACCTGCCCGGCGCTGTCGTGCAGATGATGCTTGACGTGTTGTCGGCTGACCAGGCGCTGGACATGTTCGTGCAGCTTGCTCCCCGGGCAGGCACAATCCCTCGTGAAGCAGTAACCGAGCTGATGGAGCTGGCCGGCTTCCTGCCGCTGGCGATCTCGCTGCTGGCCCGGGTGTATGCCAGGCACCCATCGTGGACACTCGCCGACCTGACCACCGAAACTCGCGCCAGCCTGCTCACCCTGGCCGCGGAGAACAATAGCGTCGCTGCCGCGTTCGATGTGTCCTACCGATACCTGCACGCCGATCAGCAGCAGTTCCTGCGCCATCTCAGCATCCACCCCGGCACCACGATCGACCGTTACGCCGCCGCTGCACTGACGGGCACCACCCTGGCCGCGGCGACTCGGTACCTTGACAGCTTGCACGGTGAAGCCCTCCTTACCGAAGCGGGCTACCGGCGTTACGGGATGCACGACCTCATCCGCCGCTACAGCCGCGATCACGCGGCGACCGACCCGCCCGCCGACCGCTCGATCGCGCTGGAACGGCTGCTTGACTACTACACCGGCGCGGTTACGACCGCGCAGAACCGGCTGGCACGCCAGACGCGCACCACGCGCGCCTCCGCCCTGGCAGGCCCGGCTGCGATGCCTGACCTGACCGGCACCACCGACGCGCTGGCCTGGGTACGCGCCGAGCGGGCCAACCTGCTTGCCTGCCTGGACCACGCCACCGAACACGGCGAACAGTCGCGGGTCGTCAAGCTCACCGCCGGCCTGGCCGCCTTGCTGCAGGAAGACGGCCCGTGGGCCGACGCCGTCACCCGGCACCTGACCGCCGCCGAAGCGGCGCGGAAGCTCGGTGACCGGCTCGGTCAGGCCAACGCGCTCAGCGACCTGGGCGTGGTGCACCGGATGACCGGCCAGTACCAGGAGGCGGCCCTGGTCCTGGACCAGGCACTCGACATGTACCGACAGCTCGGCGACCGGCCCGGCCAGGCCAACGCCCTGCTCGACCTGGGCGCGCTGCGGCTGGTGACCGGTGACTACGCCAGCGCGGCCAGCACCTTGCGGACGGCGCTGGAGATCTACCGTGACGTAGGCGACCTGTTCGGCCAGGCGCACGCCCTTAACTACCTCGGGGATGCGCAGCGGATGACCGGAGACTATCTGGCCGCGACCGAAGCCCTTGATGCGGCGCTGAGCATGTATCGCCGCCTCGGCAACCGGCGCGGAGAGGCCAACGCGCTGAACTTCCTCGGCACGGTGCGCCAGCTCACCGGGAATTACGCGGCAGCGGCCGAGGCGCTGGAGGAGGCGCTGAGCATTGCCCGCGACATCGGCAGCCGACTCGGCCAGGCCAATGCCCTGGGTCTGCTGGGAATCATGCGCCGGACCACCGGCGATTACCCCCAGGCCACGGATGCCATCGACGAGGCACTCAAGATCTACCGCGACCTCGGCGATAGGGGCGGCGAGGCGGAGATGCTCAATGAAGCCGGGATCCTGCACCGGCTAGGCGGTGAACTCGATCACGCGGAGGCCAATCACCAGGCTGCGCTGACCCTCGCTCGCGACATCGACAGTTCCTGGGATGAAGCGCACGCTATCGCGGGTCTCGGCCGGTGTGCCCTGTCCGCCGGCCGGATCGCCGCCGCCCGCCAGTTGCTACGCCAGGCACAGAAGATCTTTCAGGACATCGGGGCGGCCGAGGCCGCCGATCTTGGCGTCGAGCTGAGCGAGCTCCGCTGACGTGGTCTGACAGTCGCGAAGTCGCGGGTAATCAGCAGGTCATCTTAAACGGAATCGCGGGCGCGGCAGTTGGCTCACCGGTGACCACCGAGACCGGCAGCGTGTCAAAGCCGTACCTGTGAAAGTCGTTCTTGCCGACCGGATCGCGGCACACATAACCTTGCGGCCCGAATAGGCGCAGAAGGTAGCCCGGGATGTCGTTTGGCGTTCCGATGACCCGGCGGACCACGACGTAAATCGTCCGCACGAACGCCGGCGCGAACCGGGTGTTCGGCAGCGGGCAAGCCTTCCCGCAGGCGGCAGGCAGCGTGGGGCTGGTCTTGTTGATCATGTGCAGCACCATGGTGCCGTGCGTGTCGCAGCCGAACAGGTTCTGGCCCGTCTTCGGCTTGCAGGTGACGCCCTCGACCGGGGTGCAGGTCCTGTTCAGGCATCTGGCCGAGTGGTAGCGCTGCGCTATATAGCTAGCGGACGCGTAAGGGAAGATGACATTCGGGCCGGTCAGGTGCCTGCTGACGCCTTCGTTTTCCGGTGGCGCCCCGCCGGTGCCGTCGCCGGCGTTCACGCACCGGCCAGGCTTGATCGCGACCCCGCCGCCAAGCGCGGCCAGGAAGAACTGCGCCGTGTCCGAGCTGGCCGGCGGAAGCTGGGCGTTGATCCTGCCGGGCTTGCCGCCGGCTTGCGCCCAGTTGGTCAGTCTGCAGGTGTAGATCTCCGCGAGCTGGGCTGTCGACAAATCGGGCGGCGCGTTGGTCGTCAGGTTGGTCGCGTATGTGACGGTGTCCATGCCCACCCCCACGAAGGCGACCGGCTGCTCGCCGGCGGGCAGGTGAAGGAGCCTGGGACTTATCGATGACGTGGCGAAGTCTGTGCAGAAGCCGGCCCCGGTCGGTGACCCGAGATTGGCGGTCAGCCCGAGCGGGTTGCGTTTCGATCCGACGATGCCCTCGAATGAGCTGCCGGGACGCGGCTCCCGAGGGCAGACGGTCTTGGCCACGATGAGATCGTGCGCCTGGCCGGTTTTCGGATTGGTCGCGTCCCAGCTGTACAAGTGCGGCGCCGACGCCGTGACGGTCTTGTTGTAGTCCAGCGAGAGCTGGTCGAACACGCCTTGGGCGGCCGCCGAACCGACCCCGACGATGTCGGTTGCCCTGGGGGTAACCGGCCTGCCGGTAGGTCCGATCGGGTCGGCCGCGGCGGGGACCACCGCCACGGCGACCGCGACAGCCGCCAGGACGGCGCCCGCGGCCAGCTTCTTTGGTGTGCGCATCGGATTACTCCAGCTCCGCAAGGTGATCTCCTGCCGACGGCACAGCGGCTACGGCCATGTGTGGCGGCGGCCATTTCAGTGTCCCGATGCGATCATGGCACAGCAAGAGGGCAACGAGATCAACATCGAGTTCGGCGGCGCGTTCGCCCCGAAATTTGCCGATACGACACAAACGCCACCCGGCGCGCAGGGCGAACCCGTGCCCCGCGGCGGCGCCGGATAAGACGGTTCAGGCCCGGCTAAGACCTATCGCAGCAGGCCAAATAGGGATTTTCTCCAATGCGGCGATGAGGGCCTTACGGCCAGACTCGAAGATGACCGGCGAAGAGTCCGCCGGAAACCGAGGAGGAACGATGAACCGCAACCTGACGCAGGGCGTACCGGGTCCACTGGCTCGCATCGGCGCGCGCATCGCCGCTGTCATCGCCGAGTGCAACTACGCCCAGACCCGGGTGACCAGCCCGCAGAGCACTCCGGCGCATTTCTGACCCAGGACGGTGGGGTGTGAACAGCACCGACCGAGCACGCCAAAACGGGGATTACGTGCGGAGGCTGCTGAGCGAGAAGCTGCCCGAATTCGCTGCCGTCCTGGACCAGGTCGTATGGGAACTGACGTCGAACGCGGTGGGTTCCGATCGCTGTGGCGGCTCGCCCGACTCCGGCATCGGCCTGTCGGCGGCACAGTTACCACCGTTCGTTCCGAGTTAAAAAATTCTTTGATCTTCCGAACGGGGCCGTGGCGATTCCGGGATCGCCGGTTCTTGCAAGGAACGGACGCCGCCTAGAACGCCCCCGGCCGGCCGGGGAAAGGCTAGGCCACGCGCCAGGTCGACGTCAGGGCCGTCGAGCAGGCGCCGAGGACTAGGGCGGAGCCGTTCGGCGAGCTAGCGGATGGGACGCTCACGCACAGGCCAGTGTGCGGGTTCTTGAGCTCCACGGCAATGGCGCCGGCCGCGGCAAGCGTCCACTGCTGGTTCGGGCTGCCCTTGACGCAGGTGTGCTGGGTCAGTGCCGAACCGACCGTGGTGAGCTCGGTGAGGCACTGCCCGGACGACTGCACCGTGATTGTGCCGGCCGGCCGGAGCGTCCAGTGCTGGGTGGCGTAGTTGCCGCAGGTGGAGAACGTCACTGATGTTCCTGACACGTTCAGGCAGCGGGCCGCGACGCCGGAGACAATCGGGGCCACCGGGCGGCTCCAGTGCTGGGCCGGCGAGGTCGTGCTGCTGGTGCAGGTCGCGAGCTTCGGTACGGTGCCGTTCGCGACGGCCCGGATCGGGCCGGTGAGGCAGGTGCCGTACCGGACGCTGACGAGCGCGCCGTCCGTCCCGGCACGCCACTGCTCGCCGGGGGTGGAGTTGCAGGTGTAGAGGTACACGCGCGTGCCGCTCGCCCCTAGGCAGTGGGCGAGCAGCCGGATCGAGCCGTCCTGGACGGCGGTCCACGACTGATTCGGCTTGCCGGTGCAAGACGCCAGGTCGATGACGCTGGGGCTCGCGGTCCGCGACCGCGGGTCGTCGAGGCACTTGCCGCTGCCGCCATTCTGGCGGACCGAGCCGACGGTCCCGCTGTTGGCAGCCGCTGTGATCGTCCAGGTGAACGAGGTGGATGCGGATGCTCCCACCCCGTCGGTGGCGGTGACCTTGACGCTGTAGCGGCCCAGGGCGGATGGCCAGCCGCTGATCAGGCCGGTCGTGGCGCTGATGGACGTGCCCGGCGGGAGGCTGGTGGCGCTGAACGTGGGCCCGCTCGCGCCCGTGTTCGGGTCGGTGGCCTTGATCTGGACCGACCGCGGGGAGCCGAGCACGGTGGACTGGCTCGCCTGCGGGGTGATCGTGATTGGCGACGCCGTCACGTCCCACTGGAAGGAGACGGTTGACGGCGTCCCGCTCGACGGGGTCGCGGTCGCGGTGACGTGGAAGGACCCGACCTTCGCCGGGATGCCGCTGATGACCCCGGACGCCGGGTCGATCTGCAGGCCGGCCGGCAGGCCAGACGCGCTCCAGGTTACGGCCTGGCCCGGGCTGGCCAGCGTGCCTAGCGTACGGACCTGGACCGGCGTCACCGGCCCGCCCAGCGTGGAGCCCTGCTCGAGCGGGGTGAGGTAATCCGCGTCGACGGCGCCTGTTTCGCCGGCGACGGTGGCCCCGTCCGTGTACTGCCATATCGCCGGACTGCCCCACCCGGCCAGCGCGGGCGGGCTGGCGATCCCCCAGTCAGCGAGCCACAACGGGTACGAACTGAACGCCGTGCTGTTGCCTGTGCACGCGGACCAGAAGCTGGGGTTGGTGTAGAGGACAGGCGCCTTCTGGGACAGGTTCTGCATCTCGGTGAGGAACTGCCCGATCCAGGTCACCATCTGCGATGGGGTCAGCCCATAGCACGAGTTCGAGCTCGGCTCGGTCGCGGCGTACGGGTCCTGCTCGATGTCCAGCACCACCGGCAGCATCAGGCTGCTGGACGAGTAGGCGGGGCTCGACACGGAGCTGATCTCCTGCCAGGCAAAGTCGGCCTGGCAGGTGCCCGACCCGTTGCTTGGGTGCGCCGTCGTCCCGTCGCCCTGGTACGGGTTGGCGAACGCGTATGGCATGACGTACATCCCGGCGACCGTCGCGTCCGTGACCTCGGTGGCATAGCCCGGCTGCTTGACCGGCGCGGTGGTGGCCGCGTTGACGTAGTAGTCGCCCTCGGTCGCCTTTATCGCGACGAACGACACGCCGCCCTGATTCAATGCCGCCCAGCTGGGCTCGTCGTTGTGGCTCGAGACATCGATGCCCTGCGCGGCACCGGGCAGCGGGGTCACGGTGCCGGATACGGCTGGCATCGCCACCGATGCCCCTCGCACCCGGGTCGCCGCGGCGGTCGCCAGGGCGGACGTCGCGGCGGCCGATGTCGTCTGAGGGCATGAGGGCGGAAGCAGGGCGGCACCGGCCGGCCCGCCGCTGATTGTTACCTCGGCAGTGATGCCCAGCCCGGCCATGATGAGGAGTGCGCCGCCCGCAACGCCTGCCCGCCTAGCGGTCTTACGATGTCGTCCAGCCACGCGCGGCAGGCTAACAGGAACGACGGTACCGGCGTGCGAATTAGTGCCATGTTGACGATAATCGACCGGTAATTGAGACCGATCCGTCGAGGATCAAAGGTCGAGCAGGTAGCGCCTGCGTTCCCATTCCGACACCTGCGCGTGGTATGAGTCCCATTCGGCGTGCTTCATCGCTACGTACTCCGACACGAACGTGGCAGGGAAAACCTCCCTGGTCAGCGGGTCGGCATCGAACGCATCGATAGCCTCGAGAAGATTGCGCGGCAGCCGGGGAGCGGCGGCGGTTCCCGGAGTCCAGTCGGAGGTGTTCTCGCCGACGGGCGGGCCGGGATCGTAACCCTCATCGATTCCCTCGAGTCCGGCGGCGAGCATCATCGCGGCCGCGAGGTATGTGTTGGCGGCGGAATCCACGGCCCTGTTCTCCACGGCGGGGCGGTTGCCGGGCAGCCGGAGCATGCAGGACCGGTTGTTGTGGCCGTAGGCGGCCCAGACCGGGGCCCACGAGGTGCCGCCGTCGGCCAGCTGGGGGGTGAGCCGCTTGTAGGAGTTAACCGTGGGCGTCGCCACCGCCGCCAGGGCGGGAGCATGCCGCAAGATTCCCGCGACGAAGGAGTACACGGTCTTCGTCCAGCCTTGCGCATCACGGAAGAGGTTCTCACCGCTGCCGGCGTCGGCCAGGCTCATGTTGAAGTGGTGGCCGGAGCCCCACGCACCGGTGTAGGGCTTTGGCATGAAGGTCGCGTACAGGCCGAACTCCTTCGCTACCTGCCGAACCATGACCCGGAACAGGCTGAGGCGGTCCGCCATCTCCAGCGCGGGTGCGTAGCCGAAGTCGAACTCGTACTGTCCGTCGCCGCCCTCGTGGTCGAAGCTGAACACCCCGAAACCGGTCTCCTGCATGTAGGACACCATCCGGTCCAGGAACGGCATCGCGTCCAGGACGGCCTCGATGTCGTAGCCGGGTGTCGGCTTGAGCAGCCCGCTCCTGGCGATCGGCGGCAGGTGGCTGGTGCCTGGGTTGCCTGTCTCGTCGGCGCGGAAGACATAGAACTCGGTCTCGACGCCGAGGCTGAAGACGTAGCCCCGGTCCGCTGCCACGGCAAGCTGGCGCTTGAGTACCGACCGCGGGCACAGCGCGTACGGCTGTGCGCCACCGTAGTTAAGGTCAGCGTTCATCCAGGCGAACCGCCGGTCCCAGGGCAGGATGGTGAGGGTGGCCGGGTCGGGCACGGCGATGCACTCGGGCTCGGCGGGATTCATCTCGCCGATGCCGCCCATCCCGCGCGGCGTGTACCGCTCGGACCCGGCGATCATCGCCGGCAGGTGATCGACGGGCACGACCTTCGACTTCGCCCGCCCGAGGATGTCGACCCACGCGCCGATCGCGTACGTCACGCCCTGCCCGGCTAGTTCCCGGGCGAGCGCGGCGTGGTCCGCAGAGATCTCGATAAGAGTGTCCATGGGGTTGCTCCTTCTATAGCTCCGGCTTCTACAGCTCCGGCGGCTTAGGTATGCCGAGCGGCGGCTCCTCAAGGCGGCCCCGCACCACTTGCCGGGCGATGGCCGCCGATGCGTGCGCCAGCAGGCGCTCCCCGAGTTCGGCCGTGGCCTGCGACGGGCTGCCGGTCACGCCGTTGACCGAGAGTGCGGGCGCGGTGTACCGGAACACCAGGCCCGCTGTGCGGTCTTCGTCGTCGGCGTCGGCCAGCCGGTCCAGGTGCACGAGCTCAGGGGCGATCGCCAGCATGACCGAGGTCTCGCCTCGGTTGGCATGGATGTCCTTCCCGTCGGCCAGCATTTCGGTGAGGACCGCGGGGTCGGCGGACCACCAGTCCACCGTGCCGGCCCGCAGATCGGGCCGGAACAGCCTGAGGTGATCGGTCGCGATGTGCAAGGCGCCCACGTTGCCGAAGTGCGCGTTGACGAACAGCAGCCGCCGCAGCCCGGAACACGCCGCCGCCCAGGTCGCGTACTGCCGGATCACCGCCGCCAGCTGCTCCGGAGTCAGCGACAGGGTCCCCGGCAACTCGGTGCCGTGCCCGTAGCTAACCCCCACGCCGATCGCGGGCAGCACTGGCGCTCCGCACTGGCGCGCCACACGTTCGCAGACCGCCTCAGCGACCATGGTGTCCGTGCCGGCGGGCAAATGCGGGCCGTGCTGCTCGATGGCGCCCACAGGTACCAGCCCGACATCGGCAGGCGTGAAGCCCGCCAGCTCCGGCCACGCGGCTTCGGTCCACTTCAGCACGGGTACGTCCCCTACTCCTCTTACTTATAGGAATTGGACTCAGGCGCTGTTACGGCCCTATGAAACGGCTGTTACGTTCCCAGCTACTCTGCGCGGGCTTGCCATCGCGCGAAGGAGGCAGGCCATGTCAAATGCCCCGGACACACCGCGAGGACCCCGGCTCCTCAGCAAGAACCGGATGGAAGGTTTTAGCGACGGCGTGTTCGGATTCGCCATCACGCTGCTCGTAGTGGATCTTGCGGTTCACCCGCCGGGAACACCCCTCCAGCAGGTGCTTCACGCCTGGCCCTCCTACCTGGCCTACCTGACCAGCTTCCTCACCATCGGCGGCGCGTGGCTCCTCCACTCCGCCTTGACCGAGCAGCTCGCGCGGATCGATCAGCTGTTCTTGCGCCTGAACTTGCTCGTGCTGCTCGTGGTGGTCTTCCTCCCGTTCCCGACCCGCCTCGTCTCGGAGGCCCTGTCTAACACTGGCCGCGAGCGCGTCTATGTCACCATGTACGGGCTCACCCTCCTGGCCATCCGCCTGCTGGGATCCGCCCTGGACGCGTACGCGCGGCACGAGCACCTGTACTCGTCGGAGGGAGAGGGCGAGGAGCTGCAGAGCACACAGCGGAAATTCCTGCCCGTTGTCACCGGCTATGTGATCGCGATTATCGTCGGACTGCTTGCGCCGGTAGCGGCGGCGGCGCTTTACGCCGCTCTCGCGGTGTATTTGGTAGTGCCGTTCCGGGAGGCCACACGGGTGCTGTTCCGGCGTCATGGCGGCGCATAGCCGCGCGACTGAACCGCGCGCGGGGTCCTGACGTGAATCTGAGTGGCCGGCCGGCGACGCGAAACGCTCCCGCGGGCACCCGCGCGCCGGACGGTGCCCTGATGGCCTGGGCGGACGGCGACGGTGAGGATGATGCGGATGGGTGATGAGCCACCAGGCGGCGTCTCCGTTTCCCGTGGGCGGCAGGTGCCGGCCGGTGACCCTGCCGAGCGGCGGTGGCCGTTGGAGGGCTCGCTGGTGCGATTGGGGGCCGGGCTTTTCTTCGCGGTCCTCGCGCCGGTCCTTATAGCTGCCGCAGGCGCGCCGGCCTCTCAATACCCCACGCTGGTCGTGGTCAGCGTCGGACTCGGGTGCCTGTTCGCCGTCCGGCGGGTCGCACGTTACCTGCGGATTCCGCGCTTCGCGGAGTTCGACGGCCTGGTTACCGAGCTGTGGCACCGGGAGCGCAATGAGGTGACCGAGTACTGCGTCGCGATCGATGACGGGCGACGGCCCGCGGCCTGGGCATTCATGGTCTCGGACGAGCAATACCTAGCCCTGCAGCCGGGCATGCGGGTGCATGTCCAGATCAACGAGCGGCGCAACAAGCCGATCCGCGTCGAGATGGTGGGGCCCGGCGCCGGGTCGGCGATCTTAGGATCACGCAACTGGATGCGCAGCTCCCGGCGGGCTTCCCGTCACAACCCGGCGCCGGCCCCGAGCGCGGGGCGTCGGGCACTCAGCTCTGCCGAAGGGCTGGCATGGGGACTGGTACCGAGTACGTGCTGGATCCCGTGCCGACGCCGGCCAGGCATGTGCTGGGCGGGAACGTGTTCGTCCCGTGAGTCGAAGGCTGACCTGACGCCCAGAACATGTAGCCGAGCATTCCGGGCGTGGTTCCGGCACCGCCGGGCGCGACGTTCTGCACGAACGAGCCGGTGGAACTTTCCAGCGACGCGGAGAAGTTGTCGCACTCAGGGGGGATCTGGCTCCCCGTTATGTACACGCTCCCGGCGAACTTCGCGGGCGCGAGCGGCGGAACCGCCGGACTGTACCGCGGCTCGCCGCTGACGTGCTCCTGCCACTGTTGTTCCTGCGATTTGACGGACAGTTGCTTGTTCGACACCATCGCGTTGGCGTAGTCGAGCACCGGATTGGTTGTCGCCAGCCAGTTTTGCGTGGCGTAAAGGGCCAGCGCGGTGAGGTACTGGTCCCCCGCGGCCAGGTCGATGGTCAGCCGGGCCGAAGGATTCGAGCCTGTGGCGTCGTAGGGTTCCTGGGAGCGGTAGGCGCCGATGAACGCCTGCAGGCCGGTCAGGTTCGGGTTCGTGCCGTTCTCGTAGTCGATCTCGACGCCGACCCCAAGTTGCCTGGCGACCGCGGCGGCGTTGAGGCCGAGCTGCGTGGGGTTCTGGGACAGGGCGGTATCCCAGTCGCTGGTGTAGGTCACCCCGCCGATGGACAGCATCACCCGGACCCCGTGGCTGGTGAAGTAGTTCACCACCGATGAGGTCATCCCGGCTGGGACCCCGTTGACGTCGCCGGAGTCGGTGGTCTGGTTGAGGAGCTTCAGCGGGTCTACGAACGCCAGCACGACCAGATTGACCGACGGTGTCCCGTCGCCCCGGTCGATCAGCCAGTGGTTGTCGGTATCAAACGTCGTCATGTTCGGCACGGTTGCCCAGGTGCACTCGTCGGTACCGCACAGCCAGGTTCCGTACACCTGAATCTGGGTTGCCGCCGACGCGCTCCCCGGCCGGGCGGCCAGCGCGGACAGCATAGAGAGCACGATTACCGCGAGTGCGGCGCTACACCTGAACCCCCGGGATCTGACAGGTCTCCGCATTACTCCCCCACGGATGTCGCTGGCCCCCTGACCGTAATACCGTGCTTCCAGGCCGTCAACGCTGGTGTGGTGTGCTCGCGGCCGTGGTCTCGCAACGCGACGCCTCAGTCATCACGATAGCCAGCACGTGATCCGCGGCGGCGTCATCGGCTGCGTTCAACGTCAGCCCGTGCCGCTGATCTGGTGCTCTGTAGCAGGTAGGCGTATGCCGACGGCACAGAACCTGCTGCTCCGGCTTGGAGCGGCAGTTGGCTTGCTTCATCGAGCAGTTCGACCGCCCGCCCGCCGAGTTCAGTGCGCGCGACTCGCGCATCGGCTTCGCCATAGGCGGCCGCAAGGTCATACATCCGCTCAGCAATATCAGAGTCTCTGCCGAATTTCGATAGCAGATTGGCGAGATCGGCCAGGAGCGACCCCGTATCGCGCCGACCACCGCGCTGGGTCATGAACCTACCGTACTCCATGCTGTGCAAAGTCAGACGCTCAAAGAAGGCACGGTAGTCAGCCGCCGCGTCGTGATTGTCGAAGTACAGCTTCAAGGCATTGTATTCACCATCTCGAAAAATAGCCTCAGAGATGAGTTCGCCCTCATCAATAAATGCGAAGTCCCATGAGCATCTAGGTGGCGGATTTATGTTCGCCTCGTCCCGAAGGTAGATAAGGATCGTTGCCGGCATAAGAACCTGAGTCAGCATGACTTGTTGTGCGACGTCTTCCAGCGCGCCGGGCAGCGAGTCGAAGATAAACATCCGGGTAATCTGGGCGCCACTCTCGACATGCGCTGCCACGAGCCGGTCGCCATAAGACTGCACCCATCGCGTCGTAAACTCAGGAATACTCGTCGCCTTGACATCGGTCGCGTTACGGCATGCGCGGATGACGATCGAATCATAACTCGTGCTGTCAGCGTCCACCGAGCCATCCCGCCAAGGGCGGATTGACCGGGAGATTTCATCAAGTCGCGGCATAATCGCCTCAATGAAAAGTGGCTGCTCTGCCCGTACGACGCTGGCCGCGCTCGCAACGATCTGGCTCAGCAGCGCATCCACTTCGGCGTGCCCGGTCAGGTTGCCGTTGCCCGGCGACCTGCCGACGGCGTAGGTGTTCTCTTCGGCCGCGGCCGAGGCTGCGGCAAGGCGACCCCTATTCTCAGCCGGTCCGATCGCGTTGTAGAGCTGCTCGACCTTCGCCAGCTCTTGCTCACCACCGAGCGCGAGGGCCCATGGCCGGACCAGCAGCTCCCAACTCGGCAAGATGTTGCGGCGCACCGCGTCGAACCAGCGATCGCTAAACGAGTGCCATTGGTACGCTCGCAGCCGGGAATCCCGCGATACCGCTCGTCGCTCCTCGATGGTCTTGTGGACGTCGCGGACCGACGCTTGCTTGGCCAGATTGTGTTGCAGGTAGCTCACCAGATCCTGCAGCTCTACCACTGCGTAGCGGATCGGCTCGCGGGCCGGCCGCCCACGTCGCGTCGGCTCCGGCACCTGCACTGACACACCTCCCCCAGCAGCTCCAGCGCACAGCTACCCCTCGAGGTGGCTCGGTTCAGTGATCATTCTTAGCGACTTACGTGGTATTTTCAAGGCCTTTTCACCATTTTTAGCGCTTGCTCCGCTTATGTACCAGCCCGCGTGGGCCATCGGCATCGTCAAGCGTGCTCCATTCCAGAGATCCGAACAGGCTATTTCCGACAGGAACGGGCGAGTTCCATAGAACTACGTGCTCAGGCGCGGACATGGGAGCCATGCTCAGGAGGAACAGATATGTACCACGCACTCGGAACCGCCGGTCACACTCATATCAGCAGCGCAGTTATCCTGGTCGGGGTGGTAATGGTCATGGCGTATTGGCGGCAGGCCATCATAGCCGTCATCGCGCTACTCGTGGCCGTCGTGATCATCGGCTTCGCCGCGGGTGTCTTCACGCTGCTGCACGGCTGAACGCATCTCTAGGTAACCGGACGCGGCTTGACGTCGCAATTCGGGCGTGAAATTTGCGCGCCTGAACTGAGGGCCGATCGTCGCTGGGTCCTGGGTAGTGCCGGTTGGCGCGATTCCGGACCGCGCGATGAGCTGCTGGCCGAGCCTGATGAGGATGTCAAAGGCAAGGCTGAAAGAGTGAGCCTTGCAATCCCAGATCGAATCGAAGCCGAACGGGTCGGCGAATCGCTCGCCCAAGATGATAGGACCTGTATCCACGCCAGCGTCCACGTAGTGGGCAGTAGCCCCTGCCGAGCTGCGGAAGTGTTCAAGGTCGCGGCTAGCGGAGACCTGCTCGATGGCGAAAATGCCGCGTGCACCAGGCAGGACGGCTGAGTGCGCGTTAATGATACGGGAGCGGGTCATCTCAATCCACCACGGTTCGAGAATACGGTCCAGGAATATGAGTATGAACAACTCCGGCCGGCCAGCGCATTGCTTGGCCAGCCATTCTCGCGCGTCCTGGCCGTTGACGTCACTCCCCAAAAACTCCGGCCGTTCATAATCAGCCAGAACCGGCGGCACGCCAAACGCGGAAACCATGGCGCGATCCGCATCGTCCAGGCAAGGATAGAGTCTTTCGAGTTGACTCCATGAAGACTGGTCCAGCGTATGTTGTCCGCCAAATTGCAAGTGAAACGCCTTGCGAGCGAGTAGGAGCTCATCGGCCGGCTTGGCCGCTCTGAGGGCGATACCGTTGCAGCCAGGCTCATCTCCGAACGCCTCCTGCCATCGCGCGACAAGATAGCAGGCATGGAAAGTATCTTCGGTGAGCAGAATGAATTCAGCGGTCAATCTCCTTCCTTCCTTCCTTCCAGCCGTGGGGCCGTAGTCGGCCACCTGGCCCTGCGACGTCCCAGGACGCCCACTGTACGCGGGCTAAGGTCAGCATTCATGCTGCGGCGTGTTGGAGTAACTGCCGAAATTGACCGCCGCGTCGCGGAGCAATATGATCGCGGGCTCGGGATGCTTTACCGCCGGTGGCCACACAATTCCCACCACAATCCACTTCGCGCCGCGTAGCAAGATGGCAACGACACCTCCAGCCTTGGGCAAGACAACCGACTCAGCCGACTGGCCCAGGTCCGGGATTGGCCGGGAGCTGAAGCCTTGACCGACCGATTGCTGCTGCTGCGTGAAACACTCTCGCGCCAAGGCGGCAGAAGTGTAGACACTAGTTTCGATTCCGATGGTTCCCGCGCCATCGGCAAACGACCACAAGCAGCCCTTGAAATGCTGAACGCGCCGGCCGAGTGCCTTTTCTACCTGACGCTGCGTCACGTATGGGCAGGCGCCGACCGGCTGTTCTGGCCCGGCAAGGGCGGAAGGTATGCCTGGCGGCGAGGATGATTGCACCGGGCTGGACACGCCTGCGGAGGCGGCAGGTGAGGACGAGTTGCCTTGTGCCGCTATCCGTGCACCGCCGCAGGCGGCGAGTGCCAGGCATGTTCCGGCCACGACTATTCCGGTGCCAGTGCGTGCGCGGCGTGCCATGTCATCTCCTGTTCTGCGTCATGTGGTTGGGCCTGCTGGGCATCTTCACGGGGTTTCCACAGGTTCGGCATTCAGCCCTCACACGGGACTGGTCGGCTGCGGGTGTCGCTGCTGCAGGTGGCAGTAGGGTGCGGCGACTGCGCGTCCAGAATAGGGGGAACGAGAAAAATGGTGAATTCTCAGGTCATATCGCACAGGAAACTGCGTGAGCGACTGGGCGGGCTCGCGACAGGCCCGGTGCTCGGCGCGGATGACCCGGCGTATGAGGAATCACGCCGGGTGTTCAACGCCATGATCGAACGGCGGCCGGCAGCGATTCTCAAGTGCTCCTGCCCGGAGGACGTCGTCCAGGGCGTGACAGCAGCCCGAGAATACGACCTACCGCTCTCGATCAAGGGCGGCGGCCACTCCGTCGCGGGAAACGCGGTCTGTGACGGCGGCCTGATGCTCGACATGTCCTCGATGAAGCGGATCTCCGTCGACCCCGGGCGCGGCCTGGCCGTCGCCGAAGCAGGGCTAACACTAGGCGACTTCGACGCCGCCACCTCGCGGTACGGCCTGGCTACGACCCTGGGGGTGGTCTCCATGACCGGCATCGCCGGCCTCACCCTCGGGGGCGGAATTGGATGGCTGAACGGCAAGCACGGGCTGGCTTGTGACAATGTCCTGTCGATGGACGTGGTAACGGCCGATGGCCAGCTGCGCACCGCAAATGCCGACCAGCACACGGACCTGTTCTGGGCCCTGCGGGGAGGCGGCGGCAATTTCGGGGCCGTCGTGTCCTTCACCTACCGCCTGCACCCCGTCAATATGGTGCTCGCAGGCCCGATCAGCTACCCGCCGGAGCGGGCGGCCGACGCGCTCCGCCTTTACCATCAGGTGGCCTCCACCGCGCCCGACTCACTGGCCACCGCGGCGTCGGTGGTACGCGACGCTGACGGGCAGCCAGCAGTATCCGTGGTGGTCTGCTGGTCCGGGCCGGTAGACGAGGGCGAGCGCGTGCTGCGCCCGCTGCGCGACTTCGGGCCGCCCATCGCCGACGCCGTCGGACTGATCCCCTACCGTGAGCTGCAGTCAATGCCGGACGCGGGTTATCCGCCGGGCAGGCTCCATTACTGGAAGGCAAGCTTCCTGGCCGACCTGCCCAGCGAGGCGATCGACGCCATGCTTCGCTTCTCCGCCACCGCCCCCTCACCGCACACCGGGATCGGGCTGCAACAGATCACAGGCGCGGCCAGTCGCGTCGCCCCGACTGCGACCGCCTTCGCGCATCGCGGCCGCCGCTACGACTTCCTGATCCTGTCCCAGTGGGACGACCCCTCCGACTCGCCAGCCAACATGAGTTGGACCCGCGAACTCTTCGACGCTATGAGCCCTCACTTTCACGGCGTGTACGTCAACAACCTCGGTGAGGAGGGCAGCAACCGGGTTCTGGACGCCTACGGCATCAATTACGACCGTCTGGCCGGTATCAAAGCGGCCTATGACCCGGACAACCTCTTCCGGCTCAACCAGAACATCCAACCCGCAGGCGCGCGGGGAGCATGAGTGGCGGGCTAGTCCGTCTGCGGCAGATGGTGGCTGGAATTGCGGCCAGGACGTACCCGGTGCGGGAGGCTGCCTTCTAGGGGCAGCTGATGCCTGACCGCTTGTGCCAGCTGGCGTGCCTGGCGGCGACGGACGTGCATGTTGCCGTAGATGCTGCGGTCCAGGCCGAAGAACCACAGGCCCGGGTGCTGCGGTGAGGAGTGTGCGCCGGTAAACGGCGGCATGCCCTGGGCGTCGAGCGCGACTAGGTGCCCGGCGATGTGTTCTAGCCCGGGTCGGTAGCCGGTCGCGCAGATGACCACGTCCGGAGCGCAGCAGGTGCCATCGGCGAAACAAACATCCGGGCCGTCGAACCGGACGATGGCGGGTTTCATCATGACCCGTCCGGCCTTTAGCGCGCGGGCAAAGCCGTCATCGACCGCGACCGTGACGCCGTCGGCTGCTGCCCGGGAGAAGGCGCCGAGCGCGGACCGTGGGTAGCCGAGCCGGGCCAGGTCGCCGAACGCCAGCCGCTGCACCGCGCGCGCATTGGCATCTTGCCAGGCCACCGGCAGGTACCGGCCGAGCACGCTGACCGGGTGCAGTGGCACGTTGCCCAGCCGCAGCGGCGTGATGTTCATGCCGGAGCGGGCCGACAGCCACAGCGTGCCCGCGTCGCTGCGGGCCAGATGGCCCAGCAGGTCCACGCCGGAGTTGCCCGGGCCGACCATGAGCACGTTCAGGCCTGCCATCTCGGCGACGTTACGGAACTGCCCGGCGTGGAGCACTGTCCCGCCGAAGCCATCCATCCCAGGCCAGCTGGGCCTGACCGGTTCCGCGTCGGGACCGGTGGCGATCACCACGTGCGCGGTCTTGATGCTGCCCTCCTCCAGCGTCAATTCCCAGCCGTCATCGGTCCGGTCGACTCGGTCGACCCGGGTGCCCAGTCGCAGCCGCATCCCGTCGGCGTACTGCCGCAGGTAGAGCACGTAGTCGTCACGACCAGGAAACGGCCCGTACCGGCGCGGGATTCGCATGCCGGGCTGATGGGAGAACGTCCGGTGTGTGTTCAGGTGAAGATGATCGTGGCGTACCTGCCAGCGGTCTGCTACCGAATCTGCCTTATCGACGACGAGCGGATCAATACCAGCCCGGCCGATTGCCCAGGCAGCCGCCAGCCCAGCCGGGCCAGCGCCGACCACCACGACATGTTCCTCCACGATGCGAGCCTGGCCGCCTTCCCACCCGTCGTCAACACGACGCACCTTCTACCGCAACCGTCCGCGACGAGGCCTTCCCGCCGCCGCCGCCGGTGGTGGCGGCGGCGGGCCATGGGAGACTCCCTTCCCATGGCCGTCAACCTCATCCGCAGCACCCGGCTCTTCCCCGGTGTCCCGTACGCCTACGCCGCAAGCGCCAGCCAGGGCGACCTGATCTTCACCGCGGGTGCCTGCCCGCTCGATGAGCAGGGGCAGGTCGTGGCCCCGGACGACATCAGCGCGCAGATGCGCCACGCCCTGCGCAATCTGCAGACCGCCCTGGAGGAGTCCGGGGCGGCGGTCCGGGATGTCCTCAAGACGACCGTCTACGTCGCCAGCAGCAATCGCGGCGACCTGGTCACCGCCTGGGATGAGGTCGCTGGCTTCTTCGCCGGCCACGACGCGCCCAGCACCCTGCTCGGGGTCGCCGTCCTGGGCTACCCGGGCCAGCTTGTCGAGATCGAGGCCATCGCCGTCACCCCGGCACGGTAGGCGCACCGCAGGGCCGACGCGCTCAACCCAGCGACAACGAGGGGTGGAGCGTGGTTGGATCGACCGGGATCACGAGGTGCGGCCACCTGACTGGCCGACCTACCGGGCGTACGGCGCCCTGCTGGCGCGGGCGGGACTTGTCTGCGGGATGTTCGAGCACGGTTTCGTCGACGAGAAGACACTCGGAGCCGAGACCGTTGACGTGTCCTTCGTCTATGCATTAGCGGCGATTAGACCGGCAGGCTATCTAGCGAAGAAGGGCACGCCGACCTGATGGGCCGCGTGCTTGAGCATGTATTCGGTAAGGAAGTCGTTCGGCTGTCCGGCCAGCGTGGCGCGCTTGCCGCGCCGGTGATCGGTCTGGACAGTCACCCGGTGCCCGTGCAGATGCGTCTGCACGCCGCGTACCTGCTGCCATGAGACCTGCCAGTGGCCGCCTGCCGCCCTGTCGCCGTGACACATGATGCCCGATTGGTCTACGGTGAGGCAGCCGATGGTGACGGGCAGGCCGACGTCGAGTTGGCCGGTGATCGGAGCTGCGAGACGGCCGGCGAGAACCTGTTTGGCCCGGCCGATGACCATCTCGCGTGCGGCGTCACCGAAGCGTCGGTCCATCGCCACGACGTTGCCCGCATGGTCGCGCAGCATGCAGTCGGAAAGCCACGGGCCGTCCTCGCCTTCTACGACGCCTAGGCTCATCGAGGCAAGGTCGGCCCATCGCACCACCGATACCCGCCGCTGGTAGCCGACCACCTCGGCCATTCCCGCCTCATACTGGTGCAGCCACCGCAGCCTTCTGCGCTGCGGGATCATCACAAGCAGCATCCCGATCGCCGCCGCTATGA
>Ga0126381_100001363_pt1 | contig 26338 bp, 7 predicted proteins | sample PanSoiMetPlot_28_FD_96465 | JGI IMG/M metagenome (GOLD analysis project Ga0126381, IMG submission 96465) | Tropical forest soil microbial communities from Panama - MetaG Plot_28 | ecosystem: Environmental > Terrestrial > Soil > Tropical forest > Bulk soil | place: Panama | collected 2016-02-17
GGTGTCCGCAATCTCCTTGGGCACCCTTCATCGCTGCTGTGACGCGCACCGAGCATGCACGCATGAAGGGAGATCGTGGCATCCCTGCCGACGGTGAAGAACCGCCGCGCACCTGCACGTTTTGGCTGGTGGAGCTAAGGGGATTCGAACCCCTGACCTCTTGCATGCCATGCAACTCAAGCGACTTCCTGGCCTGGGGTCATATGGCTCCTACCTCGGCATACCGGGCCCGGAAGCGCCCGCGAGTGTCTGCCAGCCTGTCGGTGATGGCTGTCCACTTGGCTGTCCGCTGGTCCGTCCGTGATCACACGTGTATCGAACGCTCGGTAGATAGCAGCGCCGAGTCAGCCGCTACCTTCCAGGGGCCCGACCATCCATGGCCGCGTCTGGCTGTCAGTCACCCGCACGCTTGCCGCGGCGAGGGGCCGACGAGATCAGGGTGGCAGACCTCAATACTGCGCGCCTACCCGCCGCTATGCGCGTCAGCCGCTGTCTGGCCAAGTCGCTGTCAGCCTGGGCCGAACGGCCATCCTGAGCTGTGACGGGATGCGTGCCCGGCTGGCGCTGGTCGGCCAGGGCGGTTAACTGAAGGAACTCGGCGACACCTTCGACGGCCTGCTGGCCCGACTGGAGGCGGCCTTCGGGGCACAGCCAGTTCGTGGCCAATACCTCCCACGTCTCATGTCTCCCCGGCGCGACACGCGGTGCGGTCAGGGCATCCCGCCCGCACCGCGATTAATCAGACACTCACTTAGAGGCTATAAGTTCCTTTCCGCCTTTACCGTAGGTTGATCGGGTCACGCCGCTCGTGTTACTAAGGCTCGAGGCGGCCACCGCCAATTCAGGTGAGCGTGAGAGCCGATCGCTTCGTGGCTAGCAAGCCTGGTAAGCGCGGATACTGGGTGCTTGGCGAAAGTGGGGGGACATCATGAGCGCTTCGGAGCGATTCCGCGTCTGGTAGGCGTGGGCTGGCCTGTGCCGGGGGGTTTGCATGCCAGTGGCGGGGCGACGAGTCGGCCGCCTTGGCGCGCGCGCGGTGGCCGAGGCCTTCAGCCCACCTGGTGGCACCGGCGGACCGGCGCACGATGCCGAATGCCAGAAGCTGCTGGCGCTGCTTCGCAAACAGTGTCCAGAACTGTTCCCGGCTGAGCCGCTGCCACCAGGTAAGGTTGGCCAGCCGCTGCCGGTGAGCAGTACTGACCTGCCAGCCCTCGCCCGCGCGGCGCTCCGGGCAGCCAGTGGCCTGCCCCCGGCGCCGGCGACCGGGAAGGCCCCCGTCACCGGTGTCACCTGGGTCGACGGTGACCGCGAGCTTTACGTGGCAGTCGACCAGGTCGATGTCAAGCTCGCGCCGGGGGCCGTCGCGGTGACGATCCCTGTACGCTGCGACCAGACCGGCGAAACCAGTGTCGACGTCAGCTTCGCTGTCGGGCTGCCGGACCGGCCGCTGGGCCTGGTCGTGGCGACCGAGGACCGGCCGCGCGGGCCAGCCGTCGTCGTCGACGTCTGGGGCGAGGCTCTGATCGCACTGGCGTGGCAGTGCCTGCTCGACGTCGCATCCGGCGTCAGCGCCGCGAGCGGGTCGGACTCGGCGGGGACGCCGCTGATCGCATCGGCCCTGCATAGCGACGGCAAGACCTTGTCCATCACGCCCCAGGCCCGGTTCGCCTTCGACGTCAGCGGCCTGAGGCCGAAATGAGCTTCGGGGCAGCCGACCTGGGCAGCCTGGCCGACCTGGCGACCGGGCTGGGACTCCTCGATGGGTCAGGCCAGCCCGATGGATCCTGGTTCTCCGAGCCCGCGACCCGGCTGAAGTCCTGCATCTCCAACCCCACCCAGCGCGCGGGCCTGCTGCGGTTCGTCGACGAGGTGATCGGCGGCGACAAGGCCACGACCGACGACCGCGGCCGCACCTGGCTGCCCTTGGTCGAGCATGACCAGCCCGACGTGACCGTCTGCGTCGTGATCGACGCGGCGCCCGCCGGCTGGGTCGCCGTCGGCGTGGGGGCGACGCTGTCCACCGCCAGCGGCACGACACCCGGCGCCGACCTGCGTGTGCACGTCCCCGTTCTGGCGGTCACCAAGGATGGCCAGACCCGGCCCGATGGCCCGCTGCTGCCCGGAACGCCCGACGGGCTGGTCGAGATCTCGGCCCAGCTGACGTTCGCGACGCCGCCGCCCGGCGCGGCCGGCCTGCGGGGGGTGAGCCTGACCGCCGCGGTGCCGACCGCCGCGGGGCCGCCCGCCGCGATCAGCCTGGCGCTGCAGGGACTCCAGATCCCCGGGGGCGGTGCCCCGGAAGACCTGACGCTCGACCTCGCCCACCCCGACCAGCTGGCCACCAGCGCCCGGGACCTGCTGCTGGAGCTGGCCCGGCGGGAGGCGGAGAACGCCGGGCCGGTAGCAGGGCTCGCGGCCATGCTCGGGCTCAGCGGCGGGGCGGTCCCGCCGCTGCCCTGGGACCAGCTCACGCCTCAGGCGATCTGCGCCTGGCTGGAGAGCGTGGCCGCCAGCGACACAGCCCGCGCGGCCCTCCTCGGAGGCCTGTCCGAGCTGCTCGGGACCGGAACCGTCGACGCGGCGGCCGGCCAGGTCACGTTCACGCTCGGTGCCGCCGACGTGAGCCTGGGGCTCCGCAGCACGCCCGGCAGCACCGGGCACCCGGTCGTGTCATTGACCGCCGAGCTGATCGTGGCCGCGGCCGATGTTGACCTGCGCGCCGGGATCGAGCTGGCCCGGTTCGACCTCGGCACCGGCAGCGCTCTCGCCGTGCCGGCGCTGGAGGTCGCGGCCAGGGCCGGCCAGCGCGGCCCGGCCGGTACGCCGCTCATAGCCACCGGCGACGTCACCGTGGCAGGCATGCGCTTCGGCTTTGCCCTGGACCAGGCCCGTCATCCGGCCCTCGTGCTGGCCGCGGACACCGTAGAGATCCTCGGCCAGCAGTATCCCAGCCTGGACCTGTCGACGCCGGACGCCATCGCCGCCACCGTCACCAAGGCCCTTGACAGCGTGCTGGCCGACATGCTGGGCCGCCTGGGCGGCACCCTCGGCGACGCGGTCGGATTGCTGATCGGCGTGCGGGCGCCGCCGTCCGCACCGACGCTGCCCACACTCGACCTGGCCGGATTCCTCCGCGACCCGCTCGGCGCGCTGGCGGCCTACTGGAAAGGGCTGATCGCGTCCCCGGCCGGCATGACCGACGTGCTAGGCCTGCTCCGTGACCTGCTCGCCGACGCCACCGTGAGCGGAACCGCGATCGCCGGCACCGGCACCGCTGCCGATCCGTGGGCCGTGCCGGTCGTCGGGCCCCTGAACCTGCTCGCATGGCGTCCCGATGGCGCGCCGGAGCGGCTGGTCGCGGCGCTGTCGGCCAGCTATACCGTCGCGACGCTGGGGCAGGGCTGCACCAAGGTCGGGACGACCTTCATGGCCACTCTGGCCGACCTCGACCTCGCCGCCGGGCACGCGAGCCTGCTGACCGGTGCGCAGGCGGCGCTCACGCTGACGGCCAGCGACGACGGGCCCATCGCCCTGGACCTCGGTGGCGTGCTGCTCGAAGCGGCGAGCATCGGGCTGCAGATCGCCTGGGCCGCGGGCACCGGCCGCGACTCCGGCCTGCACGTCGGCTTCGCCGCGCCTGACCTCGCGCTGGACATAGACGGAACGACGGTGCCGCTGCCGGTGCCGCAGATAGCCGCCGACGGCACGATAACGATGCCCGCCGAAGCATGGACCTCCCTGGAGCTGGCCCTCGCCCTGCTCGCCGCGCGCTCGCCAGCCTGGTGGCTGGCGAGCGTGGTCGAACTGATCGGGTGGGGGCCGACCGCGACCGGCCCGTACCTGTCCCTGGCCGAACTGGTCACCGCGCCCGAGGCGGCCCTGCAGAACTGGGCGCGTGGCCTCGCCGCGCCGGTGGGCGGCGCCACACCGCACGCCATCGTGTCGTTGCTGGCCCGGTTCGCGGGCGGCCTGCGCGGCGACTACGGGCCATACGCCGGTTCGGGCACCCCGGCCGACCCGTTCGTGGTCCCGCTTACCGGGACCGATCCGCTGGCCGCCCCCGCCCTGACCCTGTGGTGGGCGCCGTACGGGCCGTGGCCGGTGCCGGTCAGCAGCGCACCGGACAGCCTGCAGTCCTGGCGGCCGGGGCAGCCGGGACTGCCGCCGGTCACCCTGGGCGCCGCCCTTGCCAGCGAGGCGGCAGCCGATCCAGGGCTCGCCGACCTGCTCACCGGGCGTCCTGACCCGGCCGCAGGGCTGGCGGCGCTCGCCACCCGGCTGGCCGGCAGCGACGGCCTGGTCGTCCCTCCCGCGGCCCCGCCCACCGGCGTCACGGTGACGACGGTGCCGGTCACGGCGGCCGGGCTCGCCGATGAGCTCGATCTCGGCACCCTGCTCGCGGGGGTCACGCCTGCCCTCGTCATCCACGTCAGCGTGAGCGACCCATCCGCGGGCGCCCAGCCGCCCACGGCCGACAGCGGGCAGCTGGTCGACGCGAGCACGGCCGGCGCCGCGCCGGACACGATCTCACTGCCCGCGTTCGCTGCGGGCACGTGGTGGGTGCAGCTCGGCACCCGGGACGCGTGCCGCCTGGCCACTGGCGACCCGGATGGTGTCGCGGGCCAGGCGGCCCGGCTGAGCCGTATCATCGCGGCCGCGGCGGCCGCAGCCGGCGCGGGCGACGTCGTGGTCGTCGGCTGGGGCGGCGCCGGGCACGCGGTCCTGCGCACCGCGGCGGACGTGACCGAGGTGACGCACGCCGTCGTGGTGGGCACGCCGCTGACCGCGGTGACCGCGAACGTCATCGACACCAACCCGGCGGCGGACACGCTGCGGCTGCTCGCCGCGGTGCTCCCGCCGCCGCCCGATCCGGACGCGCCACCTGGCCCGGACACCGAGCCCGACGACACCGACCTGGCGGCCGGACGCGGCATTGTCACCAGCCTGATGGGCCTGACCGAGCTCGCCGACCCGGTCGGCGAGCTCGGCCTGCCCTCGAGCACCGGCACGGGCCTGCCCGCCGGCCTGGACCGGGCTGGGCTCGCCGTCGACGCCGTCTACGGCGCGCTCGGCGACGACGACGTCGCCCGGGCGCTGACCGCGGTGCTCGCCGCTGGCCTCGCGGCGCGCGCCCGGCACCGCACCGGCGGCCGCGGAGCCCCCAGCGAGCTGCGGATCGGGATCCGTGCCCCGCTGCCGACGGCCGCCACCGGTCCCCAGGTCATTGCCAGCGGGCGGGTCGACATCGACCTTCTCGCCCTGACCAGCGGTGTCCCGCCGCAGCTGGAGGCCCGACCCCGGCTGCGCGCCCGGCTGGGCATTGGGGCGGCTCAGGGCTGGCTCGTCGGCGGGCCGGGCGCCGACCGGTCACAGGCGACCCTGCGGGAGACCGAGCTGCGCCGGGCCGAGATGGTCCTCGACGTCCCGCTGTACGCGGGCGCGGCCACCGACGACAGCGCCGCCGTCGTCCTGCACGAGGCGCGGGTCGACCAGTTGCGCCGCCCACGCTGGACGATCGCGCCCAACGCGGCCGCAGCGATCGGCGCCGACGCCGCCGGGGCCGCCGAGATAGCCGCCGGGACGGCGACCAGCAGCGTGACCACGACGCTGCTCCCCGAGGCCCGGATTGCCCTCGGCCGGCTCGCCGAACGGCTGACCGACCCGGCCTCCGGGACCATCGCTGGCTGGCTCGCCGACCTGTTCCGCGCGGCCCGGCTCATCGACGACTCGGGCGGGTTCGTGGCCGAATCGGTCGAACGGCTGATCGGCGACCCGCTCGCCCACCTGCGTGACCTGCGCGCCGACTCCGCGGCGCTCGCCTCGCTCGCCCGTGCCACCGAACGGTTCAGCGCGGCCGCGCCGGTGCCCGGCACGGGTGCGGTCGCATCTCTGGCGTGGGGCCCGGTCACGCTCGCCCTCGACCTGGCCGGCGGCACAGCCAGCCTCGCGGTGGCCGAGACGGCCGGCCGGGGCGCGGTTACCTGGAGCCTCGCGGCCGCGCTCGGCCCGTCCGGCCCGAGCCTGACCGCCGGGCTGGGCGCCGCGGCCCCGGGCACAGGCCCGGCGGGCGGTCTGCGGCTGGAGCTCAGCGCGCCCGACGTCCGGGCCGGCCTGGTCTGGACGCACGGCAGCACGGCGGACCGGCTCGCGCTCTGGCCCGCTCCGGACCCGGGCGCGATCGGGCGCGCGTTCGCGCGCATCATCCCGGCCGAGGTTGCCCGCGCTGGGCTCTCCGCCGTGCGGGAACTGGACGCGAGTGCGCAGCCGGTCGTCGACGCCATCCTCGACGCCTTCGGCCTGCTCACCCCCGACACCGGGTCCGGCCGCATGGTGCGGCTGCCCGCGGCGCTGATCGCCGACCCCGCGGGGTTCTTCCGCCACCCGGGCGTGCTCGGCGGCGCGGGCGGCGTCGACGCCGGGCGGATGATCGCCCTGCTCGACGCCGCCCGGCCGCTGCTGGGCATCGACGGCGGCGCGGGCGAATGGCAGCTGGCGACCGGTGTCACACTCACGGCCACGGCGGCCGGCTCCCAGGTGCGGCTCGGCCTGCGGCTCGACTCGACCGGCTTCGGTGCGCCGCCCGCCGCCGCCAGCAGGCTCACCGCCACCCTCGGCGTCGCGCTGCTGCTCGGCGCGGGCACGCCGGGCGTGGACGTCGACATCGCGCTCGGCACCCCGGGCGCGGCACCCGGCCGCAGTGCGGTCTATCTGGAGGTCGGGACCGGCGCGCCGGCCCGCCTCTACCTGCGGCCGGCGACCGGCGCCGACATCCCGCTGCTGCCCGGCGGAACGGGCCTGGCCGGGCTGGCGGCCGCCGCCGTCACCAAGGCGCTGCCCATGGTGCTCGACGCGCTGGCCGCGATGACGGACGCCGGCTTGCCCAGCACCGTCGCCGGTGTGGTCGCGGCGCTGGGCGACGCACTGGGCCTGCGCTCGGGCGGGAAGTTCGACGGGGACGCGCTGTCACGCTGGGGCGCGGACCCGCTCGGGTCGCTCGGCCGGGCTTGGCCGGCGGCCGCCGCGGCCGGGCTGGACCAGCTCGCGGCCGCCCTCGCGCCACTGTTCGCCGGACTGCCCGGCGGGGTGACGGTCACCCATGACGGCACCGGAATCGCCGTCACCGTCGCTGGCGTGACCGCCGGCCTGCAGGCCCCGCTCGTCCTCGACGTCACCCTCAGCAGGCCCGGCATCCCCGTGATCGGCGACGTCACGGCGCGCGTACGGGCGGACGCCACCGGCCCGCTGGAGATCACCACGGTCCTCGGCCCGCTCGGCCTGACGATGGGCGGCGTCACGGTGGCGCCGTTCCTCGGTGTGCACGCCGGCGCCGCCCCCGACGGCGGCCGGCGGGTCGAGCTCGGCCTCAGCCTGGGCGGCGACGCCGCGCTCGTGGCGCGCCGTCCCCTCGGCCCCGCCGCGGCGTTCACACTCGCCGCCCGGAGCGGCGGCACCGACTCGACTGACCCGGCGGTGGTCGCCCTGGCGACGCTGGAGGCCGTCCTCGACTCGGCGGTGGCCGTGGTGATCGGCCTGCAGGACGTCGCCGCGCTGCTTGACCGGCACCTCGGCAACGACACCACCAGGCCGACGATCCGCGCCTTGCTCGAAGGCTCGCTGCTGTCGGCCGACGGGACCGCCGCGGCGACCGGGCTCGCCGACCCGGCACAGCTGCTCCCGCGCACGCTGACGCTGGCCAAGGCGCTGGCCAGCGCCCAGCCATCGATCAGCGCCGGGGGCCTGACCATCGGGCTCCAGGCCGCAGACGGCCGGTATGGCGTGCACCTGGATCTGGCCGAGCCGCTCACACTGCTCAGCGGCACGCCGAGCATCCGGCTCGAAGCCGACAACAGCTGGATCGACACCAGCCACGGGCCCGTCCCGGAAGGCCTGACGCTTTGGCTGCTCGCCGACGACCCGGCGCCGCCGCTGCACCTCGCGCTGTCGCCGGCCCTGACGATCGGCGGCATCGGTGTCCGCATCGGCGGGGACGAGGCGCCGCTGCTCGACACCGCCCTCCGCATCGACTCCGTCGCGGTCCACGGATACCTCGACGCCGAGCCCGGCGCGCTCTCCGGCGGCGGCCAGCTCGAACTGGCCGGCCTGGCCCTCGGCCTGGGCGGGGCGGCCGGCGGCAACCCGGTCGCCCAGGGCCTGCTGGCCGACACCGGGTCGGGCGGCCAGCGGCTGGCGCCGAGTTTCAGCCCGGCGATCGCGGTGCAGCGGCACGGCACCGGCCCGGTCCTGGTCACCTTCCGGGCCGGGCCGGGCGACGGACCCTGGTGGCTGCTGATCCAGCGCGGCTTCGGCCCGGTCTACATCGAGCAGGTCGGGCTCGCGGTCACCCTCAGCGATAACCAGATCCGCCAGCTGGGTGTGCTGCTCGACGGGCAGGTGAGCATCCTCGGCCTGACCGCGGCGGTCGATGACCTGCAGGTGTCGTTCATCCTCGGCGCCGGTTCGGCGTTCTCCGGCACGTCGTGGCACGTCGACCTGGCCGGCCTGGCCATCAGCTCCGACATCGCCGGGCTGTCGCTCGAAGGCGGGCTGCGCAAGTTCGAGGACCCATCCGGCGTGCAGTACGTCGGGATGCTGCTCGGCCGGTTCGCCGTCTACGGCATCTCGGTCTACGGCGGCTACGGCCGCACCAGCGATGCCCAGGGCCCCTACGCCTCTTTCTTCGCGTTCGGCGCGGTCAACGGCCCCATCGGCGGCGTGCCGGCGTTCTTCGTCACCGGCATCGGCGGCGGCCTCGGGATCAACCGGATGCTGATCGTGCCCACCGACCTGTCGCAGTTCGGCGACTACCCGCTGATCAAGGCGCTCGATCCGGGCGCCCAGCCCAGCCCCGACCCGATGCAGGACCTGACCCGCGTCGGCGGCTACTTCCCGCCGCAGCGCGGCGCGTTCTGGTTTGCCGCCGGGGTATCGTTCAACTCCTTCGCGCTCGTCGACGGCGTGGCGGTGCTGGCCGCACAGGTCGGCGAAGGCCTGGAGATCGACCTGCTGGGCCTGGCCCGGATGGCGCTGCCGCGGCCGCAGGCCGCCATCGTGTCGATCGAGGTCGGGCTGGTGGCGCGCTTCTCCACCCGCGACGGCGTGCTGTGGGTGCAGGCGCAGCTCACCGACAACTCCTGGCTGCTCTACCCGGATGTGCGGCTCACCGGCGGCTTCGCCTACGTCATCTGGTTCGGCGGCGCGCTCCGCGGTCAGTTCGTCTTCACGCTCGGGGGCTATCATCCCGACTTCCACCGCGACGGCTACCCGCAGGTGCCGAGGCTGGGTTTCCACTGGCAGTGGGGGAGCTTCGCGATCAAAGGCGGGGCGTACTTCGCGCTGACGTCCGACGCCCTGATGGCGGGCGGTTCGATCGAGGCCTCGGCCGACTTCGACGTCGCGTCGGTGAGCGCGACGCTGTCGGCGGACGGGATCCTCTATTTCGACCCGTTCCACTTCTCGGTGGTGGTAACGGCCACCGTGACCGGCTCCGTCGACCTCTGGCTCTTCTCCGGGTCGGTGTCGGTGACCGCCCCCGTGACCGTCGAGGGCCCGCACTTCCACGGCCACGCCGACGTCGACCTCGGCCCGACCAGCGTGACCGTTGAGTTCGGCGACTCCAGCCAGGATGCCTGGCGGCTGCTCGGCTGGGCCGAGTTCGTCCAGAAGTACCTAGAGCTCGGAGCGGGCGGTGCCGCCCGGGCGATCGCCGGCGTCGCCGGGCGTGGCGGTCAGCCCGGCGCGATCTCTGGCGGCACCCAGGCGCCGACGCCGGACGGCACCGGCGCGCACCCGTTCATCGTGGTCGCCGAGTTCGAGCTGACCCTCAGTTCCACCATCCCGCTGACCCTGGTGCGGGTCCGTGGCGCGCAGATCGCGGCCGTGCCCGGCGACGGGCTCGGCATCGCGCCGATGGGGCGCGGTTCACTCCCGTCGTCGATCGACATCGGCCTGGCCGAGGTCACGCCGGGCCACGCCCGGGCGGACGCGCCGGAACTGTCGCAGATGCAGATCGCCGCGCCCGCTGACGGGCGCTTCCCGCCCGGCGTGTGGGGGCTGGCCAAGCCGCAGGACGACCCCCCGCTCCCGGCTGGCGGCACCGTCGCGGGCATCGGCCAGGTGACGCTGACCGCGGAAGCCGCCGAGGGCCACGGCCTGGGCCCCTACGCCTACGACAAGGTGGAGACGGGCGCCCACCTGCCACTGCCGTTCGGCTTCGAACGGGTATTCCGGCAGCCGTTCCTCACCGATGTGACCGGGCTGACCGACCTCGTCCCGGCCGAGGCAGACACCTCGGACGCGCTGTTCGCCTCCGCGACAGCGTGGCTGAAGCGTTCTGGCCCGTCGCGCACCGCGCTGCAGGCCTATGACGGCGAGCGGGTCGCGCCGCCGCGGCTCGGCGCGCTCACCGACCGGCTCACAGCGGACGAGATGCCCATACCGGACGTCGTGACCCGGCCGATCGACGATCCGCAGCCGGACCGCACGATCCTGCCGCCGCAGGTATCCGCGGTGCTCAGCGCGCCGCGCCAGCTGGCCCGAGTCCCTCTGCGCACGACGGTCGCCGAGGTGCCGGACGGGACACCGCGGACGGCGCCGCCGGCGCTGGCGACGGCGAGCATGCGCACTGACGTCGCGGTGGCCGCCCAGCTCGTCCGCGCGCCGGCCGCCGCCGGGAGCTCAGCCACCAGCCTGCTCGCGCGGGGAGCGGTGCCGGCGACCGGCGGCGTGGGCGCCGGCGCGGAGGCACTCGCGCGCGCGGGCGCCGCCGCCGATGGCCGGGCCCGGCTCGCCCGCCTCACGGCCGCCATCGCGGGCGCGGCCGGCGGCCCGGTGCAGCAGCTGCGGGTGGGCGAGGTCAGCGTGCTGCGCCTGCCCTCGGTCGCGGTCGACGACCCGGCGCGGCCGCGGCCGGCTCTTGCCCTGTCCGGCACCACGGGCCGGGTGGTTGCGCTCGGCGCCGGCGGCGCCGTTCTCGGCGATGCCACCGTCGGCGCGGCCGGCGGCCAGCTCACTGTCCCGCTGCGTACCGAGCGGCTGGTCGTCGCCGCGACCGGGGCACCTGACGCTCCGGACCGCCTGAGCACGGCCGGGCAGCCGACCCCCCCGATCGGCCCGCCCGGGCTGCTCGGCTGGCACAGCGGGCAGGCCCTGCCGTATGTCGGGTGGGCCACGATGCTCGCGGCAGGGGCCGTGGTCACCGTGGAGGGCGATGTGGCGCACCGGCGCGGCCGGCCCGTCGCCTCCGGGTTCGTGCTCGCGAGCAGCGTCATCTCCGGCGACCGGCTAATCCGGACGCGCTTCGCCGGGCCCATGGCCACCGTCGTTGTCGTGCTCGACGTGGCCGGTACGTCCGGCGCGGCGCCCGAAGGGCTGGTGACCGGCATCGACGGCGCCACCCGGCTGGACACCGCGCCCATCCTCGTCGTGGCGGGCGGCCGGTCCCACCTCGTGTACGCCGTCGCCGCGCAGGGAGCGGTCACGGTCACGGTGGGAGCGGACCCGCGGTGGGAGCTGGCCGGCGTGCTGGCGTCGCCGCAGCAGGCCGCGGACGTCGCGGCGCTGCTCGCCCGGGTCGGCCTTGACGACGCGGTCGCCGCCCCGGTGGTGGCCGGCGCGGGGGGAACCCTGCAGGTCGCGTGGACGCCCCCGGCCGGACCGGCGGGCCCGGCGCCGGCCGCCACCCGGCGGAAACCTGCGAAACGGGCTGCGCGCAAACCCGGCCCGCGCCGGGCCACGGGCCAACAGGCCGCGCAGAAGCCGGCCGTGCAGAAGAGGGAGAAGCGCTGATGCCGAGCACCCCGCAACCGGGCTTCTTCAACCTGTGGTCGGCGCTGACCCCGCCGCTGAAGGCCGGGCAGTACCGCCTCGACGCGCAGATCGACCTCGACCCGGGCGTCGCGCCGACAGCGCTGCCGGTCGAGCCGGGCCAGACGTTCTTCACAGTGGACGCCCCGCGCTTCGCGCTGCCCGCCGACCAGCTGCTGTCCACCTACCCGCCGGCCGACGGGAACGGCGCGTACTCCGAGCGGCTGCCCCAGGTCGTTCTCAAGCGCCGCACCCTGCCCTGGGAGCGGGCGCCGGGCACCGGCGCTGACGCCACGCTGCCGTGGCTCGCGCTCGTCGTCATCGCGGAAGGGGAGGGAACGCTCTCGCCGGAGGCCGACATCACCCAGTGCGTCACGCCCGGGGTCACGCTGGCCGGCGCCGCGGACGTCACCCAGGGTGTCTACCTCGAGGTCACGAAGACCGTCATCGACGCGGTCTTCCCGGCCAAGGAGGACCTGCCGCTGCTGTGCCACGTGCGCCAGGTCGACCTCTCCGACACCGAGCTGGCACTCGGTGACGACGACGGCTGGATGGCGGTCGTGCTCGCCAACCGGCTGCCCTGGCCAGCCTCCGCCGACCCCACCACGACCGGCGGCGCGGGCCAGCCCGCCGCCGCGCCGGTGCGGTACCTGGCCTGCCTGATCAACCTCGAGGGCCAGCTCGCCGCGCTGCCGGACGCGGCCGGGGACGAGACCGGCACCTTCGTGCCGGTGGACGCGATCGCCCACTTCGACGTCTACGCCGACGCGTTCGCCGATCCCGATACGCTCGCCATGGCCCAGCCCGCCGCCGGGACGCCGCCGGCCGGCCCCCCGCCAGCGACCGTGGCCCGGTCGACGCTGGCGGATACGTGGGCCACTGGGCCGCCCGCGGCCGCCGCGGCCAGGGCGCTCGGCGTCGACGCGGGACGAGCCGTCCGGGATCTCATGGCCCAGCCGTGGCGGACCCCGGTCAGCACGGTCACGACCGATCAGACGTACCGCTTCCCGGTCCTGACGCACTGGCAGTTCACCGTGGACGCGGACCCGTCGTTCGAAGGGCTGATGCAGGCCCTGGATGTGGCGCTGCTCGGCAGCGTGCCTGAACCGGACCCGCAGGCCCCCCCGCCGCCGCGCCCGGTGCCCGACGTCGCCGCCACCGGGCACGTCGGCCTGGCGCACCTCACCCGTCGGGGCGACCAGGCCACGGCGTGGTACCGGGGCCCGCTGGCACCGCGCCCGACCGGGCGGGATGAGAGCGCCACGCCGCATGGGCCGCTGCCGGTCGCGCACGCCAGCGACCAGCTGCGCCGGGTCACGCCGGACGGCCGTGAGGACCTGACCTACGCCGCCGCCTTCGAGATCGGCCGGCTGCTCGCGTTGTCGCAGCCGCCGGTGGTGGCGGCGCTGATGCGCTGGCGGGCCGAGCAGTTCGGCGCCGCCCGTGCGGCGCAGCTCGCCGCCCAGACGGTGGCCGGCACCAGCCTGCTCGGCGGGGCGCCGGCCGTCACCGACGTGCCCGACCTCGGCCGGATCGTCGGCGGCGCCCTGCTCGGCCGGATCGACGCCGACCCGGCGGCCACGGTCGGGCCGCGCCGCCCGCTGGCCGATCCCGGCGCGCCGATCGCTGGCCTGGCCGGCGACCTCGAAGCCGTCGTCGCGACCGGGCTCGGCCTCAACCTCGGCGCCTTGCGCGCCCAGGGGGCCAAACTGGGCGCCGTGGACGCGCTCGCGAACACCGCTGTGCCGCTCGCCGAGACGCCGCCCGGCCCGGTGCTGGAGGGTCCGGACCTGGCCGCGCTCCGCACGGCCGCCGAGGCGGTCGCGGGCGGGCTGGCGGCTGAGGCGGCGGCGGGTGCCGCGCCGCTGGCCGGCGCCGAAGCCAGCGCCAGCGCGCGGCCCGACGCTCTTGACGATCTGCTGACGGAGCTCGAATCATGACCGACCGGACCCTGCTGACCAGTGCGGTAACCGTCCAGGCGGCCCTCGCGGTCTCCGCGTCTTTGGGCGGCTCACTGCAGCCGCAGCCACCCGACCCGCGCACCGGGCCCCGGGTCATCCCCAATGATCTGGCCGACTGGCTGGCGGCGCTGCGGCTGCTCGCCGCGGTGCCGTTCGCCTACCTCGTCCCGGACGCGGAGCTGCTGCCACAGGAGTCGGCGCGGTTCTTCTACCTCGACCGGGCGTGGACCGATGCGCTGGTGCAGGGTGCGATGTCCGTCGGCACGGTGACGACCGCCGACCACGCCCAGCTCGAGGCCGTCTACCCCTACGTGCGCGACGAGGTCGACGAGGCCGAGCGGCTGGCCCGCGTGGCCGGCCACGACCCGGCGCCGCTGGGGCCGGCCGGCACGATCACCGGCCTGCTGCTGCGGTCGCGGGCCGTGGCCGGCTGGCCGGGGCTGCACGTGCGGGCCTACTCCGAACTGGTGCCCGACGACGCGATGCTGCCGGACAGCGACTCTCGCCGGCTGCGGCTGCTGCGGGTGGAACGGCTGGCGCCCGCGGTCCTGCTCGTGCTGGTCGATGGCGTGCCGCGCATCGTGCACGTCGAAGAGCCGCGGCAGGGGCTGCAGTTCGGGGTACGGCCGCCGGACGGTGACCCGGACGGCGCTACCCGGCAGGGACTCGTGCCACCGCGGGACATCAGGACCGGCGAGCCGCTCGTGCCGATGGACGACAAGACCAACTGGGTCCCGGTGCGCTTCCGGCCCAACGCGCCGGGGGTGCTCAACCTGCGCAAGACCCGCGATGCCCTGCTCGCCGTCCAGGGCACCAATATGGGCAGCGACGTCGACTCCGCCGAGTTCGCGATCCAGCTGCTCCGCTACCCCTACCGGCAGGTCTTCGGGCCGGCCGGGCCGCAGACCGATCCGGAGGAGAACCCGTCCAGCACCGGGACCAAGGCCGGGTGGGCCCAGGTCTTCCGGCCCCAGGTCGGGGTTCCCGAGCTGCTGGCCGATTTCACCGGGGAGACGTCGTGACCGGGTACGACCCCAGCCTGGTCACGAAAGTCGCCGGGTCGCAGCGCTGGTCGGTCCTCGCCCGCACCGGCCTGACCGCCGGCGAGATCGGCACATGGGACCCGGCGCTGGTCCGCGACCCGCGGCTGCTCGTCCCGGTCGACGTCCAGGCCCTCGTGGCGGCGCCGGGCAGCACCGAGCCGGCGGTGCGGATGCTGTCCGCGCTGCGGGCCGGGGCAGGTCAGCCGGCGTTCCCCGCCCCCTTCGACCCCGGCAGTCCCCGCGAGCCCGGCGTGCACCTGCACTGGGCGCTGCCGGACGCGCTCATGCGCGGCCGCATCGGCGAACTGCCCGACGGCGCCGACCCGACCGACCCGGGGCAGCGCCTGCAACTGGGCCCGGCGCCGGACCGGTGGGCCGTCGTCCGGCTACTGTGCCCCACTGGATCGGGCACCGCCGTGGTGACCGGCTGGATCATCGAGGCCGATACGGCGCGGGCGGTACCGTTCCCCGGCTATCCCGCCCAGGCCGGCTCGGCAACCCCGGCTGGCACGACGGTGCCGGCGGACCGGCTGACCCCGGTCGCCGGCGGCAACGCGGCGTGGGCGGCGAGTTACGACGGGACACTCAACCGGTTCGCGTTCCACGATCCGCTCGACGACCTGGACGCGATCCGCGCCGCCAGCGGCCAGCTGCTGCCCACCGCCTCGTACGTCATCGCCGGCTGGTGGTCCGACCCCGCGAGCGACCTGCTGGACGGTGTGCGGTCCGGGGACAGCCTGCACGCCCGCTTGGCCGAGCTGGGGTGGCGGGTCGCGGGTGACCTCGACCCGGCCGCGCCGGCCGCGTCGGCGGGCACCGCCGATCGGCTGATCGCCGACGACGCGAAGTCGTGGCTGGGCTTGCCGGGCGCTCAGCGCTACCCGGCTGAGCCGGGCCTGGCGACGGCGGCCGCCGCCGGGCGCACCGAAGCCACCGATCATCTGACCCTGGCCGAGTCGACCGGGCCGTACCAGGGCGCGGCGTCGGCGCTCGCCAGCGCCGCCGGCGAGGTCATCCGCACGCCGATCTGGCAGACCCCGTCCACCCTGCTGCACGGCAGCGTGCTGGGTGTCCCGATCGACGGCAGCGTGACCGCGGACGCGCGCCCGGACCCGGCGGCGGCCCGGATCGTCCTCGGGGTGACCCCCGACGACCTCGTCGCGGGCCTGATCGAGCCCGGGCTGGCCGCGCAGACGCCGGAACAGCGTCGCGCGGTGGAGATGATGGTCGGCGCGTTCAGCGCGGGCGTCCTCAAGCGGCTTGGCACTCCGGACGGCATCGCCGACATCGAGCAGCGTGAGCATGCGCTGGCGTTCACCTCAGCCCCCAGTGGTGAGGTCACCGTGGACCGGCTGCTGGTCGGGCGGGCCGGTGTCGCGGGCACGGTCGGCAGCCGTGGCCGGACAGCGGCCCAGCTGCGGGCGGAGGCCGCGGTGACGGGCGTCGCCCCGGGAGCGGGCGCTTCCGTTCCGGCCGCGGGCCTGTCGGCCCGGCTGGTGTGGGCGAAGGCGCTGCTGCCCGAGGCGTCGGTGGCGGCCGTGAGCCTGGCCGACCGCGGCCGGATGCAGGCGGTGGAGAACGCCGGCGTCCCGCCCGCCCAGGTGGTCACGCCAGCGCCCCAGGTGGTCGAGGTCAGCCGGCCCGGGCCCCGGTGGTTCACCCCACTGCTGCCCGCGCTCGCGGTCAGCGGTGCGGGACGCAGCCTGCGGCATGGCGGTGACGGCCGGTTCAGCCCGGACGGTGCGCTGCAGTGCCGCTGGCCCTCGCAGGTCCAGCAGGGCGCCGACTCGGTCATATCACCCCAGCGCGCGGTGCCGGCGCTGGGTAGCGCCGCGGCGCCGCCCGAACTGCTGGCTCTCGCCCGGGAGGCGCTCGTCACCTCGCCGTACGCGCTCGGGTGGCTGTCCGCCGCGGCGCCGTCGCACACTGGCACCGACGCCACGCTCGCCCAGCAGCGGCTGCTCGCCGAGGCGGCGCTGCGCTACGGCGCGAACGCCGCCTACACCGCCACCACCACCCTGTTCAGCGACCCGGCAACGGCCTCGCCCGACGCGGTTGAGTCCCGGCTCGTCAGCCAGGAGCTGCGCCGCTTCTCGCTGTTCAGCGGGGTGGACGCCGACCCGGTGGGGGTCACCGCCTGGACCCAGCCGTGGATCCCGCTGTGGCTCGAATGGCAGGTCGAGATCGACAATGGCGGCGCGGTCGACGGCTGGCAGCTCGGCGGCGTGGACCTGGTGCCGCCCAGCCCGCCGGCGGCCGCCAGCACGCTGGCCTTCACCGGGCGCAGCGTGCTCGCCCCGGGACCGGCGACCGGCCTGTCCACCGCGCTGGCGCGCTGGCTCGACGACGAGCACCAGCGCGACCTGGCCGGCGCCGGCCAGATCGACGATGCCACGTACGCGATGCTGTCCCGGGTCCGCGACCTCACCGGCCAGCTCGACGTCGTCAGCGCGGCGCTCGAAGGGCTGCGCGAGCAGCTGCTCGGGTTGCCGTGGGACAACGGGCTGGTCCGGGGCCCGGACGGCAGCGTCACCGCGGCGGGCCTGCCCCAGCTGCTGCTGGCCGGGCGGCTGCGGCTGACCAGGGCGCGGCTCGTCGACGCGTTCGGCCGTCTGCTCGACCTGCCGGTCGGCACGGTGCAGGTGCCCACCCGGGTCGCCGACCCGGACGACGCGGCGGCCGTCGAGCTGCCACCGCGGCTGCTCGCGCCGTCGCGGGCGATGTTCCGGCTCGTCGACGCCGCCGCCACCGGCGACCGGCCGGCCGAGGCCACCATCGACGAGGTCACTCCGGCCGCGATGGTCAGCCCGGTGGCGGGCTTCATGCTGCCGGACCACATCGACGAGTCACTGGAGGCGTTCGACGCCACCGGCACCCCACTGGGCCAGCTGTTCCACGAGGCCATCGGCGGCGGGGTCGTCTGGGAGATCGCGCCCGGCCGCCCCGGCCCGGCCGATGCCGGTCCCGGCTACGGCCTGCCCGCCGCGGCCGCGGCCCTGGGCTGGTTCGCATCGGGACTGATCACCGCCGATCTCCGGCACCGCAACGGCGGCCTGCAGCCGCCCGGCGGCGAGTCGGCGCTGTCCGCGCTGCTGCGCGTGATCGACACGACCCTATGGAGTTACGACCCGTTCGCCATACTCGGCACCGAGCACGTCGCCGGGCTGGTCGGCCGCCCGGTCGCGGTGGTCCGGGCCCGGCTGTGGCTGGAGATCAAGGACGACGTCGCCGGCCTGGCCTATCCCGATGACGCCGCCCGGGCGGCGCGGCAGGCCGCCTATGACGCCCTGGCGGTGAACGGCTTCCCGGTCCGGGCTGGCGAGCTGACCCGCGCGGACGACGGGCTGATGGCGTTCTTCGTCGGCGACGACTTCGAGCACGTCCACGTGGTCGACAAGGTGGTGCTCGAGCTCGCCCGCGAAGCCGGCCGGCACAAGGGCTACCTCGGCCCGCTGCGCGACCAGGACCAGAGCCTGCCCCCGCCGCTGCCGATTGACCACCCCTACGTCGTTGCCGATGACGAGCTGCGGCTGTTCCCCGGCAGCACGCTCACGCTGACCCTGCTGATGCACCCGGCCGGCGCCGTCGACCTCACCACGGGGGTCGTCCCCCGCAAGGCGCTGCAGCTGGCCCGGGACTGGGTCGGCCTCGGGCTGTCGGCGATGTCACCGTACGTCCGCTCCGGCCCGGTGCTGCTCGACCCGGACAAGGTACGGCTGCCCAAGGTCGCGTCGCTCGCGGCCGGGCAGGTGTGGACCCGGCGGGACTCGCCGAGCAGCTGGCGCGACGACCCGATCCTCGCCGCCACCCAGGCCGCACTGCTGCCCGAGCTGCCCGCGCGGGTGGAGGAGGGGTACATCCGGGTGCTTCCCGGCCAGGATGGCGCGACGCCGACCGCACCGGCAGGTGGGCCGTGAGCCGTTACGAATGGCCCGGCGGCGAGGCCGGCTCCGGGAGCCCCGACCTCGTCACCGAGCGGCTGCAATGGCTGCAGAGCCGCTACGGTGCCGTGCCGCCGGAGACGCTGGTCGCCGCCCGGGCCGCCCGGCGCAGCTCAGCAGCGGCGCGCATCCTGGCCGACCGCCCGTTCGGCACCTCGTTGCTGTGGTTGCCGGCCGGCCCCGCGACGGTCCTGGGCGGGCAGGCGGAGAGCAGCCCGCGGGTGTCTGGCCGAGTGCGTGACATCGCGGTGTCGGCGGACGGCACCCGCGCCTACGCGGCCACAGCCAACGGCGGCATCTGGTACACCGACGACTCGGGCGCCTCGTGGCTCCAGGTCGGCGGCTGGGCGACGCGGCGGGCGGGCGCCGCCGGCGGCGAAGCGGCCAGCGGCGCGGAGGGGCTGACGTTCGGCTCGCTGCTCGTCACGTTCGGCGGCACCGCGAACGGCGACGAGGTGTTCGCGGCCACCGGCGAGATCTCAGGCCGGGTGCAGAGAAAGGGGCATTTCGGCGGGGTCGGCGTCCTGTACGCCAAGGGGCCCGTGCCCCCCGTCGTCGCCGACGAGCGGGCCGACCCGTGGACGGTCGAGGGCGGCGCGCTGCTCACCGGCCTGGGCAGCTACCGGCTCGCCGTGGATCCGCACACGCCACTGGGCAACGCCGCTCAACCGGCGCACCTGCTCCTCGGCACCAGCAACGGCCTGTTTGAACGGACCAGCCCGGGCGCCAGCCCGACGTGGGCGAAGGTCACCGCCGGGCCCTTCGGCCGGGCCACCGACCCCGAGAAGCCGCTGCACGTCACGGACATCCGCTGGATCCCCAAGGGCGCCGGCAGCCGGGTCTGGGTGGGCGTGGACGACCGGACCAAGGGCGGCGGCGGGAGCTCGCTGTGGTGGGCCGACGTCACAGCCGACGGCAGAATCGGCGCCTGGACGCAGGTCTCGCTGACCATGACCGTGCCCGCGCCCGGAACGCCGATCACCTACGGAGGCCGGATCGGGCTCGCCGACAGCCCGGCCGCGCCTGGCATCCTGTACGCGCTGTCGGTGGCCGGCCCGTGGAACACCGCGACGCCGGCGATGTGGCGCATCGACGACACCGTCGCGCCGCCGGCCGTGGCGTCGGTCACCAACGTGCCGCCGCGGATCTTCGATCCCAGCGGCTCCGGCGCCGGGCAGCAGGGCTACGACCTGACGATCGCGGCCGATCCCGCGGTCGCGGGCCAGCTGATCATCGGTGGCGGCGCGCTGGAGGTCACCGCGAACGACTGGAACGCGGCGCTGTGGCTGGTTCAGGTGCAGGCCGCCGGGCCGACCGGCTGGCAGCTGTCGTTCACGCCGCCCGCGCCGCCGCCGGCCCTGCCCGCCCAGCAGCCCCCGGTGCAGGCGTACAACGGGACCCAAGACCCCACCTACATCGGCGCCGGCGTCCACGCGGACGTGCACTGCGCGTCGTGGACCACCAGCCAGGCGGTCGGCGCCCGGCACGTCTGGATCGGCTGCGACGGCGGGGTATACCGGTCCGCCGCCGAGGGCGCGCTGCATACGTTCCTCGCCCGCAACACCGCGATCGGGTCGCTCGAGGCCGGGTGGATCGCGAGCAACCCCGCCAGCCTGCACGACATCGTCATCGGCACCCAGGACAACGGGACGATACGGCGGGCCGGTGACGCCGTCTGGCGGGCCGCGTTTCTCGGCGATGGTGGGGGAGTCGCGTTCTTCACCAGCACGACAGCGCAGTATGTCGCTCAGTACGTCCAGGCCAGCTGGCAGGACAACCTGGGCCACCCGTGGCTTTTCGTGTTGCGGGGAGCTTCCCCGCCCCCCGCCGACCAGACGCAGGAGAACAACGCGTCCATGTTCTACTCGGGCGCCGCGGCCACGGTCGACGCGGGAGTCACCCGCGTCGCGGTCGGCACCACCCGGGTGTGGTGCACGCAGGACGGCGGCCGCACGTTCTTCACGCTGCCCAGCGGGCTGGACCCCAAGCGCAGCCCCGGGCCGAACCCGGCCGACACCGCCACCGATTCCTGCGTGCTCACCGGCGGCGTGCCGTCGGCCGACGGTCAGGTGGTGACGCTGCGCTGGGCCACCCCGCGTCGGCTCGTCGTGCTGTGCCAGCGGGCGGTACTCGTGCACGACCTCGTGGGCGGCACGGCCGCGGTGCCGCCGACGTCGACGGTGAAACGGATCGACGGCGCCGGCGCGCGGGGGAAGAAGAACCGCCTCAAGGCGGGCGTGCTGCCGCCGGCCGGCAGCTGGACCGACATCGGGATCGCCAACCCGGCGGCTCCTGGTGACGGCACCCTCTACGTCGCCACGACCGGCCCGGAGAAACCATCGACATCCAAGGACGACGAAACGCTGTGGTGGTACGACGGCTCGGCGCAGTGGAAGCGGACCGGGCTCCGGGCGGCCGGCCTCGCCAACCCGCCTAACGGCACGGTCGCGCCCGCCTACGCCGTCGTCACCGATCCCGCCAGCCCGGCGACCGTCTACGTCGGCACCGGCGCGGGCGTGTGGCAGGGCACCCGGACCGACTCGGCGACCGGCCCGACATGGAACTGGCAGCCCCTGGTCGACGGCCTGCCCGAGGCCACCGTGACCGATCTCGAGATCGTCAGCCAGGGCGGGGTGCGGCTGCTGCGCGCGACCGTGTCGGCGGCCGGCGTGTGGGAGCTGGATCTGTCCGGCACCACGGCGAACCAGCTGTTCCTGCGGGTGCACGACCGCGACACCCGCCGGCTGCTGCCCACCCCGCCGACGGACACCGCGACGCTGCCACCGGCTCCCGTGCGCTTCGACGCCAGCCCGGACCTGCGGGTGCGCAACGCTCCGGGCACGACCGTCCCGGCGCCCGGACATGCCACCCTGCCGATGAGCGCCCAGCCGGCCGGCGCATCGGTCAGCCAGCGGCTGGCCCTCCACGAGCTGTGGGTCCTGCAGACCGCGATGCACGCCCATGACCCGCTGGTCCGGCCCAATGGGCAGTGGAGCCCGGAGTTCGTGTCCCGGCTAGTCGCCGCCGGCGCACCGACGACGGGTCCGAACCAGCCGCGCGTCACACTGCCGTTCTGGACCGCGCAGCTCGCCGCGGGCACGCCGTACGCAGACCCGTGGGACACCCCCGCCCCGACTGAGGCCGACCTGATGGAGCTGATCGTCGACCGCCCGGTCGCCACCGGGTCGGCGGCGAGCGGGCTTGTCGCCGGCCCGTCGCGGGTCGACGTTCTGGTGCACCGCCGGAGCGCGCCGGATCCCCAGGCCGAGGTCCCGTGGGTGCTGCTTATCCGCCGGCAGGTCACCGGCGCTTCGGCCGCCTGGGCGGCGCTGGCGGTGCCATGGGCGGCGGCGGTGACCGCGGCCGTTCCCACCGGAGCGCCCCCCGCCGCCCCGCTCGGTGACTCGTGGCAGGTCGCCGCCGCGATGCAGCAGCCGACCGGATCGCTGACCGCGCGTACTCCGCGCTCCGTGACGTTCGCGGTCGATTTCAGCACCGCGCCCGCAGGCTCGCAGTGGCTGCTGGTCGCGGTGGCCGGCTCGGCCAGCGACCCGCCGGTGATCCCCGCCGGGACGCTCGGCCCAGCTGTCATGGGGTCACGGCATCTCGCCTGCAGGAGCATTCGGATCCGTGGCTGACCGGCCGGGTCAGCTGGCCTTACCAGGCTGGGTCCGCCGCCACTCGCGGCGCGTCATGCCAGACAGCGCCACAGCTGCAACATAGGCCAGGGAGCTGACCGATCACGTCCGCTCCCTGCGGTTTTGAAGAGTGTGGCCTCCCAGCAGAGCATGTTCCAAACGGACTATCGACTGCTGTCCTGCTTTGGTTCACCCCGTATATGTTTTAGATCGTCCAGCGCGAGACACCACGGTACGTTGTACGCTGGCTGGGTTGAGCGGACGGCTGGAATTCGATGAAGATGCTGGTCGCCCCATCTGGGCAATCTATGCGCGTCTACGCTCTATAGATCCTGCTCCATCGTGCACAAAGAATCGATCTATCTCTACCGAGCTACTACCGTCCGCTGCCGGGTGCGGGGGCGTGCGCCTTTCAGAATCACCGAAAGTGCGAGGTATGGCTACGCCGAGGAGGTCGTTATCAAACGGACAGGAGTCGCTTGGACCACCGAATGGCTGCTGGTTTGGCTGTCTTAGAGCCAGGTCGGTGGCACAGCCGTCTCCTGGGCCGAGCAGTAGCCTCTTGACCTGCACTGCCTTCAAGCCGCACAACGAGCGGAAGTCCCGGCAACTTGCTGGGTTGCAAGCGCTCAAAGCTCAGTTTCGAAGATCACAATAGACGCTTGACCTGCGCAAATGTGGAGCTAAGGGGATTCGAACCCCTGACTTCTTGCATGCCATGCAACTCGAGCGACCTGGCTGCCAGGGCACCAGTGGCTTCTACCTGCGGAACTAGTGCCCCGAGGTGCCCGTCAGTGCCTACCAGCCTGCCGGTGATGGCTGTCCACTTGGCCGTCCGCTAGTCCATTCGTGATCATACATGCGGTCATCACCGCACCTCTCGCCAAGCCGCCAGGCTCAGAGTGATCGGGCCGGGAACACCGTTGTCAGGACAGCCCCGGACCTGCTGTTTGGCGACACTGGTTGCCAAGGGAGGAGTCTGGATATCTGCACCGCACCCGCCGGAGTTCCGCCGACGCGCTGTTGAGCTGGCGCGGGAGAAGGCTGCGCCAGTCGCCCAGATCGCCAAGGAACTGGGGATCAGTGAGTCGTGCTTGCGGAACTGTTGGCACCACGAGTTCGACGCCAAGCTCATCCGCGGGTTTGTTCGCCGGCCCGCCACTAACCGGCCACCACCGCGACGGTCGCTAGCTATGAACAGAACTCGCCACCGACCACCTGATCCGCGCCATATCCTTGCCCACGCCCGGTGCCCGCGCCGACCTTGCTCAACTCCTCACTGCGTGACACGGCTGCCGACGGGCACCCGCTTGCTCTGGGAATCGGCTGCGTTAGCCACCTTGAGGTGGCGTAGAACCGGCCCGGCGGGGATCGGGGAAGCCGAGGTGCATCGCGCACGCCCCGTGCGTGCGTTCTCCCAGCGTGCCACGCACATATCGGTACGGACCGCGAAAAGCCTGCCGAAGAACGCCACCTTCGCCTTTGGCGGCGATCCTGCATGCACCGATCCCGGAAGGGCGTCGAAGAAGCCGACCTGCGCCGGGCCCGGCGGAGCCGCCTCAGCCCGGCTCAGCTTCAGCAGCCGCCGCAGGCCGGCGTCGCAGCCAGGAGTGGTAGCCGAACCACACCACGCTCATGCCGATCTTGAACGACAGCAGTCGGTACAGCAGCGTTACGGCCACAGCCGCCGGGGTGTGGATGCCGACGCTGACGAAGGCAGCGATCAGGACGATGTCGACGATGCCGATCCCGCCAGGCACAGGGCTGAGACTGGCCGCCCCGGAGCCCGCGGTCCACACCACCAGGATCTTCGCCCAGGGCACGGGGATACCCAGCGCAAACATGGCGCAGATGAGGCAGCACACGTCCGCGGCCCAGTTGGCCAGCGCACACGCGAACGCTTGCCCGAGCGCCGGGCTCGCGAGTCGCAGGTCGCCGGCGCGCTCCAGTGTGGCACCGAGCAGCGCGGCCACGTCGCGGCGCGGCCGGCCGCGCATGCCCCGGCGGACCAGCCGCATCACCCTGTCCACCAGCCTGACCAGCCAGGCGCGGAACCGGGCCAGGCGCAAGCTCATGACCAAGGCGACAGCCATCCCGGCGCAGGCCAGGCTGCCCGCCAGGCCAACCGCCGCGCCGACCGGGTTGCCGGTCATCGCCACGCCGGCCGCGGCGACAATGGCGAAGGCAACGGTGGAGAACGCGCCGGCGATCGTCAGGGCGACGCTGACCTGCCCGACGTCGGCACCGCCCCTGCGAAACTCACGGAAGGCATAGGTTGCCGCGATGCCCGAGCCCACCACCGGAACCGAGACCGCGATCGCATTCGCGTTGTAGGCGGTGGCCAGAACCGAGCGCATCGCCAGCCGCGCCCCGGCCGCCCGCAGGAGCACCCGCTCCAGCTGGCCGAACGCCGCCATCGAACCGAACTCGACTGCGACACCAGCCAGCACCCAGCTCACCCGGGTGTGGGCCAGGCCCCCCAGACCCTGCCGCAGCATAGCCCGCTCGGCGTAGATCGCCACCCCGGCGCCGACCAGCACCGCAACGATGGCCACCAGCTGAGCGACGCCCATCCAGCCCCGGCGCAGCAGCGCCGCGCGCTGCGCCGGGGCCGGCACCGGCGACGTGCCCGTCTCTGTCATCACAACCCCTTACGGTTTCCTACCTGGGACGCGGTCCATGTCGTCACAGACGGTGACGTGCCTGCTCACCATGGCTCTCTTGGAGGGCGGCTGGTGAGCAGGCATGTCGTCCCGTCGGCGCCGTGGTCAGTGGTTATGACCGCGCCGTCGATGGCTGGGGAGCTGGGAGCTCCGGTGCGGCCGGGATCTGGTCGCGGGCCTTGAAGTACTCCTCGCCCTCGATGTTGATGTTGGGCAGGATCCGGCCGAGCCAGCGGGGCAGGTACCAGATGGCCTTACCCAGGCTGGCCATGCGCGCCGGCACGAGCAGGCAGCGGACGACCGTGGCGTCCAGGATCACCGCGACGGCGAGGCCGATGCCGAACTGCTTGACAGTCGGATCGCCGTTGAGGACGAAGCTGCCGAATACGAACACCATGATCGTCGCCGCGGCTGTGATCACGCGCCCGCTGGTGACCAGCCCGGACACGACCGCGCGCTTGGGGTCGTCGCCGGCGTCGGCGTGCTCTTTGATCTGGCTGACCAGGAACACCTCGTAGTCCATCGAGAGCCCGAACAGGACCGCGAACATGAACAGCGGCACGTAGGAGACGATCGGCACCGCGCCGTCCAGGCCGATCAGGCCGTGCAGCCAGCCGAACTGGAAGATCGCGACGAGCACGCCGTAGGCGGCGCCGATGGAGAGCAGGTTCATGACGGCTGCCTGCACCGGGATCACCACGCTGCGGAATGCGAGCAAGAGCAGCAGGAAGCTGAGCGCGATCACGACCAGGATCTGGAGCAGGAGCTTGCCGGAGATGTCCGAGGCGAGATCCACGTTGCTGGCGGTGCTGCCGCCGACGTAGGCGTGCATGTTCGTGCCCTTTTCGGCATCGGGGATCACGCTCGATCGCAGCTTGCTGACGAGGTCCGAGGTGGCCTGCTCGGCCGGGCCGGTCGTGGCGATCGCGTTGAAGAAGGCGGTGGTCCCGGCCTTGTCGATTTGGACCGGGGTGACCGCTGCGATACCCGGGGTCTGCGAGACGTCTTTCTCCAGCGTTTGCAGGCGCGGGTCACTCGCGCGCGGGTCGCTGCCTGCCGAGCCCTGGGAGCTGGCCGAACCGCTGGAGGAGGCCTGCGCGGGTGAGCCGAGCGAGACCGCTATAAGCAGCGGCCCGTTCACTCCGGCCCCGAAGTTATCTGAGATCAGGTCGTACGCCCGGCGGGCGGTGGTCGACGTGGACAGCGCGGCGACGTCCTTCTGCCCCAGGGTCAGCGATAGCAGCGGGACCGCCAGCGGGATCAGGATCGCCAGGGCCACTACGGTCGAGA
>Ga0126381_100001364_pt1 | contig 26326 bp, 22 predicted proteins | sample PanSoiMetPlot_28_FD_96465 | JGI IMG/M metagenome (GOLD analysis project Ga0126381, IMG submission 96465) | Tropical forest soil microbial communities from Panama - MetaG Plot_28 | ecosystem: Environmental > Terrestrial > Soil > Tropical forest > Bulk soil | place: Panama | collected 2016-02-17
CACAAGTTGCTCTAGCGTGGCTCCTGGCTCAGCCGGGCGTGGCGAGCATCCCAAAGGCCGCAGATTCAGCGCACGTGCGCGAATGCGCGGCGGCGCAGGAAGTGGTTCTTTCGGCCCAAGTCAGGGCCGAGCTCGCGCACGCGTACCCCGCGCCCGCTGGCCCGACGCCGCTGGAAATCATCTGATCCTTTTGCCACGCGACGGCAGCATCGACGCGAGTAAGGCCGCTGCTCGGCTATGTGTTGAGTCCAAGCCGTGACGCAATTCAATTTAAATTTTTACGTGTAATCAATTTATTGGGATCTAAACCTATCACTTCACTGTAGATGGCATCGATGTTGCTTTGGAATGGGTCAGGGCGAGTCGGGCAACGCATGAGCTACGCGAGGACACTGTGGATTACACACATTACGACTACCTGGAACTGCCGCCCGGCGCCTCCATGGCCAGAATCGAGGCCGCATATCAGACCATTCGGCAGCGCATGAACGGACATTCCGATCCTAAGTTGGTCAGCCTGGTGCAGGAGGCCTATATGGTTCTATCGGATCCGACTCTGCGCCGCGATTACGACCAGGAGCTGCAGCGCATCGCTGACGAAGCCGACCGGGAGCTCAAGAGCCTGCTCGATCACGAATCCACCCGGTTGCCACGCCGGGTGCAAGACGTACCAGTACCCTTGCTCGCAGTGGTGAACGCATGGGCTGCGTAAGAACCACCTTCGCATTGCAGCGCGCCCCCTATCGCTGCGATCCCGGGCGACGGGCGCCGTCGCGCTCGCGCTTCCGACCCAAAGCGGCGCGGCTCGCAGCAGGACGCCGTCGCGCGCACCCAGTGCGCCGGCCGTTAAGCCGCTCGCGCTTGTTGCCGGCTATGGCATCAAGACGGGTCGGTTTGCTGCAGTTCTGATTTCAATGATCTCGTCCGCGCGGTCGAGCCGAAAGGATGATCCGCGGGATTTGGGCCGATGGCAGCATCCATGCCTGAGCTGCTGCCAAAGCGAAACCATGGCAAGCTGACTTCAAGCGGGGGCAAGAGTGGAAAAATGCGTTAACTGCCAGTACTACGATCGGCATGGTGCCCGTCCCAGCGACGGAAAAACCCAGATGATGTGGGGCCAGTGCCGACGGCATGCGCCGCGTCTTAACCCGTTGGGGCCCAGTTCGAAAAAGGGGCACATGGTGGAAGGCGTCTGGCCATTGGTGCGCGACGACGACTGGTGCGGTGAATGGCACGCGCCGGCACGCGTATCCGTGGTGCCTGCTCGTGCGCGCCTCGTCCCGCGGGCAGTCGGGGTCGCAGCCGCCGCCACGACGAACCCATCAACCGAAGCCGAGCAGGAGCCAGTTGCTGCCGCGGCAGACTAATCGGCACGCCTTAACAGGCTAAACTCCACTCACGCCGATCATTCTCATTTCGGCGCAACCTTTGCGCAGTTCGGCGGCGGCCACGTACTCGGCAGACTTATAGAACATCTTGATGTGCTCGAGGCTCGGGAACTCGAGCACCACGATTCGATTCGGTCGCCAGTCCCCTTCGAGAGCGACGGTCTCACCGCCGCGAACCAGATAACGGCCACCGTGGCGCATGACGGCTTGCTCCGCCATTCGCTTGTAGTTCTCGTAACGCACGGCGTCGGTCACCTTCACGTCGACAAGAATATAGGCTGACATCGCATCGTCTCCGTTGGTAGAAGCGGCTGCACGGCGTTGCATGGCAGCCTTTGGCAGCCAGTGTGCCGCGACGCGAAGCGTGCAGCAACGCCGGTTGGGCGATCCGCTCGCCCAACGAGGCGCCGAGCTTCGGCTACCATGACGGAGTGACTTCCGCCGTTTTCACCGCTCTGACCGAAGGCGCCGTCGCGATCACGGCCAACCGGCGCCTGGCACGCCATCTCCACGACAAGTTCGATGCGGCACAACGCGCGGCGGGCCGACACAGCTGGCCAACTCCGTCGATTCTTCCCTATGCGACGTGGCTGGCGACGCTATGGCAGCGAATTACCGCCGCAGGAACAGGCGTTAGCTCCGCGGCGCTCTTATCGTCCGCGCAGACAGCGTGGCTTTGGCGACGCGTCATCGGGGCGGCATCGAGCGGCCTGCTCAATCCTGAAGGTGCCGCGATGCTCGCTTCGGAAGCGTGGGCTATCGTGCATGCCTGGGGCGCAGGGGGCAAGAGCTGGCGTGGCTGGCGGCGTGCCGACTCGAGCGATGATGCAAGCTTGTTCGCGTCCTGGGCCGAAGCCTATCGTAGCGAGCTCGACCGTGCCCATGCGATCGACTCTGCCCAACTCACCGACGCACTGATCGCGCATGCCGGCGCGCTCGAAGAAGCAGATCGCATGCGCGTTCTGTTCGCCGGATTCATTGAGCTCACGCCCCAACAGCAGCGACTGATCGATGCGCTGAAGGCAGCGGGAGCCGACATTCGCGTCATCGACTCCGGGATGAAATCGCCCACATCCGCGTCGCGCACCACCGCCGCGACGCCACGCGATGAAGTGCTAAGCGCCCTGGCTTGGGCGCGCGGCGAGGCGCTGGCCGATCCTTCGTGCCGCATCGGTGTGGTGATCGAAGATCTGGCGCATCGTCGCGATCAGATCGTGGCGCTGGCGGAAGACATCCTCAGTCCTGGCCTGATCGCGCCCGCGGCCGCTACTGGACGACGACCGTTCGAAATTTCCCTGGGTACACCTCTCGCGTCGATCCCATTGGTTGTCGCTGCACTCGATCTGATCGCGATTGCCGACATCGGCCTTAAACGCAGCGATGCGGCGTCGCTGTTGCGCTCACCGTATCTCGTGGATGCGGAATCGACGTGGCAGCAGCGAGCGGCGATCGAGCGCGGTTGGCTAGTCGAGGGCTTGCGTGAAGTCACCCTGACCGATGCCATCGCCGCGATGCGCAAGCGATGCCCCGACCTGGCCGACCGCTGGCGGCGAGCGCGCCCGCTGGCGCTACCGGTGCATGCTGCTTCTCCACGCGAATGGGTCGATGAATGGCGAGCGTGGCTGACCGGGGCCGGCTGGCCAGGGTCGCGCCCGCTCGACAGCGCCGAGCATCAGGCGCGGCAAGCATGGGAAGAGCTACTGCTGCAGTTTGCTCAGCTGGGAGCCGTCGTCCCGCGCCTCGAGCGCAACGCAGCGATCGAAATGCTGCACTCGCTCGCGCGCGAGCGTATCTTCCAAGCGGAGGGAAACCCGACTCCGATCCTACTGCTCGGCGTGCTCGAAGCTTCGGGACTCGACTTCGATGCCCTGTGGGTGGCGGGCCTCTCCGCCGATCGCTGGCCGGCTGCTCCGGCGCCGAATCCGCTGCTGCCTGTCGACTGGCAGCGTGCACGCAATGTTCCGCATTCGAGCGCCGCGAACGAGCTCGCCTTCGCGCGAAAGCTGACGCTCGACTTCGCCGGCGCGGCACTGCGGGTCATATTCAGCTCGGCGACCAGCGCCGACGATCATCCGCTGTTGCCCTCGGCGCTGCTGCTCGATTACCCGCAACTGCCCGCTCAAACGTGCCCGAAGTCCTGGGCACAGATGATCGCCGAAGGCAGCGAGCTCCAAATCGTAGCCGACGATCGGGCGCCGGCCATCGCCGGTGGCACTCGAGCGCCGGGAGGCTCGAGGATCATCGCAGCGCAAAGCGATTGTCCGTTTCAAGCGGTGGCGCGTCATCGCCTTCACATCGATAAATGGCCGACAGCACCAGCGGGGCTGTCGCGGGAAGAGCGCGGCAAGCTCGCGCACATCGCCATGGCGCAACTCTGGACTGGCTTGCGCGATCATGCTTCGCTGGTCGCGCTCGATCGCGATTCGGTGGACGTTCGCATCGACTCGGCCGTGCACGCCGCGCTGACACAGCTCGCGCAAGCGCGCCGACGCAATCTTCCCGGTGCGATATGGATGGCCGAAACGAGACGCCTCTTTGCCGTGCTGCAGGCCTGGATAGCTATCGAGTCGGGTCGTCCACCTTTTGTAGTGGCGCGGGTCGAAGCGCCCGCAACCGTGACGCTCGCTTCGCTTTCATTCTCGCTTCGGCTCGATCGCGTCGATGCGCTCGACGACGGCGGCGTGGCCATCGTCGACTATAAGACGGGCCGCGCCGCGCGGCCGTCGCAATGGTTCGATCAGCGCCCGCAGGCACCGCAGCTCGGCATGTATATGCTCGCCCAACGCGTCGGCGAACCCGACGTCCCTGTGCGTGCGCTTGCCTACGCTCAACTGAGAGCGGAGGCGATCGAGGCGATCGGGCTCACCGCCGATGCCAGCGCCTGGCCGAAGCTCACCGCGCTTGAAGCGCTGGGCAAATTTGACGATTGGCAGTCGCTCGAGGCGTGGTGGGGCGAGCGTCTCGGCGCGCTTGCGAGCGAAGTCTCGGCCGGTTGCGCCAGCGTCGCGCCGCGCGAGCGTCCGTCGCCGTGCCGGGCTTGCGGGCTGTACGCTCTGTGCCGCATCGAATCGGTGCGCCTTGTCGAACGCGACGCCAACGTCGATGAATGACTCCGCGCTCGATCAGGACGCCGACGCGCGCAGGACTGCGCTCGACGTTACCCGCTCGTTCATCGTCCAGGCGCCCGCGGGATCGGGAAAGACGGGACTCTTAATCCAGCGTTACCTGGCGCTGCTCGCCCGCGTCGAGCACCCCGAGCGGATCCTGGCCATGACCTTTACGCGCAAGGCGGCCGGAGAGATGCAAGAGCGCATCCTGCAATCGCTGCGCGCGGCGCAAAGCGAACCCGAACCGGAAACGGAGCACGAGTCTCTCACCTGGCGCCTTGCCCGCGATGCGCTGCGCCGCGACGTGGCAAGTGGCTGGAACCTCGTGTCGCACCCGGCACGGCTGCGCGTGCAGACCATCGACGCGCTGTGCGCAGCGCTCATGCGACAGGCGCCTCTGACGGCCAAGCTCGGTGCTCTTCCCGAGCTGATCGAGCGCGCAGAAGGATTGCACATCGCTGCCGCGCGGGAAGAGGTTGCACAAGCGAGCGCAGACGATCCCGCATGGCGGTGTCTGCTCGATTATCTGGACAACGATGGAGACGTCGCAGTTGCTTTGCTCGCGGGGATGCTCGGCAAGCGCGATCAATGGCTCCGCCATCTTGTTACCCGGGATCATGGCGCGATGCGCGCGGCGTCCGAGCGGGCACTGACCGCTGAAACCGAAGGCGAGTTGGCTGCGCTGCGATCCTTGTTTCCACAACACACGATCAAAGGACTGCTGAGGCTGGCAGGTTTTGCGGCGCGCAATCTTGGCGCGGCTGAGCACGCACACACGCTCGCCGGCTGCGGCGCGGCGCGAGAACTGCCTCCTGCGAGTGCCGATGTGCTGCCACGCTGGCGCGCGCTCGCCGACTGGTTGCTTACTCTCCAAGGCGAGCTTCGCAAGCAGGTGGGCGCGAAACAGGGATTTCCGCCGAATAACGGCGGCGGCGGGGCGGCGAGCAAGCAGGCGATGCAAGCGCTGCTGGCCGAGCTGTCCGATGTCCCTGGCCTCGCACCAGCGCTCGATCAGGTGCGGCGGCTGCCGCCTCCTCGCTACGAAGATGCGGCGTGGGACTTCATTGCCGCGCTGCTCGAAGTGCTACCCAGAACCGTAGCACGTCTTCGGACCGTTTTCGGTCGTGAAGGCGTCATCGACTTTGCCGAGGCCACGCTCATTGCGCTGGATGCGCTGGGCAGCGCAGACGCCCCCAGCGATCTCCTGCTGAGCCTTGATCTCCGTGTCGAGCATCTGCTGATTGACGAATTCCAGGACACATCGCTCGCCCAATACCAGCTCATCGAGCGCATTTCCGCAGGCTGGACGGCGGGAGAGGGACGCACGCTGTTTGCCGTCGGCGATCCCATGCAGTCGATCTATCGCTTTCGCGAAGCGGAGGTACGGCTGTTCATCGAAGCGCAACAGGCGCGACGCATCGGTGGAGTCGAGATCGAGCCCGTGACGCTTGCGCGAAATTTCCGCTCCCGACCGGAGCTGGTGAAATGGGTCAACCGGGTGTTTCCGCAGGTGCTATCGCCGCGCAACGATCCCCTTCGCGGTGCAGTCGCCTTCAGTGAAGCGCATGCTGCGTGCGACCCGGGTGAGGGCACCGCCGTTACCATCGAGCTGCGCGAGGACCCGCGTAGCGAAGCCGACCTTGTGGTCGGCTATGTGCGATCCGCGTTGCGCTCCGAAGGCCGCTCGATCGCTATTCTCGTGCGCAAGCGTCTGGATCTCGACGAACTGCTTCCTGCGTTGCGTGCCGGGGGCATCGCATACGCCGCCGTCGAGATTGACCGCATGTCCGAGAGACAGGCGATTCTCGATCTTGTCTCTCTTACTCGCGCCTTGATTCAGCCCGATGATCGCCTGAGCTGGTTTTCGGTGCTGCGTGCGCCTTGGTGTGGTTTGACCTTGGCGGATCTTTTTGCAGTCGATAGGGCCAACGTTTCATTTCCCGAGCTCATCGCCGGTCGAGCCGAGCTATCCGACCTTTCGGCCGATGGAAAGCTAAGGCTGGAGCGTTTTGCGCAGATCCTTAGACCGCTCTTCGAGCACCGCGGCCGGAGCTCCCTGCTCACCAGCGTGCGCGGAGTATGGCTGGCCCTTGGTGGTCCCGCCTGCGGTGCGGAATCGATCGATCTCGCAGCTGCCGATCGCTTTTTCGATCTGCTGGCGGCGCAAAGCCGCGGCGCCGATGTAGCGGATTGGGAAGCCTTTGTCGATTCGCTCGCGAATCTCTATGCCGAACCTGAAGGAAGCGTGAATACGCCGGTGCAGATCATGACCTTGCATCGGGCAAAGGGCCTCGAGTTCGATGTTGTAGTGATGCCAGGTCTTGGCCGCGGCAGCAAGCAAAGCGATGAAGAACTGTTACTCTGGCGAGAGCGCCCCGCAGGACTACTGCTCGCGCCGATGCGCTCGCGTACGCCGGGACGAAGCAAGAACGAGGTATACGAATATCTGCGCAGCCTCGCCGGGGACGAGGAAAAAGCGGAGCTGGGCCGGCTGCTCTACGTAGGGTGTACTCGCGCCAAGCAGCGTCTGCATCTTACCGGCGTGGGAGAGGTCGACACGCGCGCCTTGCCCGCGATGCAATGGAGAAAGCCTCAGGGCGGAACAGCGCTGGAGGCTCTCTGGGAGGCAGTCATGGCTGATGTGGCGCCGCCCGTAGCGCGAGCTCTCGCTGGCGTGCCTCCGGCGGCGCCCGGCCGGGGCGTGCCGCTCGTGCGGCTACCCCTGAACTGGCGACTGCCCGCGCCGCCCGCAGCGTTGCCGACAGGGACCGAAATCGGTATCGCCGTCCCGGGCGAATCGATCGCTTTCGACTGGGCGCGTGAAATCGCGCGCTCGATCGGCACTATCACTCACGCTATCTTGCGCGAGATCGCTGAAGACGGCCTCTCAGAGTGGAACGAGCAGCGCGTCGATGCACTGGAGTCGCGCGTCAGGCGTGAATTTGCTGCATCGGGCTTCACGCCGGCGGAAACCCATGTCGGCACCGTCCAGGTGCTTGCCGCGCTTCGTGGCACGCTCGCGGATGCGCGAGGACGGTGGCTGTTCGATCCTGCCCATGCCGAGGCGGCCAGCGAATACGCGCTCACCGGCGTGCGCGGAGAGGCAGTCTCTCACGTCGTGCTCGATCGAACCTTTGTCGATTCGGAAGGCGTGCGCTGGATCGTCGATTTCAAGCTTTCGCGACACGAAGGCAGCGATCGCGAGGCGTTCCTTGAGAGTGAAAAAGAGCGCTACCGCGAGCAGCTGGAGAACTACGCTCGCGTCGTGCGTGGCGGCGAGTCGCGCAAGATCCGCTTGGGACTCTACTTCCCGCTACTCAATGGCTGGCGCGAGTGGGAAGCGCCTGCTTGATCGAACCGGCATCCGATCGAGCGCTGGACCCGATCCCCTTTGACCAGCTAAAATTCAAGTTTTTCAATTGCTTCCGGCTTCAATCTGGTGCAACTCATCCGCGGTTTCCCCGACGTTGGTACCGACCACGTCGCCCTTACCATCGGTAACTTCGACGGCGTCCACCGCGGACATCAGGCGATGCTCACGCGAACGGTGGAAGCGGCGGACGATCTCGGTCTGCCGGCGGCGGTGCTGACTTTCAGTCCACCTCCGCGGGAGTTCTTCGCTCGTGACGCAGCTCCGCCAAGACTTTCTTCCCTGCGCGGCAAGATCGAGCAGTTCCGGGCGTTTGGCGTGGCACGAGTCCACGTCGCGCGCTTCAACGCCGCGCTTGCGTCGCTTTCCGCCGAGGAGTTCATCGAGCGAATCCTTGTTCACAAGCTTGGCGTGCACTGGATTCTGGTGGGCGACGATTTTCGTTTCGGCCGCGGCAGAAGCGGCAGTCTCGCAACCTTGCGCGCTGCGGCGAAGCAGTTCAGCGTCGAGGCGATGCACACGGTAGGCGTCGACGGCGAGCGCGTATCGAGCTCCGCCGTGCGCAATGCGCTCGCTGCCGGGCAGCTCGAGCATGCGGCGCGACTTCTCGGTCGATCCTATTCGATCAGCGGGCACGTTGCGCACGGTGACAAACGTGGCAAGAGCCTGGGATTCCCGACTGCCAACATCGTGCTTCGCCACAAGCCTGCGCTGAGCGGTATCTTTGCGGTGCGCGTCCACGGTCTGGGCGCCGCGCCACGGGCCGGAGTGGCCAGCCTCGGCATTCGGCCCACGGTGAAAACCGACGGGGGCCCGCTGCTCGAAGTATTCCTCTTCGATTTCAATGAGGCGATTTATGGCCGCCGCCTGACGGTCGAGTTCCTGCACAAGCTGCGCGACGAGGAGCGCTATCCCGATCTCGATGCGCTGACGCGGCAGATCCACACCGATGTGGCGCAAGCCCGCAAGTATTTCGCGAATCAGCAGTAGCCATGCCAGATGATCCGAAAATCGACTACAAGACGACGCTGAACCTTCCGGACACAGCGTTTCCTATGCGGGGCGATCTCGCCAAGCGCGAACCGGCGTGGGTGGAGGAATGGAAGCAGCGCGAGGTGTACCAGGCGATCCGCGCCGCGAGCCGTGGTCGGCCCAAGTTCGTCTTGCATGACGGACCGCCCTATGCCAACAACGACATTCACATCGGCCAGGCGTTGAACAAGGTCCTCAAAGACATCGTGGTCAAGAGCCGCCAGCTCTCGGGCTTCGACGCGCCCTACGTGCCTGGCTGGGACTGCCACGGGATGCCGATCGAAGTACAGATCGAGAAAACATACGGCAAAAACCTGTCAACCGCGGAAACGCAGCGTCTGTGCCGCGCCTACGCCACCGAGCAGATTGCGCGGCAGAAGGCGGATTTCCAGCGCCTCGGTGTGCTTGGCGACTGGGAGCACCCGTACACCACCATGGCCTATGCCACCGAGGCCAATGAAATCCGCACACTGGGCAAGCTCCTCGAAAAAGGCTACCTCTACCGCGGCCTCAAACCCGTTAACTGGTGCTTCGACTGCCACAGTGCGCTCGCCGAAGCCGAGGTCGAATACGAAGATCGGCAGGACATCGCCATAGACATCGGCTTTCCGCTGGAAGATGCGGAACGACCGAAGCTTGCCCACGCCTTTGGCCTATCCGCGTTGCCCGACGGCCCCGTGATGGCGGTGGTATGGACCACTACGCCGTGGACGATTCCGTCGAACCAGGCGCTCAACGTTCATACGGAGCTGATCTATGCGCTTGTGCAGACGTCGCGTGGAGTGTTGTTGCTTGCGCAGGACCTGGTGACGAGCTGCCTCGCCCGATTCAAGCTCGAGGGCAACGTCCTCGCAACCGCGCCGGGGACGGCACTGGAGCTGATTCGTTTCCGACATCCCTTCTACGATCGCGCTGCACCGGTGTACTTAGGCGACTTCGTCATGAAGGATCAGGGTACCGGGATCGTTCACAGCTCCCCTGCATACGGTGTCGATGACTTCCAGTCGTGCCGGCAGTACGGCATGAGCGACGAGGAGATTTTGAACCCGGTCCAAGGCGACGGACGCTTTTCACCGAGCCTGCCCTTGTTCGGCGGGATGAAGATCTGGGACGCGAATCCCAAGATCGTCGACAAGCTGCGCGAAACCGGGACGCTGCTTCATGCCGAGAAGTTCACCCACAGCTATATGCATTGCTGGCGTCATCGCACGCCCATCATCTACCGTGCGACGACGCAGTGGTTCGCCGGCATGGACGAGGTTCCAGGTTACGCCGGGCGCAAGCCGAGCGAGCCGTTGCGCGCGACAGCGCTGCGCGGCGTCGAGGCGACGCAGTTCTTCCCAGCATGGGGCAAATCGCGCCTCTACGGCATGATCGCCAACCGGCCGGACTGGACGCTATCACGGCAGCGCCAGTGGGGCGTGCCCTTGCCGTTTTTCGTCGATAAGGAAACGGAAGCGCTGCATCCGGACACTGCGGCGCTGCTCGAGCTTGCCGCCGCCAAGGTCGAACTCGGAGGCATCGAAGCGTGGTATGAGGCGACGCACGAGGACTTCGGCGTCGACCCCGCGCGTTACCGCAAGTTGAGCGACACGCTCGACGTATGGTTCGACTCCGGAACAACGCATCAAACCGTGCTGCGTCAGCATCGCGAGCTTGCCTTTCCCGCGGATCTCTACCTTGAAGGATCCGACCAGCATCGCGGCTGGTTCCATTCTTCGCTGCTGACCTCGTGCATGCTCAATGGCGTGCCTCCGTACAAGGCGCTGCTCACCCACGGCTTCGTCGTCGACGGTGAGGGAAAAAAGATGTCGAAGTCGAAGGGCAATGTCGTCGCGCCGCAGAAGGTGTGGGCCGCGCTCGGCGCGGAGATTCTTCGGCTGTGGGTCGGGGCGACCGACTACTCCGGAGATCTGTCGATCTCTGACGAGATTTTGAAGCGGGTGGTCGAAAGCTACCGTCGCATCCGCAATACGCTACGCTTTCTGCTCGCCAACACCGCGGATTTCGATGCGGAGCGCGACCGCGTGCCGATGGCGCAGATGTTCGAGATCGACCGCTACGCGCTGGCACAAGCCGGCGAGCTCATGGCGGCAGTGCAGGGCGACTACGCCCGCTACGAATTCCACCTGGTCGTGCAGAGGCTGCAGACCTACTGCTCGGAGGAACTGGGCGGGTTCTATCTCGACGTGCTCAAGGACCGGCTATACACAGCGGCGAAGGCGAGCCTGGCAAGGCGCTCCGCACAAACCGCGCTCGCGGCGATTCGCGACGTGCTGCTCAAGCTGATGGCGCCGGTGCTTTCGTTCACGGCCGAGGAAGCGTGGCGCATCGTGCATCCGCAGGATGCCACCATTTTCAGCGGCGTGTGGGTGGGCTCCCTTCCCGAAGTGCCCGATGCAAGGGCGCTGTTGCAGAAGTGGGCGCGGATTCTAGCGGTGCGATCGGCAGTCTTGAAAGAGCTGGAAACGCTGCGTCAGGACGGCAAGATCGGGTCCTCGCTGGAGGCCGAGGTCACTATAGCTGCAGCCGATGAGGACTATCAGGCGCTCTCGTCGCTCGGTGACGATCTTCGCTTCGTACTGATCACCTCTGCCGCACGCGTCGAGCGTGCGGACGCCTTGGCGGTCGCCGTCAATCGGAGCCCATACACCAAATGCGAGCGCTGCTGGCATTGGCGGGACGATGTCGGCGACGATGCGCACCACCCGACGCTCTGCGGTCGCTGCGTCGCCAATCTCTTCGGAGCAGGCGAGCAGCGAGTGTACGCATGAGCGAGCCGAGCGAGGCGAAGCCGAGCAAGGGCCGGAGGCCGCGACGGCGAGCGATTGCGGTGGGCGACGCGACGTCCGTGGATTCGCTCGGTCCGTGCGGAGGCTACGCATGAGCTCGGTTTCGAGCGAAGCGACCACTGCGCGAGGCTGGTGGCGATGGTTGGCGGTATCCGCGGTGGTGATCATCGCCGATCAGCTTTCGAAGGTCGCAGTGCTCTCTTCACTGCGCCCCGGAGCGGAGCGGACTGTCACGTCGTTTTTCAGCATCATCCTTACCTTTAATGCCGGCGCAGCATTCAGCTTCCTCGGCGGTGCCGCGGGCTGGCAACGGTATCTGTTCAGCGCATTTGCAGTCGCTGCGGCCGCTCTCATCGTCTGGCTGCTGCGCCGAGGCGGAGACCGCCTGTACTGTTGGGGCTTGAGCTTGATCCTTGGCGGGGCGCTGGGTAATCTGTGGGATCGGGCGACTATCGGGAAAGTGGTCGATTTCCTGTTGTTCCATGATTTCCTGCCGGGACGTCCGGCAGCTCTGGCGTGGCTGGATCCGTTTCCTGCGTTCAACATCGCCGACAGCGCGATCACTGTCGGCGCCGGACTGCTGATCCTCGACAGCTTGTGGCAACGGCGTTCTCATTGATGCGCGACTAATGCAACTGCTGCTCGCCAATCCCCGAGGTTTTTGCGCCGGCGTCGATCGCGCGATCGCCATCGTCGAGCAGGCGCTGGCGCAATTCGGCGCGCCGATCTACGTGCGCCATGAGGTCGTGCACAACCGGTTCGTCGTCGACGACCTCAAGGCCAAGGGCGCGATTTTCGTCGAGGAGCTTCGCGATGTTCCGGCAGGTAGCACGGTGGTGTTCAGCGCCCACGGCGTTTCGCGTGCGGTGCGCGCGGAGGCGGCAGCGCGCGGTCTGAAAGTCTTCGACGCGACATGCCCGCTGGTCACCAAGGTACATGCCGAAGTTGCCAAGATGCGCGAGCAGGGCCGCGAGATCGTCATGATCGGCCACTCGGGTCATCCCGAGGTCGAGGGCACGATGGGGCAAGCCGATCGCGGGATCTATCTAGTCGAGTCGATCGCCGACGTCGAGCGTTTGAGCGTGCGCGATCCGGCCAATCTCGCCTACGTTACTCAGACGACGCTGTCGGTCGACGACGCCGCGGCGATCGTCGAAGCACTCAAGGGACGCTTTCCGGGAATCATCGGCCCGAAAAAGGACGACATCTGCTACGCGACCCAGAATCGCCAGGACGCGGTAAAAATAATGGTGCAGCAGTGCGACATGGTGATCGTTGTCGGCAGCCCTAACAGCTCCAACTCCAACCGCCTGCGCGAAGTTGCCGCCAACCGTGGCAGTGCCGCCTACATGGTTGACCACGAGCGGGAGCTCGATCCCGAATGGTTGAAGGGCAGGCGCCGCATCGGCGTGACCGCGGGTGCATCGGCTCCAGAGCTGCTAGTGCGCAAGGTGGTGGCGCGTCTGCGCGAGCTCGGTGCTGAAGACGTGCGTGAGCTCGACGGCGTTGTGGAGCGAGTCGTCTTCCCAATGCCCAAAGGGCTTGGTGCAGCAGGGAGTTGATCGGTCACTGCAAACGGTCGATCTGACGCGCGAGGGCGTTCCAGAGGAACGAGCTGCCGGGAGGGAATATGCTCGCCGAAGCGGCGCCAGAAAAAGATTGCTCGCGCTAATCCTCTAAATCCTGAGCTGCGACGGCTCCGCTGCGCCGGCTGCGGACCCATGCGATACCCGACCCGAGCGCCGCCAGCGCGAGAGCGGTGCAGGTGATCGCGCACACCGCGTGGCGTCCCGTCTCGCTCCAGCCCCGGACAATGCCTTCGGCAACGTAGAGCGGCAGCAGGAGAAGCGTCCATTGCGCGACGCGCACGCGGCCTTGCGCCACGCCGAACCACAGCAACACCAGCGGCAGCGCCTTGAGAGCGAGCCACGAACCGCCAGGTCGCAAAGGGGCGAGCCAGAGCTCGCAAAGGAGCTCGACGAACGCCAGCGCCGCCAAAGAGGCGACCATCATCCTGCGCCAGCGCTCAGGCGACCGCGACGTATTCGAAGAGCTCGAAGCCAGGTCCCTGATCGACGTGCTTGGTCAGCACCACCGTGGCAGCATTGCCACCGCGGCGAAGGGTGATCGCGTCTTCGACCTTGAACGCGCCCGCCGGAGTCAGCGCCATCGGCGGAGAACCTTCCTGTCCCTCGTCGGGTAGCAGCACGACCTGCTGCAGCGCTGTCTCCGCGCCCTCCGCGTGCGCCGCAGCAGCCTCCGGGTTATCGGTCAGGAGCTCGCAGCCGAATTCCAAACCGCTGCCGCGCAACGTGTTGCGAAACCAGCGCACCACGGCAACTTGCAGCGCGTTGCGTCCTTCGACGCGCAAGGCAATGAGATCGCCGATGCGCAGCGGCGCGTGCATCGCGTCGATCTGGCGCAAGGCATAACCCGCTGGCGTGTGATTGATGACCTGACAGCCGCTCATCGGCGGCAGCCCCGTTGGCGCATTCCTGACATTGACATGCGTGCCCCGGCTGTATTGCCACACGGCAGACAGCCCCGCGCACATCACGACGCGAGCCCGCGAGGGCAGCCGGTTGAACTGTCGCGCCGGGGGAATAGCCCACTGGCGAAGCAGCCGGCGCAGCAAACCGGTGTACTGCGCCACCATCGCTGGATCGGTGCCCACGCTCGATGGAGCTGCGCCGCCGCCGTCGAGCACCCGCAGCTGTTCCTGCAACTGGAATGCTAAATCGAAAGTGAGCAGAAACAGCTTGCTGCCTTCGATGTTGCCACCCTTGTTCGCCGAGAACGGCGGGAAGTCATGGCCCACGGGGATGATTGCCACCGCCTTGGCGAGACGATGCACCGGCGTGACATCGGTGATCTTGGCCCAGTGCGAGTGTTCCTGGAGATAGTTCGTAACTTGGGCGAGCTGTCCCGGCATAAAACCGTAGGGATTGGCGAGCGCCAGCAGCAGCGCCTGAATATAGATCCGCTCGGGCGTTGCTTCCGGGTTGTCGCTCGACACTGGAGTCTGATGCACGCCGCGATCGAGTGCGAACTTGTAGATCGCGTGCGCATCGTGCCAGGTCCGCGCCGGAACTGGAGAATACGAAAGATAGCTGTTGACCAGAATACGCGCGGTGCATTGCAGGCAGCGATGCGTCAGTGCGATCAGCAATCGGTTGCCGGTGAGCAGGATCCGCCGGCCGGCTTCGTGCGTGAGCAGGTGCTTGTACGCGGTCGCGAGTTCGTTGGAAAGGATGAGTGCGGACTTGGCTGACTCCAGTGCGTTGCCGGAGAGCGGGTGTGGCGCGCGTGAGAACTGTCGCTCCAGATTCGGCCACAGCGTTTGCGCGGCGGCGTAGTACTTTTCGGTGAGCTCCAATCGGCGCGATTCCGAAAGGGACACACGGTTGGTCGCGGCCAGCGCGTCGCCGATCACCCCGGCCGCCTCGACCGGACTGCGCTTGAGGACCTCCTCCAGCCAGGGGATCACGCGGGCGACGCGCGTTTCCGGAGGGTGTGAGGGCCGCTCGTCCAGAGGAGGCAGGCTTAAGGCAAGTGTCATGACGTTGGCATTTTTATGCCAAGGCACGATTGTAGACGAAGTGGCCCGGTTTGACAGGGCCGAACGTTAAGCTTTGGTCAGAAACGCCGCTACCGGGGCGATCTGCTCCTCGCTGAGAAGCATTGGGGCGTGTCCCACGCCGGCAAATTGCACCATGTCGGGACGCGGACCACGGGTGCGCATTGCGGCAGCTGTAGTCGACGAAAGCAGGTCCGACTCGGCTCCTCGCAGAAGCAGCGTCGGACAGCGGATGGCATCCCACAGCGGCCAGAGATCCGCCGGCTGCGCCGAGCTTGCGCGGAACGGCACGCCGATGCCTGGATCGTACTTGAGGCGCCAGCGTCCGTCGGGCAATTGACGAGCCGTGCTACGCGAAAGCGCTTCCCATTGCGAGTCCGAAAGGCGTCCGAACGGCGCCGACACTTCGCGGATGTGCGCCTCGAGGGCGTCGAAAGTTGCGAATACAGGGTCTAGTCCGACGTAGGTTGCGATGCGGGCGAGGGCAGCCGGCTCGATCACCGGACCGACATCGTTCATCACCAGCCTCACGATCGGTGTTTCGGGTTGCGCTGCCATCACCATGCCCAGCAGCCCGCCCATCGAAGTCCCGACCCAGGACACGCGGTCAGCATGCGCATGGGCGAGCATCGCGGTCAAAGCGGTCAGATAAGCGGGGAAAGCGTAGTCATTGGGATCACGCAGCCATTCGCTTTCGCCGCGCCCGGGCATATCAGGGCAGAGAATGCGAAAACGATCGGCAAGCGCCGAAGCAAGTGTGTCGAAGTCGCGGCCGTTGCGCGTCAGGCCGTGCACGCATACGAGTACGTTGCCGTTGTCGGCTTCGCCCCATTCGCGATACGCCACGCGGTGAAAGCCGTGCAGGCTCAAGCTTCGGAAGTTATGTTCTCGCGGATTTGCCATTTGCATTTGCCTTCGACAACCGATGTCGCCGTCTCGCGGACATCGTCAAGGAAAAGAGGAGATGCGTCAACGCAGCAGCTCTGACGGAAAAAGTGGCAGAAATCCCGCCGTTTCACCGTTTAGGAAAGCGGCGATCTCGTCGCTTCGAGCAAGCGCGTCGGCGTAGCCAAGCGCCAGCAGCGCACGGCAATAGCTACGATCGAAGAGCAGATAGGAGAGCAGACTCGCACCGGTGCCCTCGGTGCTGCCCAACCCGCGCAACAGATAGCGCACGCCCGTAGGCAGACGATCTTTGTAGTCGATCGCAATCTGGCCGAGATCACGTGTCGGCACGATGACCATCGCGTCGACGCGCGAGAATTCCGGGTGTTGCAACTGGCGCTCGGCCGGGACGAGATTCAACACCTGGTTCATACGCTGCATGCGCTCCAGATCCGCGCCGAGATTGTCCAGAAAGATGCTCGACAAGGCGTGACCTGCAACCTGGGCGAATGAAGGATAGCGCGGAGTTCGCGCTTTCGAAGAAAGAGGTGGCTGCTGCCCGGCGAATTGGCCGACGGCAATGACCAGGATGCGGCGGGCGCCCAGGTGCAACGCGGCTGAAAGAGGTGCAATCTGACGCATCGAGCCGTCGGCATAGTATTCGCCGTCGAGTCGAACGGCAGGAAAGATGAATGGAATCGCCGTCGACGCGAGCAGGTGCTCAAGCTTAAGGGTTGCGCGCTCGCCACGGCGGCGCGTGCGCCGCCACGCCGAAACGGAAGCTGCGCCGTCGAAAAAACTGACCGCGTGCCCGGTGGTGTAGCTGGTGGCATTGATAGCGAGCGCGTGCAGGCGACCCTCGGCAATGCGCTGCGGCACGAGCGCGAGATCCAGCTCGCGCCTGAGCAGGCGCCCCAAAGGCGCGTTGTCGAGCATCGATGCCGCTCGCTGCGGGCCGCGGCCACCGCCCAGCACCGCGGCGAGCCAGCGCATGCCGTGCGTTGAAACGGTAGCCAAATCGGCTCGATACACTTTAGTCACTTCGATGTTGCGCCACAGCCGGGTGAGGCGAGCCACTCCGCGACGAAAGCCATCGGCATGCATCGCCAGCGTCGCCGCGTTGATGGCGCCGGCCGATGTGCCGGAGATTACCGGGAACGGGGAGGGATTCGTCTTACCAAGGATTTTGGCGACGCCGCGCAGCACGCCGATCTGGTAGGCGGCTCGGGCGCCACCGCCAGATAGCACCACTCCGGTGTGATAGCTGGCCGCTGCCAGGGCCGTCCGCGCTTCAGGCGCCACGCAGCGTGCGTTCGAGGATAAGCAGCATGGCCGCGGTGGCGCCCCAGATGTAGCGCTCGCCGTAGGGAATCGCGTAGTAGTCCCGGCGTATGTCTCCGAGCATGCGGAAGTGCCGTTGCTGGTTGGCGGGCTCCATCAGGAAAGCGAGCGGGACTTCGAATACGTCGGCGACCTCGACCGGGTCGGGCTTGACCACAAACGGCGGCTCGACCCAACCGACTACGGGCGTCACGCGGTAGCCGGTCACTGTCTCGTATTCGGAGAGCTGGCCAAGCAGGCTCACGCGATCGCGTGGCAGTCCGATTTCTTCTTCAGCCTCGCGCAGCGCCGCGATTGCCGCGTCGCGGTCCTCAGGTTCGACGCGTCCGCCCGGGAAGCTGATCTGTCCCGGATGATCGGGCAGGTCAGCGCTGCGCTGGGTTAGCAGCACGGTGAGCCCCTCAGATCGATTGACCAGAGGCACCAGTACGGCCGCCGCCATTGCAGCCCCCTCGCGACCCGGCAACCGGAAACCGTCCGATAGATTGCGCGCTGATTCCGGTGCGGGACGCGCCAGCCTTTCGGCGAGCCATTCGCGCTGAGCGGAGGGAGACAGACCGAACAACGGCAGATTCATGGCGGGCAATCGCCGCGACTGTTCGGCGGCTCCGGGATCATACCGCAGCCGGCTTGCGACACGCCTACGTTGCTACGCAGTGCATCGCTCCGTATAGCGAGTCCGCTGGTCAGTTAGTTGCCAGCAGGGTACGGTTGACCGACCTCTGCGAACGCCCAATACTCAAAGGCTACGCGACTTCAAGCAGCATCGCGCTCTGCTACAAGCGGTACAAACTGGAGTATTGGAGATTCGGTTATGCGCCTGCAATCCAAAGTCGCCCTGATCACGGGCGCAGCACAAGGCATCGGCGCCGCCTGCGCGCGCCGCTTCGCTCAGGAGGGTGCAGGGATCGTACTGGTCGATCTTAACGAAGACAAGGGTTTGCCATTGGCTCGGGCGCTGGGTGATGAAGGCTACCCGGCACAGTTTGTGCGCGCCGACGTTTCGAGCAAATCCGACGTCGACGCGGCGGTCGCGGCAACGGTCGCGCGCTTCGGGCGAATCGACATCCTCGTGAACAACGCCGGCATTACCCATGCCGCAGAATTTCTCGACCTCGAGGAAAAGGACTTCGATCGCGTCATTGCAGTCAACTTGAAGTCGATGTTCCTCATGAGCCAGGCGGTCGCACGATTGATGATCAAGCAATCGTGGCCGGACAAGAGCGGAGGTTCGATCGTCAACATGTCATCGGTCAACGCGGTGCTGGCGATTCCTAGTCAGGTTCCGTACGTGATCTCCAAGGGTGGAATCAATCAGTTGACCAAGGTGTCGGCGCTCGCGCTCGCTCCCTATCGCATCCGCGTCAATGCGATCGGTCCTGGAACGATCCTGACCGAGCTCGCCCGGGCTGCGGTGCTCAACAACGAAGAATCGCGGCGGAAGATACTCTCTCGTTCTCCGCTGGGGCGTTGCGGCGAGCCCGAAGAGGTCGCCGCGGTCGCTGCGTTTCTAGCCAGCGACGACGCTTCTTACCTCACGGGGCAGACGATTTATCCGGACGGCGGGCGACTGGCGTTGAACTACACCGTGCCGGTTACCGAGTGAAACGTGCGCGGGCGCAGGCAGGCAGGACGCCCGCGAACGATCGAACGAGGTCAGGCGAGGAGTTTCACTCCCGCCAGCGCCAGCGTCGCCATCAACATCAGCCGCAACGCTCGGATCGGCACGCGCCGCGACGCCAGACTACCCAGGACGATCCCTGGCAAGCCACCGCAGAGAAGCGCCAGTAACAGCCCGCCGTCGATGGTCCCCAGCCACGCGTGGCCCGCGGTGGCAACAGCGGTCAGCGGGACCGCGTGAGCGATGTCGCTGCCCGCAATCTCGGCGGGCTCGAGCTCGGGGTAAAGCAAAGCAAGGCACGCCGCACCGATCGCTCCGGCGCCGAGTGAGGTGAGAGCGACCGCTACCCCGATCACCGCACCGACTAGAACGGTGATTGCGGGCCGATGGTGGCGAATAACCGAGAGCCTGTCGCTACGGGCGCCCCAACGTCGCAGAGGATCGCGCAACACCAGCATTCCGATGCTCAACAGAAGCGCCGCGCCGACGCATTCGCGAATGAGGTGATTCAACTGCTGCGACGACATGTGCGCGGCGGCGATCAGCACGAGCGTCGTGATCGCCGCAGGCACGCTGCCGGCAGCAAACAGGACGACGATCCGGGTGGCGATGTTGCGCGCGGAGCGGTGCGCAATGCTGCCGGCGGTCTTGGTCACGGCGGCACAAGCGAGATCGGTTCCGACGGCGACCGGCGCCGGTACCCCGAAGACGGTGATCAGAAGCGGCGTCATGATCGAGCCGCCGCCGACTCCCGTGAGACCCACGATCAGGGCGACGCCGAACCCGACCAAGGCGAGGATTCCGAAATCGATCACTTGGCACCGCTCACGACCGACGCAAGAAGGGGCATCGAGTGGTCGGCCTCAGATGCGGCCGCCACGAACTGGGCGCCGATCAGGATCACCGCCGGTCCGGTGAGGGTCTCTCCGGCGGCATTGGGCAACTCTGCGAGCGTAGTAAAGATGGTGCGCGATTGCGCAAGCGATGCGTTCTCTACCATTGCGACCGGCATCGAGCCGGACATTCCTGCAGCGTGCAGCGCATCAGCGATCTGGCGCGCCTGACCCACACCCATGTAAATCGCCCCGCTGTCGCTCGCGGCGATGCTCTTGGCCCAGTCGCTTGGCCGTGCCCCATCGCCGACCCGCGGCGTCACCAAGCACAGGCTGCGTGCGAACCCGCGCTGCGTCAGCGCAATACCCAGCGCCGCGCTGGCAGCCAGCGCGGCGGTCACTCCGGGCACGACTTCGTAGCGAACGCCAGCTGCCTGCAGCGCGTCGATCTCTTCCTGAGCGCGGCCGAAGAGCATCGGATCGCCGCCTTTGAGGCGCACCACCGTCGCATATTTGGCGGCGGCATCGATCAGGCGTTTGTTGATGAATTTCTGCGCCGTCAAATGCCTGCCGCAACGCTTGCCCACCGCAATCTTCTCGGCGCGAGCGGCAAGGGCAAGTGTTTCGGGATGCACCAGCGCGTCGTGGAACACCACGTCTGCACGCTCGAGCAGGTGTGCCGCGCGCAACGTGAGCAGGTCTGGTGCACCTGGACCGGCACCGACGAGATAGACCGTGCCTGTCGGTTTTCCCAAGGCCTCGCTCGGCTTGCTCATTGCATCAGCCCCGCAGCCACCGTGTTGTTGGTCGCCTCGTCGATGACGATGAAGCTTCCGGTAACATTGTTCTCGACATAGCGGTCGGCGAACACCGGTTGAGCCAGCGTAATCGATACACGGCCGATGTCATTCATATGCAGTGCTGCCGGTGCGGGCTCGCGTTGCTGCGTCGTTACATTCCACAGATGGTCGATGCGATCGATTCTTGCGCGCACTTCGCGCGTGGTGTGCCGCAGCAGGTATTTGCGGCCCGGATCGAGCGGCGTCTCGTCGAGCCAGCAAAGGCTTGCGTCGAGCAGACGCGAAGGCGAGGGCGCCTGGTCGCGGTGCACGATCATGTCGCCTCGCGAGACGTCGATCTCGTCTTCGAGCTCCAGCGTGACGGCCGAATGCAACGCAGCGCTCGTCTGTTCACGCTCGAAAGTGCGGATCGCAGTCACGCGTGTCGCGAGCCCTCTGGGCAGCACAGTGACCACATCGCCGAGCGCGACCGATCCCGACTCGACACGCCCCATGTATCCGCGCCGACGTGCTCCCTTGGGGCGCGCCACGTATTGAACGGGAAACCGGAAAGGTGCGCTTTCCAACATATTCGCTACTTCCGCCGTTTCCAGGATCTGCAGCAGCGTCGGTCCCTCGTACCAGGGCAGGTTATCGCCCCGATCGACGATCATGTCTCCTTCGAGCGCAGAGATCGGAACGAATCGCACATCGGCGATCCCGGAGCGCTCGGCGAAGCCAAGGAAGTCGTCGACGATCTTGGCGAAGGCGTCTGCGCTGTAGCCGATCAGGTCCATTTTGTTGACGGCGACGACCAGGTGCGGAATGCCAAGCAGATGGGCAAGGGTTGCGTGGCGTCGCGTTTGCATCACAACACCATGGCGCACGTCGACCAGAAGGATCGCCAAATGCGCGGTACTGGCGGCGGTGACCATGTTGCGCGTGTACTGCGCATGTCCCGGCGCATCGGCAATGATGAACTTGCGCAGACCCGTCGCGAAATAGCGGTACGCGACGTCGATGGTGATGCCTTGCTCGCGCTCGGCGACCAGTCCGTCGGTCAGCAGCGACAAGTCGAGCGCCTGTCCGCGACGCAGCGAAGTGCGTGCGATCGCCGCGAGCTGATCAGCCAGGATCGCCTTGGTGTCGTAGAGCAGCCGCCCGATGAGGGTGCTCTTGCCGTCATCGACGCTGCCCGCGGTGAGAAATCGCAGCACTCCGTGGTCGACCACCTCGACGCCTTCGATCGCCGACATCAGAAGTAGCCTTCCTTCTTGCGCAGCTCCATCGCCGCCTCGGCGGTCTGATCGTCGAGCCGCGTCGCGCCGCGTTCGGTGATGCTCGCCGCAGCGGTCTCGGCGATGATCGCCTCGATGGTCGTTGCGCGGGAGGCCACCGGCGCCGTGCACGTGATATCCCCAACGGTGCGGAACCGCACCGACAGCTTCTCGACGTGCTCGCCATCTCGCGGCTGAGTCAGCTCGGTCACCGGCACCAGCGCCGTGCCGCGGCGAACCACTGGACGCAGGTGCGCGAGATAGATCGACGGCACCTCCAGCCGCTCGCGCGCGATGTATTGCCAGATGTCGAGCTCGGTCCAATTGCTGATAGGAAACACGCGCACGTGCTCGCCCGGTCCGACCCGTGCGTTGTACAGATTCCACAGCTCGGGGCGCTGGCTCTTAGGGTCCCATTGGCCGAAGGAGTCGCGGAAGGAGAAGACACGCTCCTTGGCGCGCGCTTTTTCCTCGTCGCGGCGCGCGCCACCGATGCAGGCGTCGAAGCCGAACTCGGCGATGGCGTCGAGCAGCGTCACCGACTGATGACGGTTGCGGCTCTCGGCGGGATCACGCAGCACGACACGACCGGCGGCGATCGAACTCTCGACCGAACGCACGATCAGGCGCTCGCCCAGCTCGGCCGCGCGGCGGTCCCGAAAATCAGTGACCTCGGGAAAATTGTGTCCAGTGTCGATGTGCAGCAGCGGAAAGGGAAAGGCGCTCGGGCGAAACGCTTTCTCGGCGAGGCGCAATAGCACCAGCGAATCCTTGCCGCCCGAGAAGAGCAGGGCAGGGTTGCGGCACTGCCCTGCCACCTCGCGCAGGATGTGAATCGCCTCGGATTCGAGCCATCCAAGGTGATCGGCGTCGGGGGCGCGCCGGGCGCGCAGCGTTCGCTCCGGGCCGCGAGTCTCTTCCGACGCCGCCAACGCCTCGGTCATGCGTGCGATGCCCCGGTCTCGACCCGCACGGCGACTTCGATCGGGCGTCGGTGCAACCCGCACTCCTTGTGCTCGGGGTTTTCCCACCACCAGCGGCCAGCTCGGATGTCTTCGCCCGGCTCGACGGCACGCGTACACGGGGCGCAACCAATGCTCGAGTAGCCGCGATCGTGCAGTGGGTTGTAAGGGACGCGCCGCGCGCGAATGTAGCGCCAGACGTCGGCGTCGCTCCAGTCGACCAGCGGATTGAACTTAGGGAGCCCGTGCACCGCGTCGTGTTCTTCCATCGCGACGTCTTGCCGGGTGATTCCCTGCGCACGGCGCAGCCCCGTAATCCACGCACGCTTGCCGGTTAGCGCACGCGACAGCGGCTCGGTCTTCCGGATGGCGCAGCAGCGCTGGCGAAGCTCGACCGATCGATAGAAGGCGTTCACCCCATGCTCGCGGACGTAACCCTCCAGCGTGCGACCATCGGGATAATAGACTTCGATGGCCAGATCGTAGTGCTCGCACACGCGCTCCATCAGCGCGTAGGTCTCGCTCGGCAGACGGCCGGTATCGAGCGTAAAGATGCCGATCGGCAGCGCGTTGCGCGCAATCAAGTCAGTGAGCACCATGTCCTCGGCACCAAGGCTGCTCGCCAGCGCAACGGGCGCGTGCGAGAGGACGATGCGATGGAGGAGGGTGAGCGCCTCCCGCGCTCGGTGATCGAAGCTCATCGGCGGCCCGGCTGGCCGGGCGAAGAAGCGTCGCCCTCTCCGATCCCGCGGCGGCGGAATAGCGGCAGCGGCTGCGTTGCCGTCGCCTGATAGTTGTCGCTGAAGTCGCTCAACCCCGTCAACGCCTGATTGGCGTCGCGATCGGAACGAATGGCAAAGGCGTTGAAACCGCATGCCTGCAAGTAGTAAAGCTGGTCGCGCAAGACATCGCCGACGGCGCGCAGCTCGCCCAGGAAGTGGTATTTCTCGCGCAGGAGCCGCGCGGTCGAGTAGCCGCGACCGTCGGTGAACTGCGGGAAGTCGACCGCAATCAGCGGCAAGCGATGGACATCGCGCGCAAGCGCGTCGGGGTCATCGGTCGGCGCCAACCATACGCCCACCTCGCCGCGTGCAGCGAGAGCGTCACGTTGCTGCTGCCACAGCGCGAGCGGCACGATGACCGGTGCCGCCGCAGGCAAATCGTCGAGGCTCGCCGCGTCGCGAAGCAGCGTCCACGCGTCATCGACAACGACGCGATCCTTAATGAGCTTCGGCATAGACGCGCTCCTTGAATGGCTCCAATCCCAACCGGCGCACGGTATCGATGAAACGCTCGTCCTCCTGCCGGCGTTCCACGAATACGTCGACCAAACGCTCGATAACATCGGGCATTTCAGCAGCTGCGAATGAGGGGCCGATGACTTTCCCGAGCGACGCGCGCTCTCCCTGGTCACCGCCGATCGACACCTGGTACCACTCTTGGCCGTTCTTATCGACGCCCAGCACGCCGATATTGCCGATGTGATGGTGCCCGCAGGCGTTCATGCAACCGGAGATATTGAGATCGATCTCGCCCAAGTCGTAGAGATAGTCGAGATCGTCAAAACGCCGCTGTATCGACTCGGCGATCGGGATCGACTTGGCGTTGGCGAGCGAGCAGAAATCTCCACCGGGACAGCAGACGATATCCGTCAGCAGCCCGATGTTGGGCGTGGCGAAGCCGAGTGCCTTGAGCTCGCCCCAGAGGGTGAGGAGCTCCGCCTGTCTGACATCGGTGAAGATGAGGTTCTGCTCGTGCGATACGCGCAGCTCGCCGAAGCTGTACGCGTCGGCCAGGTCCGCTACTGCGTCCATCTGGTCTGAGGTCGCATCGCCCGGCGGCACGCCAGTCTTTTTCAGCGACAGCGTGACAACGGCGTAGCCGGGGATCTTGTGCGGGAAGACATTGCGCTTGACCCAATTGGAGAACGCGCGGTTGTCGGCAATCGCGGCGCGGAAGCTCGTGTCCTCTCCCGAAAGATCCTCGTAGGGCGGGGCGTCGAAGAACGAAGCCAACCGCGCGATCTCTTCGTCCGGCACCACACCTGCACCGCCGCGAACTCGCTCCCAGTCCGCTTCGACGTGCTCGCGAAAGGCATCGATCCCCATGTCCTTGACCAGGATCTTGATGCGCGCCTTCCACTTGTTGTCTCGCCGCCCGAAGCGGTTGTACATGCGCATGATGGCGTCGAGATAGTTGAGAATCTCGCCGCGGGGCAGGAATTCGCGGATGACGTGGCCGATAATCGGCGTCCGGCCGAGGCCGCCGCCGACCAGCACCCGAAAGCCGACTTCGCCGGCATCGTCGCGCACCGCGTGCACGCCGATGTCATGGATCAGCGTGGCGGCGCGGTCGACAGGCGAACCGGACACGCCGATCTTGAACTTGCGGGGCAAGTAGGCAAATTCAGGGTGAAACGTCGACCACTGGCGTAGCAGCTCGCAGTACGGCCGGGGATCCACGATCTCGTCGCCGGCGACTCCAGCGAAATGATCGGTTGTGATATTGCGCACGCAGTTGCCGCTGGTCTGGATGGCGTGCATCTGCACTCGCGCAAGCTCTTCCAGAATATCGGGCACATCTTCCAGCCGCGGCCAGTTGAACTGCAGGTTCTGGCGCGTGGTGAAGTGTCCATAGCCTCTGTCATACTTGCGACCGATATGCGCCAGGGTGCGCAACTGCGCGGACGAAAGCAGCCCGTAGGGAATGGCGATGCGCAGCATCGGCGCGTACTTCTGTATGTACAGGCCGTTCTGGAGCCGTAGCGGGCGAAACTCGTCCTCCGTCACCTCACCCGCCAAAAAACGGCGTGTCTGGTCCCTGAACTGGACAACCCGTTCATTGATAAAGCGCTGGTCGTATTGGTCGTAGCGGTACATGGCAGCGGATCCTGATGCCGCCAGCGTAGCCGCCGCGCCATATGCGGAGAAGGAATACTTGGCGATTACGTGATAGCTGACTGCTATATGATTGAATCGGCATGAAAACCGCGCTTGTGATCCTGGCACACGGTGCGCGCGACCCGCGATGGGCCGAGCCGTTTGAACGACTGCATGAAATCGTGCAACAGCGCGCGCCTTCGGCCGCAGTGCGCCTGGCGTATCTTGAATCGATGCAGCCGGACCTGACCACGGCCATGGCCGAGCTCATAGGTCAGGGCGCGACTGCAATCCGAGTCGTCCCGATTTTTTTCGGCCAAGGCGGCCATGTGCGTGAGGATCTGCCGAGACTCATCGCCAACCTCGCGCAACAGCATCCCGCGGTTCAGATCGACTGTACGCTACCGGCCGGGGAGGCGCCCGAAGTGATCGAGGCTTTGGCTCAATATTGTCTCGGCGACTTTGATACTTAAGCACTGAACC
>Ga0126381_100001365_pt1 | contig 26302 bp, 18 predicted proteins | sample PanSoiMetPlot_28_FD_96465 | JGI IMG/M metagenome (GOLD analysis project Ga0126381, IMG submission 96465) | Tropical forest soil microbial communities from Panama - MetaG Plot_28 | ecosystem: Environmental > Terrestrial > Soil > Tropical forest > Bulk soil | place: Panama | collected 2016-02-17
CCAGGGCCTGAGCGAGGGACAGTACGACGACCTGCTCAACTTCGAGACCTCGGCCAGGCTCGGGGAGCGGGAGAAGGCGGCGCTGGCCTACGCGGAAGCCATCACCTGGCGGCTGGACTCCGACGATGCGCTGTGGGAGCGGCTCTACCGGCATTTTTCCGAGCCCGAGCTGGTCGAGCTCGGCTGCTTCATCGCCCTGACGATGGGCCAGCAGAGCTGGCTGCGGCTGCTTGACATCGAGCATCATGAGGTGCTTCCCGGGACCGCCGCCTCAATGGCACCGGGCTTCAGCACGCCGCGGGAACTCGCCGCCTCCAAGTCGTCAAAGGACTACTGGGCGCGGGAAACGGTCACGAGGACGTAAGCGGAGCACGCACCCCCGCCCAGCGGGCTCGCTGGTGGTATTGACGCGCCGCGCTTATCGACCGCTGTCCGAATTGGGATGAAACAACCGTTTGCGGTGGTATGGCAGACGTTATCCACCGCGCTTTGCGTTGGTAATTGCAGCGGAGCGGGATCGCCTCTGAAGTAAGCGGATTCGGAATAGAGGCAGGCCCGGGTTGATGTTAGCATTGCCCGCCTGCCCTGGGAAGACCCCGGTACGGAACGAACAGCTGCACCTCGCGAAACACTCGTGCGACTGCACGCCGCCGGATAACAGGAATGACCTGAGTACTCCTGTCGTTTACTCTTGTTTTCCCTGTTGAAGGATCTGGACAGGGATTCCCCCCGCGCGCATAATGAGAGCGCAAGCAGGGGCCGCGATATCAAATAGTATACACCTCTACCAAGCATGCTTTTATCGTGGCCCGAAAGACTGCCGAAAATCTGGAATGGGGGTGAAAATGAAGCCATTGAAATTCCGTGCTGCGCTTGAGTCAGTTATAGCGCTGTTCGCCGGACCACTAGGTGTCGTGACAATATTCTGGCGCGACTGGATCGAGTTCTTGACCGGATGGGATCCCGACCATCACAACGGCACCGCCGAGTGGTTCATCGTCGTGGCACTGCTCGCGGTCGCGGCGGCAGCCGGGCTGGCCGCTCGCCGCAACTGGCGGCTGCTGGCCGCGACAGGGACCGGCCGCTGAGGCCGATCAGAGGGCGCGAAGCGAGAGGGACCCGCGGCGCCGACCAGAAGGGCGCACTCAGGAAGGGCGCTACCCCCAGGAAGGGAACTGAGCAGAAAGGGGAGCAAATCAGATGAGGGATCCAGACCACCGGCCGGAGGATCACCGGATCCGCCCCGGCGACGGCGGCAAAGCGCTGGAACGCCTCCGGGTATTCCAGCAGGCCAGGGGGATCACCGACGACAACGCCAGCGAGTTCGCCGCCGAGTACACGGCGGGCGTAGCGCAGGCGATCGCACTGCAGGCCATGCCACCCGCGCCGAGTCCTTCGGGCTCGGAAGCCGCCCCGGCGGCGCCTCCGGCCCCGGCCGGCCAGCCGGGCGCCGCGGCGGCACCGGGCGGACCGGCCTTGCCGCAGTGGCATTTCCTCGGCCCGGAATTAATGCCTAACGGCCAGACGTACGGTGCTGCGCGCGTGCCCGTGTCGGGGCGCGTCGGCGCCATCGCGGTGGACCCCTCGAACGCGGTCCATCTGCTGTGCGGTTCGGCGGGAGGTGGCATCTGGGAGAGCTTCACCCACGGTGCCGACTGGGCTCCGCGGACCGACTCCATGCCCACGCTGACGATCGGAGCCGTGACCTTCGACCCCAAGAACCCGGCGACCGTGTACGCGGGGACCGGTGAGGGGAACTTCTACTCCTGGCTAGGCCAGGGCATCTTGCGTTCCACTGACGGCGGCACGACCTGGGCGGTGCTCGCGGCCAACCCGTTCGTGGGCCAGGGTTTCTTCCGTATCATCGTCGACCCCGCCAACGGGCAGCACATCCTGGCCGCGACGAGCGGCGGCGTCTATGAGTCCACCGACGGCGGCGTCACCTGGTCGCAGAGGCATGCCGCGCAGACCTGGGAGATCAGCATGCAGCCGGCCGGCGGAGGGACCGCGGAGGTGCTCGCGGCGGCGGCCGACGGCCTGCAAAGATCCACCGACGGCGGCCACACGTGGGCCGCGCAGGCCCTGCCCGGTGCCCCGGGGGCCGCCTGGACCCGGCTGGCGGTCAGCATCGCGCCGTCCGACGGGTCGACGGCGTTCGTCTTCGGCGCCGCGGGCGGCGTCGCCTACCTGTGGCGGCGCAGCGGCGGCGCGTGGGCGGCGATGGGCCTGCCCGGCGGCATGAACATCAACCAGGCCTGGTACGACTGGTATGTCGGCGCCGCTATCGATCGCGCGGACCAGGTGTACCTCGGCGCCATCGACGTGTACCGCGGCGACCTGGCGCAAGGCGTCTGGACCTGGACCGACATCTCCACCAAGCCGGCCGGGGACAGCATTCACCCCGATCAGCACGCCATCACCATCGACCCGGGCAATGCCTCGAAGATCTACTGCGGGTCTGACGGCGGGCTGTTCCGCTCGCCTGACCGCGGTGTCAGCTGGGTCCCGCTCAACTGCGGGCTGGGCATCACCGAGGTCGAGTACATGGCCAACAACAACGCCAACCCGCTGTGGCTGCTCGCGGGAACGCAGGACAACGGATCGATCCGCTACCTGGGCACGACGGCCTTCGAGCATGTCGCCGACGGCGACGGCGGCGACTGCGGGGTCGACCAGACCAACCCGGCCACCTGCTTCCACTCCTACTACAACATGGGCATGGAACGATCCACGGCGGGCGGCGCCTGGCAGACCTTCGCCGGGGTCGGACCGAACGTCCCGCCTGGATACAGCTCGCTGTTCTATCCGCCGATGGCCGTGAACGGCAGCACCGTCGCCCAGGCCGGGCAGAGCGTGTTCATCTCGCGCGACCACGGCACGACCTGGACGGAGGTGCTGCTCCCTGGCGGCCTGACGACCACCGCGCTCGCGGCGCCGACCGGCGATCTCCTCTATGCCGCCACTAACGCCGGGCGCATTTTCAAGACCACCTACGCGGGCGGGGCGTGGGCCGCCCCCGCCGAGCTGACCAGTCCGCGCGGGGCCTACATCAGCGCGATCGTGGTGGATCCGTCCAACTCAAACCGGCTCTGGGTCACCATGTCGCAGCTCGGCGGCGGACGGGTGTTCCGGTCCGATGACGGCGGGACGACCTGGAACGACCAGACGGCGGGGCTACCTGGCCTGCCGATCAACTCGGTCGCGGTCGACAACACCAACAGTGCCCGGGTCTGGGTATCCGCCGATGTCGGCGTATACCAGACGACCGACACCGGCGCCACCTGGTCGGCGTTCTACCAGAACCTGCCCAACATGCTGGTGGAGGATCTTGAGTTCCATCCCGCCGCGCGGGTGCTGCGAGCCGCCACCCGCAACCGAGGTGTCTGGGAGGTCGCGGTCGATCAGCCGGGCAGCAACGTGCTGCCGCAGGGATTGAAGATCGGCGTGGCCCTGCTCAACACCGACGCCACCCTCCAGGTGTTCGCCGTGCAGAACGACAAGTCCCTGGGATTCATCAGGCAGACTCCCAGCACGGCGAGCGGCTGGACGGGCTGGACGTCGCTGGGCGGGGTATGCACCTCGGCCCTGGCCGGAGTCGTGAACCAGGACGGCCGCCTGGAGGTGTTCGTCCGGGGAACCGACGGCGCGATCTACCACAACTGGCAGAACACCCCCGGTGGCGGCTGGTCGGGCTGGGCCTCGCTGGGCGGGTTCAGCACCGGCGACCCGGCCGCGGCGGTCAATACTGACGGGCGCCCGGAGGTATTCGCCCGCGGCACCGACGGCTCGCTCGCGCACAGCGTCGTTGTGCCGAACGTCGGCTGGTCGGCCTGGGCATCGCTGGGCGGGGTGCTCACCACCGCGGCCGCCATCGGCCAGAACGCGGACGGGCGCCTGGAGGCATTCGCCCGCGGGAACGACGGCTCGCTGATACACAGCTATCAGACCACCCCGGGCAGCGGCACCTGGTCGGGATGGTCATCGCTCGGCGGGGTGATCACCTCCATGCCCGCCGTCGGCAGGAACGCCGACGGGCGCCTGGAAGTATTCGCCCGCGGCACCGACGGCGCGCTTTACCACATCTATCAGACCGCCCCGAACAGCGGCTGGTCAGGATGGGCGTCGCTGGGCGGAGTCATCTACAGCAACCCGGCGGTGACCAGCAATCAGGACGGGCGCCTGGAGGCGTTCGCGCAGGGCACCGACGGCGCGCTGTGGCACATCTATCAGACCGCCCCGAACAGCGGCTGGTCAGGATGGGCGTCGTTCGGCGGGGTCATCCTCACCGACGCGGTCGCGACACGCAATCAAGACGGGCGCCTGGAAGCGTTCGCGCAAGGCACCGACAACGGGCTCTGGCATGTCTTCCAGACCGCCCCGAACAGCGGCTGGTCGGGATGGTCGCCGCTAGGCGGCGCGCTCATCGGCTTCGCATAGCACCAGACCGGCAGGGCCCGCGGGCTGTCCAGCGACAGCCCGCGGGCCATGGGCGTGGCCAGCGTATTCTGAGTGCGTGCCGGAGTCTGAGCCCAGCGTCGATCTCGGGTTCGGCATCGGCGTACGACCCGCGCTGCTGGCTGAACTACTCCAGCCCGGCTCGGGATTTGACTTCCTGGAGATCATCAGCGAGGACTTCCTAGGTTCAGAACGACGGCGCGTCCTGGACGAGCTTTCCGCGCGGTACCCGATCGTGATGCACGGGCTGTCGATGTCGATAGCGGGCTCTGACGCCTTGGACCTCGGCTACCTCCGCGCGCTGCGCGAACTGGCGGACAGCGTCGGAGCCCGGTGGGTTTCTGACCACCTGTGCTGGACCGGGGCCGGCGGCGCGCAGACGCACGAACTGCTTCCCGTGCCCCTGACCGAGCCGAGCCTGAAGCACGTCAGCTCGCGGGTCAGCGCCGCGCAGGATGTGCTGGGACGGTCTCTTGTCCTGGAGAACCCGTCCGCCTATCTGGCCTTCGACGAGTCGACGATGCCCGAGCCGGAGTTCTTCGGCCGGCTCATCGAGCAAACGGGGTGCCGGCTGCTGCTCGACGTGAACAACGTCTACGTCTCCGGGAGCAATCTTGGCTTCGACCCGGCGGGCTACATCGACGCACTGCCGGCCGGGGCGGTTGCTCAGATTCACCTCGCCGGAAGCCGGAACATGGGCAGCTACCTCATCGACTCCCACGACGAACGCGTCTCCCAGCCGGTCTGGGACCTCTATGCGCACGCCTGCCGGCGCTTCGGACCCGTCTCGACATCGCTCGAATGGGACACACGCCTGCCGGAACCGGAGGTCCTGCGCGAGGAACTCGGGAAAGCCGCCATGCTCCGCAGCCAGAGCGTGCTGCTGGCGGCGATCCTGGACGGAGCCTCGCAAACAGGATTGCCGGTCCAGCACGAGGGCGAGCCCAGGCTCCGTCCGCTGTCGAGGGCAGAGGGCATTTCGATCTACGGGGCCGCGTACCGGGCGCGTCACGTCGACAGCGTGCGGTCCGCATTTCCCATCCTGGGCGAATTGATCGGTTCGGAGCTCGACGATCTCGCACTCGGATACCTCGCCGCCCGCACCGGGCGCTCGTTCGGCGAATGGGTAAGCGACGCGTTCAGCTCACACCCCTGGGCCGGCGTCGTGCGCGACGTCGTGGCTCTGGAAACGACACTCAAGGACCTGCGCGATCGCCATGGCGAACAGCGGATCCTCAAGCTGAGCGAGCCGTCCTACCTGCACAGCCTCGCGATCAGGGCGGGCGTGGCCCTGCGCTGGTCGGGCTCCGCCAGCGAGAACGTAACGATCTCGTCCATAGGCGATGAGCTGCACGCGGCCTTCCTGAGCGCGAACGACGCAGGGGCATGAGCGAAGCAGGCCTCGCCGTTAAGTCAGATTTTGAGTGGCCTGACCTGCTGCTCCAGATCCACGCTGTGACGCGGGTCAATGGCGGGCTGCACCTGCGGTTCGCGGGCGTCGTGAGCGGGCGTGAGCGGAAGGACTTCGGCGAGAGCGAGATATCAAACCCGGCGGTGCGGCTGAGCCAGCTCGGCTACACCCTCGACGGCTGGGTTCAAGGCGTGTCCGACGAGCACAAATCCATCGAGGCGCACCTCGAGGGCATCGGCGTCGAGCTCTATGAGGACCTGATCCCGCCGGCCTTGCGGGAGCATTACTGGGCGCACCTGCACAACAGGGCCGGCTCGACCGTCCTCATCCTGGTCGAGGACGAAGCGGCCAACCTGCCCTGGGAAATCGTCAAGCCGGCGGCCAGCGGGACCGTGGCGCCGTTCTGGTGTGAGCAGCTCAGCATGTCCCGCTGGCTGGGGTCCGCGCCCATCGCGGTCACGCTCCCCGGGCATCGCGCCGCGTGCGTGCTCGCCGATCCGGAGCTGCGGGATGTCAGCGAGCTGGCGCGGAGCCATCTCGGCGTGGCGGCAGCCGATGTCATCACGGACTGGGATGGCCTCCAGGGCCTGCTCGCCGACGGCGAGGTCGGGATGTTCCACTGGACCGGGCATGGCCACCCCCGGCCGGACCACCCGAGCCTCAGCGAGCTTCCGATCGGGAAGGAGACGTTCCGGCCCGTCGACATCCTCGTGCCGGCCAAGCAGCGGTTCCTCCGGACCGGTCCGTGGGTGTTCATGAACGCCTGCTCCACGAACCGGTCCACGGTGGGCCTGGTGGGCCTGGCGGGCTGGCCCAAGGACCTGGTCGAGCGAGGCGCGGGAGCGATGCTCGGGGCGGCGTGGGACGTGCGCATCGGCACGGCGGTCGGGTTCGTCGACGGGCTGTATGAGCGCCTGACGGCGGGAGTGCCCGTCGCGGCCGCCGTCCGGGAGGCCCGCATCGCGGGGAAGATATCCGGCGACCCCTCATGGCTCGCGTACCAGCTGTATGCGCACCCGGCCGCGCGCGTCCTGCCCGGGCGGACCAGGGCCGGATTCACCGCGATCCCCGTCGAGAGGTGGGTGGAGCGCAGCTTCCTGGCCCCGGCGGGCGAGCCCGCGGACTGGCGGCGCGCGTACCTGGAGGCCCTGGCCGCCGAACCGCTCCAGCCGAATGCGGACATCATCCCGCTGGGCGGGAGCGTCGATCCCAATCAGGATCTCGAGTACTCGATGGTGTACGTCGAGCCGGTCGTTCCCGAGCTGGCGGTCTGCCGTCAGGTCAGGGACATCGCCGAGGCGGTCCGCGAGCACGACGGCGTCGTCCTGCTCGGCGACTCGGGGGCGGGCAAGACCGTGACGCTGCGCCGCATCGCGAGAGATCTCGCCACGCGGGCCCTGCGCGGGGATCCGGGCGTGCCGACGCCCATCCTGATCTCGCTGCACGAGTTCGACACCGACGACGACCCGCTCGAGTACGTCAAGCGCCGCTGCCGCGACGAAGGCGTGCGTTCCCGTCTGGAGCAGGAGCTGCGAGAAGGGCGGGTCTGCCTCATGTGCGACGGCCTGAACGAGGTCGCGCGCCCCGGTTACCGGGCCAAGGTACGCGCCTGGCGCCAGTTCACGCAGGACTGGAGCGGAAACCGGTTCGTCTTCGCCTGCCGGACCTCGGCGTACCGCGGCGAGCTGAGATTGCCCGAGGTCCAGATCGCCCCGCTCGACGACGAGCGCATCCTGCGCACGCTTTTCCTCACCGTCGGCGCGCCGGCGGATGAACTGTGGCAGGCCCTGCGGCAAGACGGCCTGCTCGGCATGGCGCGCATGCCGCTGTTCCTCGAATGGCTCATGGTGTCGTTCCGGCGGAGCGGGTCCCGGCTGCCCAGCAACCGTTCGCGGCTGCTCCAGGGGATCGTGAACTCGCTCATCAGACGCGAGGAGGAAGCCGGCTCGTTCGACGAGGCGGACATCGACCTCGTCACGGCGGCCCTGGCGGAGCTGGCGCACACGATCCTGGCCGAATCTCGCAACGGCGCGGTGTCCAGGGAGCGGGCGCAGGCCATCTTCGAGAACTGTCACCCGGGACTTTCCAGGTCCGTGATCACCGAAGGCTGGCGCTTCGCCCTCGACCTGGGGTTCTTGACCGAGCATGAACAGGCGGTCAGGTTCCGCGACGTGCAGCTCCGCGACTACTTCGCCGCCTGCGCGCTGCACGCCCGGCACGTCAGGGGCGCGGACATGCGCCGCTACTTCGCGCCAGCCGCACCAGCCGTGCCGACCGCTCCGGCTGCTCCGGCCGCTCCGGCCGCTCCGGCCGCTGGCGAGAGCGAGTGGGCGGAGGCCGTCATCCTCGCCTCCGGCATGGCTCAGTCGGCCGATCCCCTCCTTGACGAGGTCTGCGCCGTGAACCCGCGCCTGGCCGGTGAGTGCCTGGCCCGCAACTCCCCCGACGTCACCCAGCAGACCGTCGCCGGAATCCGTACCGCCCTCCTGCGCACGACGGCCGATGAGCAGGTCGCGCTCGGCGAGCGAGTGGCGGCGGGCCTGACCCTCGGACGCATCGGCGATCCCCGGTTCAGCCGCCCGGCGGCCGGTTACATCCGGCCCGAGTTGTGCGCGGTACCCGCCGGTTTCGTGTGGCTCGGCAGCGATGACGACGACAAGCAGGCGTTCGCTGACGAGCGGCCACAGCACCGCGTCGAGGTCGCGGCGTTCCAGATCGGGCGCTATCAGGTCACGAACGCCGAGTACAGCGCCTTCGCGGACGCGGGCGGATACGACGAGCCCGGCTACTGGACCGAACGCGGCTGGGCGTGGCGCCAGGCGCGCGACACCGGTGAGGGCTCGCTGAACCGCCGGCTCAGGAACCTCGCCTACTTCCGCGGGCACCTCGACGACATGGAGAACTGGTTCGAGGAGGCGGAGCTGGACGCGAGCCTGCGCGACATGTGGCGCGGGCTGACCGGGATGACCGACGGCGAGGCGCGCGCCCACCTGCGCAGGCTCGGGCTGGAGCGGGTGCGGTCAAGGGATGAGCCCGCGTTCTCCCGTTACCCGACGCTCAACGGCGCCAACCAGCCGGTCGTGGGCGTGAGCTGGTACGAAGCGCTGGCCTACTGTTCGTGGCTGAGCCGGGTGAGCCAGCGCGCGTTCAGCCTGCCCACCGAGGCCCAGTGGGAGCGCGCGGCCCGGGGAGACGACGGCAGGGTCTACCCGTGGGGGCGGGCCTGGGAAGCCGGCCGCTGCAATGCCCGGCCGGAGAACATCGAGCGGACAACGCCCGTCGGCGTGTTTCCCGGCGGTCGCAGCCCCTTCAACTGCGAGGACATGGCCGGGAACGTCGCGGAATGGACGTCGAGCATTTACTCCCGTTATCCGTGGACCAGCACACGGGTAGATCTCGAAGCGGACGGCGTCCGCGTCACTCGCGGCGGGGGGTGGGAGTCAACCCCGCGCGTCGTCAGGTGCGCGCTGCGCGGCGACATGAGCGAATCCCACACGGACGGCGCAACTCTCGGTTTCCGTGTCGCTATCGTTGAACCTAACCAACTTGAGAAAGCCGCTGAATATGCAGGGACCTCCCAAGCCTTATCGCGACCTCACCATGAGCGAACTCTCCGATTTCGTCAGCGCGCTGGTCCGATCGTCCGGTGTCGGTCGCATGGCGATTCACATGGCGCTGGCTGAGGTGTCCGCGCGCCTCAACGACAATCAGGAAGGTGCCGACGCCGACGAGCTTCACCACTTGGTCGCCACGCTCGACCTGTGGCTCGAGCGCGATGACGAACGGCGGATGCGCGGATTCCACGACGATTCGCGCGGCTGCGGGGCATGCATGTGCTCAATCGAGCGCCTGGAGGATCGCGCGAAGCGCGGCGACTGATGCTCAGCGCCTCCGGTAGGCGGCCGCCGCGTAACCCGCCAGCGTCTGTCCGAAGTCGCGGCAGTCGCACGAAGGCTCATGCGTGCTGCCGCGATGCGCGAAAGAGTCGTACGGAGAACCTGCCCCGCAGTACATAACGAACTTGCAGGTCTTGCCGAGGCAGCGCCGCGTCCCTTCCTCGACCCATGATGGGCTATCGCGCAGGTAGTTGCCGTAAGCGAACTCGGTCTCTCCGGCCAGGAACACGCACGGATATACGTCACCCCGCGGGTCGAGGACGATCGTCCTGGTCCCATAGCAGCAATGGCCGAGACTGGGCAGTGGCGGCATCCCGTAAACCATCGCGGCGATTTTGTCGTAGACCGGGGGATGGCCGCAAAACGCCTTCGCCAGCTCGGTGCTGCTACCCAGCCGCACGGCCAGGGCCGCCTCGCCGACCAGTGACTTGGCCAGCGCCCTGGCTCCCTTTTCGACGTGTGCCTTGGTGTCGAACATCGGCGCCAGGTAAGCGCTGAACCCGGGATTGGCGAGCAGTCCCCTGCCGTCCAGGATGCCGCGCAGTTCGCCGAGCTGACCGAGAACCTTCTCGTTGACGTTTACTCGCATCCGGACCCGTGCCCCGCGGTCGAGCGCGAGCTGAATATGTTTCATGATGACGGCGAATGTCGGCGCGCCGCCGGGCCCGATACGCAGCCGGTCATGCGTGCTCGCGGGCCCGTCGACGGTCACATGCAGGGCCTCGATTCCCCCCGGGCCGAGCAGGTGTTCATACCGGTCGAGGTTCCACGCGTGCGTCGACGCCATCAACCGGATTTCCCGCTGCCGGGCCGAGCCGCAAAGAAACTCGATGATGGCCTGGTTGTCAGGACTGAGCGCCTCGCCGCCGTAGAGCGTTACGCTGCGTGAATTCTCGCCGGCGAATACGGCCTCGGCGTAATCGAGGGCCGCGAGCGCGACGGTTTCTGACATAGCGACGGAAGGCGTGGTGCGGCGCATCTCATGCTGGAAGCAGTAGACGCATTTGAGATTGCAGTCGTAGCTGGGCATCAGGTACACGCGCGGCGGCGAATTCCGGGCCAGCTGGCCACGACGGAAAAGCTCTTTAATGAACGCCCGTTGCTCTTCCTCTGGCGACCTGCTTGTCACGATCGAGAGTTCGACCAGGGATTCCAGCTGTTCGGCGGAAAGGCTGGCCAGGTCGCCGTCCGCGAGCTGCCTGGCCACCGGTTGCGGCAGCTCAGCGGAGGTGCCATAGCAGGTGTTCAGGGCGAGGACGATGCCGCTGTCACCCACGGGGGCGAAGGTCGTGAAGTCACTGACCCTCATGGCTCAAGCTCCAGTACGAGGCCGCCTTGGTCACCTTCGGGGAACATGACCCGGCAGCCGCATCCCGACCACGGGGTCGTGAACCTCGTCCGGTAATTGAAGCACAGCGCCGGCGCCACGGCGCTGTGCTTGATGACCCGGGCCACCGCTTCTGGATGGGGGTGCGAGAACTTCTCCCCGTTCGAGGAGAAGATGAACCTCTCGCTGGCGATCGTGCTGATCAGTTCCGCGCTGACGTTCCCGCGGCTGCCATGGTGCGGGAGCTTGCACGCGTCGAGCCGGCGCTGCTCCGGCCGCAAGTGGCCCAGCGACTCGGCCAATGTGCTCGGATGCGCGTCCCCGGTGAACAGGATGCGGCGCCGGTCCTGGTACTCGAGCAGGAAGGCGATGCTGCTGCCGTTCGCGGCGGAATCGTCCTCGACGAAGCGCGCTCCCAGCAGCGCGGTCACGTCGGGTGGCTCGCCTTCGGCAGCGGTGGCTGCCGCCGTGCCCAGCGTCAGGTACCGGCCCCGCGAGCGAGCGTCCTGGAGATCTTCGGGGCGGAGGCTGATGTCCTCGCACGATGCCCGCCAGTCTTTACGCAGGCTGGCGAGCTGCGGCAGCGTCGGGGAAAGCACGGTCAGCGCGACGCTTTCGTCCAGTTCCACGCGCGGCGGGACACCGCTGGCCGGCACGGCCACGGCCTGCCCGCCGAAGCAGACCCGGTTCCAGCTCGCGCCGTTCCTGCACAGCAGGTCGGTGAGCTTTTCGCCGTGCTTGCCAGCCATGACACCCGGGCCCTGCAGGTGCCGGAACCCGTTGAACCAGAGGTCCTTCGCGCGGAACGGCATCGTCTTGTCGAGGGACAGTTCGAGAATTCCGGCGATATGGTCGTAGTCGACGTGCGTGACGACGAGCAGCTCAAACTCGAGCTCAGCCGGGGCGAGCCGGGCAAGACGCGGCCGGAGCGCGCTCTTGTAGACGCCGGGGGCACCACCATCGATCAGGATCCGGCGGAGACCGCCGCGGTGCTCGTACTCGATCACCAGGCAATCCCCGTAGCGCGCGGGCAGTACCTCAAGGCGCAGCATCTCACCCGCCCCCAGGCCCGGGGTCGAAGGGCCAGACGTCCTCATCCCAGATCACGTTCCCTGGGAGCCTGGGACGGTAGTCAGCCGACGCCGAGATCCTGGTTCGTACGCTGGCGTGAATCCTGGCGCCGGCTGGAACCGGGCGGCGGCGATACCGCGCGACGGCCCATAGCCACCCCGTCTTGTGCAGGCTCCCCGATGCGTCCGGCTCGGCCAGCGTGTAGTGATTCCTGACCCGCTGCTGCCGGACCAGCAGCCCTTCGGCTATCGCGTCCTCCAGCATCCAGCGCATGGTTATCTTGCCGAGCTCAGGGTGGTCTTCGAACCCGCCGCCGATGTCCGAATGCACGCCGGCGAACCAGGTCTCGGTGACTCGCGGCGCTTGGGGTGATGGAGTTATCAGGCATTCCGCGTAAGGCCGTCGCTTCTCGTCGATGGACACCGCGTGCCGCGCGATCCGGACGTTGGGCAGCTTGTTCGTGTAGGGCCAGCGAATGTCACGGCCGAGCAGGCCGGTGGCCTTGACGGTATCGAACACGCCGAGGTAGTGGACAGGGAAGGCGACGGAGTCGGGTCGCGGCCGCACGGACAGCGCCGCGGCGAACCGGTCGATCCGTTCCCAGCCCTCCGGCTGCCGCAGGTCCGATTCCTTGCCCGGACGCCGGGCGTAGACCCGCAGCGCGTACGGGACCAGGTTCTCGCTGCCGGGACGAAGCAGGCCTACCCGGTACAGCATCCCGCACAGTGCCCGTGCGGTGTAAGCGCCGCGGCTGAAGCCGAAGACGAAAACCTTGTCCCCCGGCTGCCAGGAGTTCATCAGGTACGTATAGGCCTCCCCGAGGTTCTGCCGGAGGCCATGGCCGAGCGCGAGCCCGCCCAGCCGGGAAAGCCCCCGGGCCAGCGCGGTCGTGGCGCCGGGCGCGGCGAACGTGCCGACGCCCGGATCGTAGTAGACGACCTGCTGGCCGGGATCACGCAGGTCGAGCATCTCGACGATCTTGAACACGTTCGTCGCGCCCCTGGCCTTGACCTCGTTGCCGGTACCGTCAAGGCAGAGGACGATGTTCTTACTCATCGTTCTTACTCATCGCCGCTGCTGGCGCCTGCCCCGGCGTCGATCCAGTCCGCGATGACGCCAGCGAGCACCGGCAGCGGGAGCGCACCGCCGCCCAGCACGGCGTCATGGAACGCCCGGAGGTCGAACCGGCGGCCAAGCCGGCGCTCCGCTTCCCGGCGCAACCGCTGAATCTCCAGCCGGCCGGTCATGTAGGACAGCGCCTGAGCGGGTTCGGCGATGTAGCGGTCCACCTCGTGCTCGATCTCGATGTCCGTCATCGCGGTGTTGCCGCGCAGGTAGTCCACGGCCCGCTGCCGGCTCCAGCCGTGTGCGTGCAAGCCGGTGTCGACGACCAGGCGGCCCGCCCGGCAGGCGTCCTCGCTGACCATGCCCAGGCGGGCCAGGTCGCTGGAGTACAGGCCCATCTCGTCGGCGAGCCGTTCCGCGTAGAGCGCCCAGCCCTCGACGTACGCGTTGATCGTGGTCAGCCGGCGCAGCAGTGGCAGGCCGGTCAGTTCCTGCGCGAGCGCCAGCTGGAAGTGATGGCCGGGCACCGCCTCGTGATAGGCGACGGGCTCGGCCGTGTGCCGCGGGCGCAAGGCGGGCTGGCTGGTGTTGACGAAGAAGATGCCCGGGCGGGTGCCGTCCAGGCTCGCCGTCGTGTAGTAGGCCACCCCCGAGGACGGCGCGGCGGCGTCGGGCACGGCCCGTACCTCACAGCGTCCCTCGGGCAGCCGGCCGAACCAGCCGGGAGCGGCGTCCTCGCCGCGCCGCACCGCGCCGCGGCTCGCGGCGAGGATCTCCTCCGGTCCGGTCCAGCGCATCGCGGGGTCGTTGCGGAGCCGGTCGAGGATCGTGGGCACATCCGCCGTGCCGAACACCCGCGCACCCAGGTCCGCGTACTCCCCGGCCAGGCCGGCCATCACCTCCAGCCCGGTGCGGTGCAGGTCGTCAGCATCGCGGCTGGTGGTGGTCTGCACGCGCACCAGCGCCTCGTAGGCCGGCCCCCCGTCCGGCACCCAGCACAGCCCCGGACGCTCGGGCGGCCGGGAACGCCCGGCGAGTTCATCGGCCAGGATCCGCCGGTATTCCGCGACCGCGGGCCGCACGACCTCGGCCAGCAGCCGGTCCCGGCGCCCGGCGAAGTCCGCGTCCGGCGTGTTGCGGTCGGCTCCGGGCCGGCGCAGCGGGTCGCCTTCCGGGTCAGCGAGGTAGCGGTCAAGCGAGCCGACCGCCGCCGCGACCAGGTGCGCAACCGGGCTCCGGCCGACGGCCAGCCCGGCCCGGTGCCGGTCCGCGACGGCCGTCAGGTACCGCGGCACGGCATCGAGACGGCGCAGGTACGCCTCCGCCTGACCGGCCCCGGACACCGGCACGAGCGGCAGGTTGACCAGCAGGGAGTGCGAGGGCGAGGTGAACGTGTCCGAGACGGTGTGTTCAAGCATGCGCGCGCTGATCGTGTCGGCCAGCGACCCGGCGGTGTGGATGACCACCGCCTGCGTGACGCGATCGGTGGCGTTCAGCGTCGCTGGATCAATCTGGCCAGCTCGTTCGGCAATGCGGGCGGCGCGGGAGGCTAGCGCGTCCTCGGCCACCTCGGCGGGATCGGGAAGCCGGTCGTCGTAGCCCGGCAGCCCGTCCAGGCTCGCCCCGATCGGCGCGTGTTCGGCGTGCACAGCGAGCAGGTCATCAGCGAGGCCATCCGGAGTATACGTAGGCACAACCGAACCGTACTTGTGAACGTGGGCCCCATCGGCCCACGCCGCCTGTTATATCAGGAAATATCCGTTATGTTCCCTGGCGCTCTCCGGTCGCTCGTTGTCTACGGCGCCGACGACTGGCACGGGTGGCCGGCGGGCGGGTTGCGTAGGCTGGTGTCGTGCTGGACCGGCTCGCGCTTGGGCCGTCGAGCACGCCGGTCAGTGCATCGGCAGCGCGGGGCTGCGGATCGATACCGGCCAGCACTGCGCGGACTACACGGTCGGACTGTTCGTGGCCGCGTTGCGCGGGCGAGGACTGGGCCGTGAGGTGACCCGGCTCGTCGTGTCCTGGGGCTTCGAACGGCTCGGCCTGCACCGCATCCAGCTGGAGGTGCTAGCCGGCAACACCCGCGCCATCAGCTGCTACCTGGCCTGCGGCTTCCGCCAGGAAGGGGTCCGCCGTGAAGCCGAGCTGTACCCGGACGGCTGGAAAGACTTCATCCTCATGGGACAGCTCCGGTCCGAGCACGCCCTACCTTCCCCAGATCGTGGCGGTAACCGCGATCTGGGCGATACCGTCCGCTGACAAGCTGCGGGCGCCGGATGAACCCACCTCCGGGCTAATTGCCGCCCGGCCAGGTGCGGGGTTCGCGCCACTGGCTCCACTGCGAGAAAGGAAAACACCGCCAACGGCGATCGCCGCCACCACGATTACCGCACTGGCGCTGGTCAGCGCGACGGAGAACCTGCTATGTCGTGACATTGCCGCCCTTTTCGACTTGTGGCGAGCATAGCTGCCGGACGGCGTGGGCCGGGCGATATACGGCGGCACCCGCGGAGATACGCTCGGCGGTACGCGGCGTTGCGCCGCGCTCGGGGAGAAAGGGGGCACCCGATGAGCGTGTTCACCGTGGACCTGGTGAACGAGCCAGGACAGTTGGCCCACCTGTGCCAGGCGATGGCAGATCGTGACATCAACCTGGTGTTGTCCGCGGTGGCCCGCGGAGACAGCGGCACGGTGGTGTTCATCGCCGACGACGAAGCCAGCACTCAGGATGTGCTGCGGGACGCGAGCATGGAGTACACGATGCGCCCGGCACTGACCGTCCGGATGGAGAACCAGCCCGGGACCGGGGCGGCCACGTTCCGCAAGCTGGCCGAGGCGGGCGTCAACACCGACCTGCTGCTGCCGGTCCGCGTGTCCGATGACCTGTTCTTCGCCGTGATCTGCGTCGACGATCAGGACAAGGCACGCAACGTGCTCGGCGAGCAAGTCGTCCCGGACCGACTCACCCCCGCGTAAACAGGTTTCGGGCATCGCCCGGGGGCGCCCTGGCCGCGGCGGAGGGCTCTGGCGCCAGCGACTAATCCCGGTGCCGCAGTTGGCGGGCGGTGTGGCTGATCAGGGCGACGCGGTCGGCTAGCGGGCCGGCGGGCACATCGACGAGCTGGAAGCCGAGCTCGCGATAGGTCTGCTCGTGCAGGCGCTCGAACACGAGCGAGTCCTCGAAGCTGATCCGCCGGGCCGCGGTGGGCTGGACGAAGCCCTGGTTGCGGATGAAGAAGACCGCCGTCTCGTAGCTGCCCTGCGCCAGCGCCCGGTTGACCTCGGCGGCCAGCAGCGGTGACGTGGCCAGGCCCAGGTAACGGCTCAGGGCCAGGGTGCACACCGGTGAGCGATCGAAGAAGACGGTGGCGCCGCGCGCGGCCCTGACCGCGTCCTGCCTGCGCCGTTGCAGGGTGATGATGTTGTCGATGAAATCGGGCTCGTGCCACGGTTCCTCGTGGCCGAGCGCGTTGCCGAGCGCGATCACATCGGTCGCGGCCTCCTCGACGACCGCGTGCCCGCCGATCTCCAGCAGGCGCAGCACAGCGGTTTTCCCGGCCCCGGGGGCACCGGTGAGAATGAATGCGGGCATGACGGCTCCTGAGGGAGGTGCGAACGGAAACGGCCCGGCGCCGGTCAGGACAGGCCGAGGACGATGGCGTGCAGGGCCAGGCCCACGCCTGCTCCTACTACCGTGCCGTTGATGCGGATGTACTGCAGGTCGTGCCCGAGGAGCAGTTCCAGCTGAGTCGACGTCTCGTTGGCGTCCCACCGCTCGATGGTGCCGGTGACCAGGCCCGCGAGCTCGTCGTGGAACTGGTCGGCGAGCGCCCTGGCTCCCGACTCGACCACACGCTCAAGGCTCTCCTGGAGCGGACGGTCAGACAGCAGCCGCCGGCCGGCCGCCGCCAGCGCATCGGCCAGCCGGCGGCGCAGCTCAGAGTCCGGGTCGGCCGCCTGGACCCGGAGTGTCTGCTTGGCTTTCTGCCACAGTGAGGAAGACCAGTCCCGCAGCCCGGCGCTACCAAGAACCTCGTGCTTGATGCGCTCCCCGCGCTCACGCAGCTCGGGCGAGGTCTCGAGGCGGCCGGGAAGGCCGGCGATCCATTCGTCGAACTGGTGCCTGGTCTCGTCGTCGGGATCCGCGGCCATCGCCACCAGCCGCTGCCGCAGGCGGGTGTACAAACGCTCGAACACCCGCCGGTAGACCGCGTCGGGCACCCAGCGAGGCGACTCGGCCTCGAACCGGACACGAAGCTCGTCGTAATGATCGCCGAGGTAGCGGTCGGCGGCGGTCACGATCGTGTTGAAGAGCTCGGCGTGATGGCCGCCCGCGATGACGACCCGCATGGCCCGCCCCGCCAGAGGGGCCACCTCGACCGCGTCTATCGCCCGCGTCAGTTCGGCGGTGATCACGCGCTGAACGTCCTCATCGCGCAGCGCCTCAGCCACCGTCACCACCAGATCCGCCGCGTGACCGGCGAACCGGGCCGCGTTGGCCTCGTCGGCCAGCCAGGCCGCCAGCCGGGGCACGAGCCGGGCGGCGCGGATGCGGTCGGCCAGCACGTCGGCGTTGAGGAAGTTCTCCTGCACGAACCGGCCCAGAGTGGCCGCGAACTGGTCCTTGCGCTCGACGATCAGCGCGGTGTGCGGAATCGGCAGGCCCAGCGGCCTGCGGAACAGGGCGGTCACCGCGAACCAGTCGGCGATGCCACCGACCATGGCCGCCTCGGCGCCTGCCTGCACGTAGCCGAGCAGGGTCCCGTGCACGCCGGCCGCGGTCACGGCCACGAACAAGGCTGTCACGGCGGCGAGCAGGGCGGTGGCCCTGCGGCGCATCGCCACCAGGCGTCGCGCCCGCAATGCCGCCGACTCACCCTCCAGCCTCGATGCCGGTGATGCGGACGTTGCCACGGTTGGTTCCATCAGCCTCAGTCTCGGTGCTTGGATGGGCGCATGACAACTGAGCCGCAGGAGCCCCGCGTGGTCAGCGTCAGCCGCGAGATCTCGGCTGAGCCAGGGCGGATCTTCGAGCTGATCGCGGATCCGGCTCAGCAGCCGAGCTGGGACGGCAACGATAATCTGGCGCAGGCACCCGCCGGGCAGCGCGTCCGCCGCGCGGGTGAGGTGTTCACGATGACGCTGACCCGGGGCATGATCCGGGAGAACCATGTGGTCGAGTTCGAAGAGGGCCGCCGGATCGCCTGGCGGCCCGCGGAACCCGGGCAGCGGCCGCCCGGGCACCTGTGGCGCTTCGAACGAGCCCGCGCCACCACGGCCGGCAGGCTCCAGGCGTCCCTCGACCGGCTCGCGGCCCTCGCCGAAAGATCATGACCTCAGCCCGTGACCTGGCCGGCCGGCTGCACCGGCGCTGGCTCGAGCACAATCCGTTTTCCGCCACCACCTCCGGCATTCCCGGATACGACGACCTGGTCCCCGACGAGAGCGAAGAAGGCCGGCAGGCCTGGCGGGCTGAGGCCGGGCAGTTCCTCCGCGAGGCCGGCGCCATCGCGGAGGGGCAGCTCACGGCGGCCGATGCCGTCACCGTGGACTGCGCGGCAGAGGCGGCCACCCAGGAGCTGGAGTCCATCGATCTGGCGCGTGCGGAGTACACGGTCACCGCGATGCAGTACGCCGGGCCGGCCAGCTTCCTGGCCGTGGCGGCCAGGACCGTCATGGTCAGCCCGGCCGCCGCCGAGGCCTACCTGACCCGCCTGCGACGCAGCGGCACCTGGCTCGACCAGATCGCCGAGCGACTGCGAGCCGGAGCCGGCCGGGGACGGCTACCGGTCGCCCCGCTCGCCGAGCAGGCCATCACCTGGGCCGAGGATGTCCTGGCCGCCCCCGGTGCCAGCCCGCTGCTGTCCCCGCGGCCGCCCCAGCAGTGGCAGGGAACGGCGGCGTGGGAGGAGGAACGCCGGACGATCGCCGCGGAGGTGGTGCACCCGGCGCTGGCCAGGTGGGTGGCCACCGTCAAGGACCTGCTCCCGGGGGCCCGGCCCGCCGGACGGGCCGGGCTGGCCTACCTGCCGGGCGGTGCGGAGGATTACGCCCGGGCGATCCGCATCTATACCACGCTGCCGCTCACCCCGGAAGAACTGCACCAGACCGGCCTGGACCAGGTCGCGGCGCTGGAAGACCGGGCCATCCGGCTGGGCGCGGGCCAGGGACTGTCCGGACTTGATGCGGTTTTCGCCGCCCTGCGGGATTCGTCGGGGAAGATGACCGCGGAGCAGGCCATGCGCCAGGCGGTCGCCGCCGTACGGCGGGCCGAGGCACGAGCGGGAGAACTGTTCCCTGGCCCGCTTCCGCCGCCGTGCGAAGTGACGCCCATGCCGCGGGTGGTGGCGGTGAGCGGCACCGCGCCGCACTACACCCCGCCCCGGCTCGACGGCGGGCGGCCGGGGACGTTCTGGTTCAATACCGAACGACCCACCGCCGGCACCGGCTGGGACACCGAGGTGACCGCCTTCCACGAGGCGGTGCCCGGGCATCACCTGCAGCTGTCCCGCCTTCAGCTGCTCACCACGCTGCCGGCACTGCAGCGCCAGCGCAGCCTGCCGGTGTTCTCTGAGGGCTGGGGCCTGTACGCCGAGCAACTCGCCGAGGAGGCCGGGCTGTACGCCGACGATCGCGGCCTGCTCGGCGCGATCAGCACCTCGCTGATGCGGGCCGCACGCCTGGTGGTGGACACCGGCCTGCACGCCTTCGGCTGGAGCCGCGAGCGGGCCCTCGGCTTCCTGACCGAACACGTGCCCATGCCACCGGAATTCCTCGCCGGTGAGATCGACAGGTACATCGTGGTGCCGGGACAGGCCCTCGCCTACCTTCCCGGCAAGCTGGAGATCCTCCGGCTCAGGGAGGATGCCCGCCAGCGGCTGGGCCCCGCGTTCTCACTGCCCGCCTTCCACGGCGCCATCCTCGACCACGGCTCGCTCCCGATGCCGACGCTGGCCCGCACGATCGCGACCTGGCTCGACCAGGACGGAGCGGCGAGGGCGCCTACATAACGTGCCTGAACAGGTACGTTATGCTGCTTTGATGAACGGCGGCGCGAGCCCCGACCCGGCCGAGCTTGCCTTTCCGGGGGAAAGCGAGATGGCGCGCAGGATGCGCGCGTACCCTTGGGCGAGCTCCCCGCTCGGCGTGCCGCGGGACTGGCCTGCCAGCCTCCGCACCGCCTGCCGGATCTGCTTGACCTCCCGGTTCCCCATGATCGTCTGGTGGGGCGAACAGCTGTTCATGCTCTATAACGACGCGTACCGGACGCTGATGGGCGATAAGCATCCGGCGCTCATGCGGCCGGGAGACCAGGTATGGGGCGAGATCTGGCCCACGGTCGGGCCGATGCTCCACTCGGTGCTGCATACCGGGCGGGCCACCTGGTCGCAGGACCTGCTGCTGGCGATGAACCGGCACGGTTACTGGGAGGAGACCTACTGGACGTATTCGTACAGCCCGCTGCACGACGACGACGGGACCGTGCGCGGGGTGTTCACCGCGGTCAAGGAGACCACCGAGGAAGTGGTCGGGCGGCGCCGGCTCGCGGCGCTGCGTGACCTGGGCGCTCAAGCCGGTCAGGCGCGCAACGTAGACGAGGCATGCACCCTTGTCGTTCAGTCTCTGGGGCGGGCCCACGAAGTCGTGCCGTTCGCGGCCATCTACCTGCGCGGGCCTGACGGCAAAGCGGCGCTGACCAGGAGCAGCGCGCCGACCGCCAGCCTGGCACCGGTGCCGGGCGGGCCCGGCGGCTGGCCCGTGGATGAGGTGCTGCTCAGCGGCCGGCCGGTGATGCTGACCGACGTGATCGCCAGGTTCGGCGTGCTTCCGGCCGGCGGATGGAAGACGCCCCCGTCGGAGGCGATGGTGCTGCCGCTGCCCGGAGCGGCGGAAGACGAGCCCACTGGCGCGATCGTGCTCGCCGCCAGCGCCGGCCGGATCCTCGACGAGACGTACCAGTCGTTCCTCGGCCTCGTGGCCGACCAGACCGCCGCGCTGGTGAACGGGGCGGTGGCCTACCAGATCCAGCTGTGCAGAGCCGAAGAGCTGGCCGAGCTTGACCGGGCCAAGACAGCCTTCTTCTCCAACGTCAGTCACGAGTTCCGCACCCCGCTGACCCTGATCATGGGTCCGGTGGAAGAGCTGCGGGCCAGGCTGGACGACGCGGACAGCGCCGCGGCGCAGGCACTGGACGTCATCCACCGCAATGGCATTCGGCTCGGCAAGCTGGTGAACACCCTGCTCGACTTCTCCAGGATCGAGGCCGGCCGGATGCAGGCCAGTTTCGAGCCACTCGACCTGGGCGCGTTCACCACCGAACTGGCCAGCGTCTTCGAGTCGGCGTTCGAGCGGGCGGGCATTGGCTACGAAGTGGATTGCCCGCCGCTGAGCGCGCCGGTGTACGTCGACCGCGAGATGTGGGAAAAGATCGTCTTCAACCTGCTGAGCAACGCGCTGAAGTTCACGTTCGAGGGCATGGTCAGCATCAAGCTGCGCGAAGAACACGGCGACGCGGTGCTCCTGGTCGCCGACACCGGCGTGGGGATCGCCGCGACCGATATACCCCGCCTGTTCGATCGCTTCCACCGGATCGAGAACGTGCCGTCCCGGTCCAACGAGGGCAGCGGCATCGGGCTGGCGCTGGTCAGGGAGCTGATCGGGCTGCACGGGGGCACCATCACCGCCGAGAGTGTGAAGAACGCGGGCACCACGTTCACGGTCAGGGTCCCGTTCGGCCAGGACCACCTGCCGGACCAGACCGGCACCGCCGCGGGCGGCTCGCATCCGGCGCCGGCCGCCGCCAGCCCGTTCCTCGTCGAGGCCATGCGCTGGCTGCCGTTCGATGCGGGACCGCACGAGGCCGCGCGGGAGGCCGTGGTGATGGCGGCCGGCGAGGTACGCCGTACCGCCGACGGCAAGCCTGTCCGCCCCCATGTGCTGCTCGCGGACGACAACGCCGACATGCGCGAGTACCTGCAGCGGCTGCTCCAGCCGGGCTACGCGGTCACGACCGTTACCGACGGGCAGGCCGCGCTCGACGCGGCGACCGCCAGTCCTCCTGACATCATCATCGGCGACGTGATGATGCCCCACCTCGACGGCTTGCAGCTGGTCGCGGCATTGCGCTCGGAGCTGCGCACCGCGGAGATCCCGGTCCTGCTGCTGTCCGCGCGGGCCGGGCAGGAGGCCGCGATCGAAGGCCTGGAAGCAGGCGCGGACGATTATCTGGTCAAGCCCTTCTCGGCAGCCGAGCTGCTAGCCCGGGTCCGGGCCAATCTCGAACTCGCGCGACTGCGCAGCCACCACGCCCGCTGGCGCGCGGCCCTGCTCGACTCGCTGCACGAGGCCTTCTTCCTGCTCGACGAGGACGGGAGCATCGTCGAGATCAACGGCGCCTTCACCGACATACTGGGATTCGGCCCAGAAGACCTGCCCTACTCGCCCCTGCGGCCCGGGCTGCCCGCGTGGCCAGATGAGCAGGCCGATCCCGAAGGGCACCAGGTGCTCATGGAGAGCGTGCTGCGGCTGATGACCGACAGCAAAGGAAGCTTCACGGTGCCGCTCACCCGCCGCGACGGACGCCCGATCTGGGTGAGCGGCAGCTTCAACGAGATCGACGAGCCGGAGAAGGGCCGGCGCATGGTCGTGGGCACGTTCCGCGACGTCACCGCCGAGCACTACGCCGTGCAGCGGGAGACGGCCCTGGCCGCCATGGCCCTGGTGCTGTCACGCGCGGGGAGCGCGGACCAGGTCCTGCAAGAGGCAATCAGAGAGCTGCGCCGCCTGTGGCGCGCCCGGGAGGTCACGGCGGCTACCTGGACGGAAGCCGATCAGGTCACGGTGGCCTCGACGGGCTCGGCACGCAGCTGGGAGGAGCTTTCCGTAGAGCTCCGCGGGGCGCTCGAGGGGCTGCGGGACCAACCCGTGCTGACCCCGGTGACCGGCTTGCCGGCCGGGGCCGGCATCAGGCTTGAGCATCCCGCGGGCACCTTGGGCATCTGGATCGAGCTCGGCCCAGGCCGGGTGCTCTCCGTCGAAGACAGGACCCTGCTCAGCCTGGTCGGCGGCTACCTGGGCCAAGCGCTGCACCGCGCCCGCCAGACCGATCAGCAGCGCGATACCGCACTGACCCTGCAGCGGGCCATCCTCGGCCCGTCCCGGCTGCCCAGCGGGTTCGCTGTCCGCTACGAACCCGCGACCCGCCCGCTCGAGGTCGGCGGCGACTGGTACGACATCGTCGAGCTTCCCGACGGGCGGATCGGGATCATGGTGGGCGACTGCGTAGGGCACGACCTCGGCGCGGCCACCGTGATGGGCCAGCTGCGCAGCGCCTGCCGCGCGCTGCTGCTCCAGGATGCCGGGACCGGCCATACGCTCACCGCCCTGGACACCTTCGCGTCCCTTGTGCCCGGCGCGGAATGCGCCACCGTGTTCTGCGGCGTCCTCGACCCGGACACCGGCGAACTTAGCTACTCCAGTGCGGGTCACCCGCCGGGCATCGTCGTCCGCCCGGACGGTCACATCGTGCTGCTCGAAGACGGCCGATCGCCACCGCTCGCCGTTCAGCAGGACGCGGAGCGCAGCGAGGCGGCCTTCGTCCTGCCGCCCCGGTCCACGCTGCTGCTGTACACCGATGGCCTGGTCGAGCGCCGGCGCCAGTCGCTCACGGACGGCATCGACGCGGCGGGGGCAGCCGTGCGCGACGCCGACGGGATACCGCTGAGCGAGCTCGCCGCGCAGGTCATGACCCGGCTCGCCCCGGCCGACGGGTACGAGGACGACGTGGCCATGGTGCTTTATCACCACCCCGCCCCACTCGATATCACGTTCGCCGCCGAATCGGACCAGCTCGCCCCGGTGCGGGCCAAGCTGCGAAGCTGGCTGCGCAGCTGTGACATCAGCGGGCGGATGACCCAGGATGTCCTGGTCGCGGTCGGCGAGGCCGTCGCCAACGCGATCGAGCACGGCAACCGGCACAGCCCCGGCCAGCCGGTCCGGCTGCGGGCGATCTCGACCGCCGATCAGCTTCGCCTGACGGTCAGCGACACCGGCCGCTGGCGGACCTCGCCGCCAGCGGACCGCCCTCTTCGCGGGCAGGGCATCGCGCTCATGCGGGCCCTTATGCAGCGGGTGGACATCAAGCCCGGCCCGTCCGGCACCGTCGTCGACATGTACGTGAGGATCGATCATGGCAACGCCGCTTGAGCTGTCCACCCGACGCGATCCGGATGGGACTCCGGTCGTGGCCGCCGTGGGTGAGATCGACGTGAGCAACGCCGGCCGGCTCGCCGACACACTCGGCCTGGCCGCGCCCTGGGACGGCCAGCTCGTCGTCGACCTGACCGGGGTGGAATACCTCGACAGCGCCGGCATCAACGCTCTGTTCGGTTACGCGTCACGCATCCGGATCATCGCCAGCCCGCTGCTCGCCCCGGTCCTGACCGTGTCCGGCCTGTCCGGCATAACCTCAGTGCGCGACCCCCAGGACTAGCCGGTCTTGAGCAGGCGCTGCACCTCGCGGAACTGCTCGGTCGCCAGCACCGGCACGTCCAGCAGTCGCGCCGCCTCAGCGAGCCGGGCGGTCCTGGCGATCACCGTGTCGCCGTCGTGGATGGCAGGCATGAGCCGCTCCTGCAGGTCGATCAGGAGCAGAACGGCACTTTCGGCAGTGAGCAGCACACCTCGACGCTACTTGTTTCCGCAGCCTGGCGGGAACATACTGGTCCGGCCAGGCAGGGAGGAGAGCCAGTGGACGTGCTTTCGGCCGTGCTCTCCGACCTCGCCGCTGAAGGTGCCTGGCTCGACGAAGTCCTGGCCGGCCGCCAGGACGCGGACTGGTCGCAGCCCACGCCCGCGCCCGGCTGGACGATCGCCCACCAGGTCGCCCATCTGGCCTGGACCGATACCCAGGCGCTGCGCGCCGCCACCGACCCTGAGGCTTTCGCGGCGCTGGTGCGGCGAATGCTGGCCGGCGAGGTTACGGTGGACACCGCCGCGGCCGAAGGCGCGACCGACCCGCCGCCGGCGCTGCTCCGGCGCTGGCGTGCCGGACGGGCCGAGCTGGCCGTGGCGCTGGCGGCGGTACCGGCCGGCACCAGGCTGCCGTGGTTCGGGCCGCCGATGAGCACCACGTCGATGGCGACCGCCCGCCTGATGGAGACCTGGGCGCACGGCCAGGACATCGCGGAGGCGCTGGACGTGCCGCACCCGGTCACGCACCGCCTGCGGCATGTCGCCGATCTCGCCGTGCGCACCAGGGACTTCGCCTTCACCGTGCACGGCCTCACGCCGCCGCCGGACCCCTTCGCCATCCGGCTCGCCGCCCCGGACGGCGCCATCTGGTCGTGGGGACCGGCCGACGCGGCCCAGGGCGTCGAGGGCACGGCCCACGATTTCTGCCTGCTCGCCACCCAGCGCCGCCACCGGCTGGACACCGCCCTGGTCGCCACCGGCCTCGACGCGGATCGCTGGCTCGACATCGCGCAAGCATTCGCCGGACCACCAGGAACGGGCAGGAAACCGTGGAAACTAGCCGCGGATGGGGGCTAGGGCGAGGTCTAGCTGGTCCGCCCAGGCGTCTGGGATCGGCGCGCGGCGGCGGGCGTCGTCGGTGAGCACGTTGGCCAGGCCGAGCCCCCGGGCCAGATCGAGGGTTCCCGCCACCACGGTGCGGATGCGCGGGTCGCGGGCATCGACGTCGAGCAGGGTCACCGCGAGGTGGTAGGCCTCCCGGGCCAGCGCGCGTTCGAGCGGGATCACCTGAGCCCGCAGTCCGGGGTCCACGGCGGCTTCTGTCCACACGTGCAGCGCGGCGGTGAACAGCGTGCCGGTGTAGAGGCCGACGAGCTGATCCAGCGCCCAGCGGGTCCGGTTGGCTCCTTCCGGCGGGGCCCCGAGGGTGGTGCGCAGCCCGGCCAGCCGCACCTCGGTCATGTGCCGGATCGCGGCCGTGACCAGGTCGGCCCGGGTGGGGAAGTGATGCTGGGCGGCGCCTCGCGAGACGCCCGCCCGCGCGGCCACGGTCGCCACCGTCGTTCTGGCCCAGCCTGACTCGGCGAGGGAGGCCACGGCGGCCTC